>RCND010002263.1_pt1 | contig 10730 bp, 5 predicted proteins | sample 2041351 | NCBI WGS metagenome assembly RCND01 (sample SAMN09708230, study PRJNA481090) | Marine sediment metagenome, whole genome shotgun sequencing project. | biome: marine sediment; feature: ocean; material: sediment; isolation source: Sewage treatment plant 12B marine sediment (STP12B) ...
TTATTAATAATACCAATTATGTGAATTTAATTACGATCATTGTTATATCGTCTTCTATGGTTTTTGATCCTGACCAATCACCAATTATTTTGTTAAACCCATCTATAATTTTATTTGTTGGCTCACTCGCTAACTCTAATAATAAGTTTTCTATATTTTCAATTCCTAACATTTCTTTTTCCTTATTAAATAATTCGGATAATCCATCACTGAAAATAAATATAACATCACCTGGTTGAACTTCTGTTTCCTTTTCTTCATATGGAAAATTCTTAAAAGCCCCTAATGGCATAGATTTAAATAACAATGAACTAATTTTTTTTGTTGAAGAACGAAAAATTAAAGTCGGAGGCATCCCAGCCGAAGAAGCAACTATATAATTACCATTTATTCTGAGCATTGTGAAGGACATGAAAAGATTACCTAATTTCATATCTTTTATTATATCATTGCACTTTGAAAGGAAATCCGTTATTAAATAATTTGAGGCCAATGACTTGAACATACTTTTCATTATCGCTACCATTAAACCGGCTTTGGTACCGTGCCCAGTTGCATCACCCAAAGCCAAAATTAAACTGTTATTTGTCAATGGGATAATATCATAATAGTCTCCACCGACTTCAGTGGCAGTGTCCATATAAGCAGCAATCTCCAGATTATCAAAATTTGGGATATCCCCTGGAAGCATTGAAAGTTGTAAGTTCCGTGCATCACTTAATTCTATTGACTTTCGTTTATTTTCAATTTGCAAATATTTTTTTTCGGTTTCCAGTTCTTTTGCGATTAACTCTTGTTCAAGTGTCTTTGCAGATAATTGTTTCACTTGAGAAAGCTGCTTTTCTAAGTTTTTTTGATTATCTGCAAATTCCTTTGCAAGTCCTATTGACATTGAAAGTAAAAATATTAGAACTCCAAACAGAAATATATTATAGGTTCCAAATAATGGTCCAACAATTCCAAAACTTAATAATATTTGATAAATCCCGGACAAGGATAGGAAAATAAAACCAACACGTATTATTTTAACATTATTACAAATATTTTCTTTTCCTGCAAGTGCCGTTCCTGCTCTATATGAAACAAAAATTATAAAAACATAGGATATGTAATATATGCTCACTTGGCCTGCGAAGATAAAACCTAAGATTCCCAGAAGTGTTGCTACAGCAAAAAACCAAATTGTATTTTTTTGTTTGAAGTGGCATATTTTAAAGATTGTGAGAGCGCCAAATAGTAGAATATAATTGAGCAGTAATACTGAAAATCTATTTAAAAAAGATACTATTAGTTGATTTGAGGAATACTTAAAATAATAAAGAATAAAAATGTAGGCTGAAAAACTTAAAAGAAATAGAACATAGTAATAATTTTGTTTTTTCTTTCTATCGAATATGAATATAAAAGAGTGCAAAAGAGCTAATAGAAGAGAGGGTATTAAAAATATTAATTGCTCGATGAGTGAATTTCTATCATTTTTAATTTTATTTTCTAACGCATAATTATAATCGGCAAATACAATTCGGAATCCGGCCCAACTATCAGCGTTATGCAATTTTTTCCAATCGGGATTTTCAAATCTAATAGATATATAATTCTCACCAGATTTATCGAAGACTATTGTTTGGGGAATTCTTACCATCTCATCAAAATCAAAAATCAAATTACCATTGATATAGAATTGCAAGTTACCTGTGTTAAATAGATAAATCCCTACATTCTTTCCAACTAAATTCGAATCAACATCTATTATTAATCTAAACCATCCAATTCCATTCCATTGAATTTCAGAGTCCGGTAATATTTGAGAATCTTCAATTTTCCAATCTTTTTCTATTACTAACAGGTTTGCCCATTGTGGATTATCGCCGGATTTAAAATCCATTTTTGTTGGAGGATAAATTACTTTCTTAATCTTGAGCGAATCACTATTAAATGAGAAAAAGCTTTGGGCAGTGGAAAAATTATAATTTACTAAAATGACTAGAATTGTTAAATAGGTAAGTTTTTTCATTTGGAAGGTTTTTAATTTAAACTTACAAAAAATACAGAATAACTATACGATATTTTCCCTTTTCAAAATAACAATTGAGAGATCATCATGAGTTTTTGCACCACCAATAAATAGTTTAACTTGCTGAAGTATTTTCTGTCCTAAATCATCAGGTGAATTGTATGATATTTTTTCTACAATATCAGCCAATCTTTCAACACCAAAAAATTTGCCGGCTTTATTTCTTGCTTCCGTAACTCCATCAGAAAATGCTAAGAAATAATCACCATTTTTTAATTCTACTTTTTCCGACTTGAATTCTGAATCGCCCACTAAACCTAACGCTAAATTACCTTTACTGAGCTGATTGACTCTCCCATCTTTAATTATAAAAGGTGGAAGGTGACCGGCATTTACAATTTTTAAATTATCTTCGTTTTCATTCAGTTGCATGTAAACCATAGAAGCAAAACTATTTGGTAGAATGTCTTTGTGAAATGCAGAATTCAGTTTTTCAAATAAAATTGAAAGTGAGGAGTGTTCGGGTGTTAAAGCTCTAATTATTGTTTGAAGTTTTGCCATTAACAACGCCGCTCCTAAACCTTTGCCTGAAACATCAGCGATTGTAACACCATATTTTCCATCAGCAAGTTTAATAATATCAACCAGATCGCCGCCAACATCATTAGCGGGTTGAGTGAAAAGCCATAACTTCCAACCGGGTACAATTGGATTTCGAACTGACATAAGTGCCCTTTGTACAGTTCTTCCTGCACTAAGTTCATCTTTGGCTAATAGCTTATCTTTTAATTCAAGCATTAACACAAACAATATTAATATACCGCCAAGAATACTTGTATTAGTAGAGAGACTTACATCACCGCCGCTCATTCCAAATTTACCGGGTAATATTAAGAGCAGGATTCCAACAATCAAAACTAATCTTCGCGTTGGAGTAAGTTTTAGGAGAAGTTCTTTCAACAGCCACCATGACATGTAAAAGAAGGCTTTAATTCTACCCATTCCTGCAATTTGCTTTTTCCTTTCATCGTTTAAGAAGAACTCCTTCACGTCTTCAAAATCGGTGGTGATATCGTTCCGAAAACCCCCTCCAGAAATATCATCTTTCAGTGTATTGAATAATTTCTTATCGTTTGTATTTCTATTTTCTGTATTCATCTTTTTATAAGGTTTTATCTGTTAATTAAGACGAACTGTAACATCATTAGTTTCATAAATTATACATCAATTTTGTAAATGAGCAATAGCTTTTTAATAAATTTATTGACAATCTCTATAACTTCTTCGGCTGAATTAGAATCATTCTTTGATTCCAACTTCATGACATCTTTATTCTGAACAAATTTAATCGTATCAGCATATTCAGATACTATAAGTTCCATTAACTTAGAAAAATAATTCTGGTAAAATTCTTCATTATCACCTTTGGGGAGAATAAGCACAATCTTGTTTCTTGTGATAACAATTCTTTCAAACTGAGCAAATGAAGCATAAAATCGTAATACTGCAATTTGAATTAGTCGGTTAATGATAATCGGCAATTTGCCAAATTTATCAATTAGTTCATCTTTTATGTCTTCAAGTTCTTCAATTTTAATCATTGAAAAGAGAGCTTGATAAAAACTTAGTCTATCAGACTGATCCGGCATAAATGATTTTGGAATGCCCACTTCAAAATAAGTATCAATAGTTGGATCAGTACGCTGAGCGTGCTTTGGCAGATCTTTAAATACATCTTTGAATTCATCTTGTTTTAATTCTTCTACGGTTTCATCCAAAAGTTTAACATACATTTCAAAACCTACAGTATCAATTGAACCGGATTGTTCAGTACCCAATAAATTTCCGGCTCCTCTAATTTCAAGATCACGCATTGCTAAATTAAAACCTCCGCCGAGCTCAGTTGATTCTTCAATAGCCTGCAATCGTTTTACGGCTTTTTTCGTTATCGTATTTAGGGAAGGAACTAAAAAATAACTGTATGCCTGCCGATCTGATCTTCCTACTCTTCCTCTTAATTGATGAAGTTCTGCCAAACCAAATCTATCTGCACGATTAATAATTATTGTATTTACGTTAGGTATATCAATTCCCGACTCTATAATTTTGGTTGAGATAAGTACATCGGCTTCTTTATTCATAAAGCTATAAATTACTTTTTCAAGCTGGGCCGGTTTCATCTGTCCGTGAGCAACTAGTATTCTTATATGAGGAATATGTCTCTGTAAATACACGGATATTTTATCAATTGATTGAACTCTATCGTGGACAAAATATATTTGCCCTTTGCGTTTAATTTCCTCAAGAATCCACTGCCTGATTTTTATAATATCGAAGGTATCAACTTTTGTATAGATTGGTTGTCTGTTTGGAGGAGGTGTAGCAATCATTGATAAATCACGGGCACCGAGCAAAGAAAGGTTTAGTGTTCTGGGTATTGGTGTTGCGGTTAAAGTAAGTGTATCAACATTTACCCTAATCTGTCTCAGTTTTTCTTTTGCCATAACACCAAAGCGATGTTCTTCATCGATAATTAAAAGCCCAAGATCCTTAAATTTAATATCTTTAGAAAGCAAGCGGTGTGTGCCAATAACCACATCAATTTTGCCCTCGGCAAGTTCTTTAACAGTAATATTCTGATTCGCCTTTGTTGCAAAACGGGAAAGCACAGCCACTTTAACAGGGAATTGTGAGAGCCGTTCTTTAAAAGTATTGAAATGCTGTTCGGCTAAAATAGTTGTCGGTACAAGTATACCAACTTGTTTTCCGTCACTAACCGCTTTGAATGAAGCTCTAACGGCAACTTCAGTTTTGCCAAAACCAACATCACCACAAACCAACCTATCCATCGGATGTACTTGTTCCATATCATCTTTTACATCGTCCGTAACTTTTGCTTGATCGGGTGTAGGCTCATATAAAAAAGAAGCTTCTAATTCTTTTTGCCAGACAGTGTCGGGACTAAACCTAAATCCATTGGCAGCTTTTCTTTGGGCGTAAAGTTTAATTAAATCACGGGCTGCTTCTTTAATCTTAGATTTAACTTTTTTCTTAGCAGATCGCCATTCATTACTACCTAAAGTAGTAAGTTTTGGCGGGGCTTTATCGCCGGAGGAATATTTCTTAATGAGCGATAAATAATTCATATTTAGATATACTATTCCGCCTTCAGCATAAAGTATTTTAATAGTCTCTTGCTCTACCATACCTATTTTTATTATTTCAAGTCCGGCATATTTACCAATTCCAAAATTCTCGTGAACAATAAAATCGCCAATTTTAAGTGAAGCAAATTCCTTTACTCGTGATTTTTTGAGCTTTTGTTTTTTAGAAATTTTTGTTCGGTATGGTTTATTAAAAGTTTCATAATCTGTAAGAACAAGTATTCTTTCATTCTTTAAGTAAAAGCCTTCTTTAATTGGCAGCACTTTAACTTTTACTTTGCCTTCTTCAAGAAGTTCGTTCAGGTCTTCATTAAAACTTGCCAGCAGATCAAATAATCTTCTAGCCTGTATTTCGTTTTCAGCCGTCAAAAATATTTTTACATTTTGCTTTGCATAGTTTTGAAGAGTACTGAACAAAAGATTAAAATTTGAATTGATAACTGGAGCAGATATAACATCTACATTAAATTTATTTTCATAAGTTCCTAAAGAATCCTCAATGAACCAATTTGCAGATTTACCAAATAGAACATCTAAATTTATCTCTTCTTTATACTCGATTGTTTTTTCGAAAATTGCTTCTTCATCAGCTTCATCTTTATTTTTTAATTCAGATTTTAACTCATCATCAAGATCATTTTCGTCATATATATTCTTCGAAGCATCCTTTAGTAATTCTTGTCCTAAATTAGTTAGTTCGTAAGAAGAAGCAATAACGCTGGGATTTTCCAAGTAATCAAAAATATCGGATGTGTATTCCACATCAGAATTATTTATAGAGGAAGCAAGAGTTACAAATTCTATTCTTCCGGATGACCTCTGGTTTTCCGAATCGAAATATCTAATTGATTCTAAAAAGTCCCCATCAAATTCAAGTCTGCAAGGATGTTCTTCGCTATATGACCAAAAATCAATTATTGATCCCCTAACTGCAAAGTAACCCTGATCAACTACAAATTTTTCATTCTCATAATTCAGTTCACTCAAGTACTCAATTAATTCATCATAAGTAATATCGCTACCCACTTCAAGTTTTGTTGTATTTTTATCAATTTCATTCTTAGTAGGCAGTTTTACTTTTAAAAGATCGTAAGTGGAAATAATTATTGATTTTTCTTTATTCTTAATCGTGGTAAGTCTTTCCTGAATTGAATCGACTTCAATGTTATCGATAGATACAAGCTTATCTTCCAACCCAAGAATCGAAAGTTCTACATTAAATTCATTTACAGAATTTCTATCCGGAAGGAGCAGTAAGATTTGATCTTTATAATTTGTAAGCTCAGAGATAAAAATGGTTTTTGAAGAACCGTGCAAAATCGTGGAGTAAAAAACATTTCTATTGCTACTTATATATTTTTCTTTGAGATCACTAAAGATTCCCAATTTTGCTATGTCTGTTAAAAAGTCTTTTTCCATATTTTAAAAATAGATCACCCCAAACCCTACTGTGGAGAGATGGTTTAAGCAGTTTTAGATTTATGTAAACATGTCAATATAAATTCAACTGCTAAATTTAATATTAATTGAAACAAAGAAATGGTTATATTTTGAAAAATAATATTTGGGAATGTTCTTATGGTAAAAAAAACACCTTATATCAAAGCCAGAAAATATCAAGCATTAGCACCTTCCGAACTTAAATGGACTTGTGACACAAACTGTTTTGAATTTGAAACGACCAATACTTTAACCCCTATGGAGGGAATTGTAGGTCAGCACAGAGCAATTAAAGCATTAAAAATTGGTATTGATATTGAGAGTCCCGGTTATAATATTTTTATTACTGGACTTTCAGGCACCGGAAAACAAACATCTATTAAAAAACTGCTAAAAGAGTTTCTTCCCAAAAAGAAAATTAAACTTAACGATTACGTATACGTAAATAATTTCAGAGATGTCGATCACCCATCTTTATTAGTTTTTCCAGCAGGTGATGGAAGAAAATTTAAAGCCGATCTTAAAGATGCAATAAAGTTTTTGCAAGAAAATATTCCGCAAATTTTAGAAAAAGAACCTTTCCTAACTCAAAGGAAAAAGCTAGTGTCAGAACTCGGCAAGCTTCAACAAAAGATAATGAGTGCTTTTGAAAAAAAACTAAAAAAACATAATTTAACTTTAGGACAATTAAAAACAGAAGAAGTTACACGACCTGAAATTTTTGCGGTTATAGATGATAAACCGGTTTATATTCAACAGCTTGAGGAATACGTTACTTCTAAAAAAATTACACGAAAGCAGGCAGATACTCTTGTTAAAAAATATACTGAGCATCAAGATGAACTATATTTCGTCTTTAAGGAGAGCTTAAAGTTAAATCAAAAATATCAAGGGAAACTAAGCGATTTAGAAATTAAGGCTGTTCAGAATTTGTTATCTGCTTCAATTGATGAACTTAAAAATAAATACAAATTGAAAAAGGTAAGAAAATATCTAGATAAAATAGCTGAGGATGTTTTAGAGAATTTAAGTTCTTTCAAAGCCGGCTCAAATCAAGAAGAGGATTCGGATCAGTACTTCAAGAAGTATGATGTTAATTTATTGTTGGATAATTCTAATAATAAAGAAATTCCTGTTGTTATTGAAACTTCCCCAACTTTTACAAATTTATTCGGCGCAATTGAAAGGATTAATGACGGTTCTGGAGTTTGGTATTCTTATTTCACAAAAATAAAAGCAGGCTCAATATTGAGAGCAAACGGCGGCTTTATTGTGATAAATGCAATTGATGCTATTTCAGAGCCGGGAGTTTGGAAAACCTTAAAGAGAGTTTTGCAATACGGTAAGTTAGAAATTCAAGATTTTTCCAGTTTATATCAAGTCAGTTCAAGTACATTAAAACCGGAACCGATAGAAATTAACTGCAAAGTAATTCTAATTGGTAATAATTATTCTTATTCACTCTTATCAGAGTATGAAGATGACTTTGGTAAAATATTTAAAATAAAATCTGAATTTGATTACGAAATGGATCGATCTGAAGATGCTTTAATTGAATATGCCGGAGTTGTTAAAAAATTGGTATCCCAAGAAAAGCTTCTTGAGTTTGATAAATCAGCTATTGGTAAAATAGTTGAGTATGGATCAAGATTTGCAGGAGACCAAAATAAGTTAACTACAAGATTTGCATATATTGCTGATCTTGCCAGAGAAGCTAATTTTTGGGCAAAAGATTTCGGGGATAAACTTGTAACTAAAGATCATATCATTAAATCTTACGATTCTTCTCTTGAGAGGCACAGTTTATACGATATTAAACTTAAAGAGATGTTCTCCAATAATACGTACTTATTAGATACAGAAGGTTCAAGAGTTGGACAGATTAACGGGCTAGCTGTTTACGGAAATAATAATTATTCATTCGGTAAGCCTGCAAGAATTACCGCATCTGTTGGATTAGGCAATGGAAGTATTATCAATGTTGAAAGAGAAGCCGGTCTAAGTGGTAACACTCATAATAAAGGGATGCTAATAATTACAGGTTATTTCAGGGACAAGTTTGGTAAACGGTTTCCTCTTTCATTTACTGCAAGTCTTGTTTTTGAGCAAGGTTATGGAAAAATTGATGGAGACAGTGCCTCTGTTACTGAGATATGTGTCTTGCTATCAGCAATTTCAGAAATTCCAATCAAACAGTCATTTGCTATTACGGGTTCAGTTAACCAGAAAGGTGATATTCAGCCGATAGGAGGAGTTAACGAAAAGATTGAAGGCTTTTTTGATCTTTGTAAAGAACGAGGACTCGACAAAAAACAAGGTGTAATTATTCCTATACAAAATGTAAAAGACCTAATGCTAAAGGATGAAGTAATTGATGCTGTCAAGAAAAAGTTATTTAACATTTATCCCATTAAAGCAGTTGATGAAGCAGTTGAATTACTGACGGGAGTTAAAGCAGGAAGACTTCAAAAGAATTGCAGATACCAGCCGCACACAGTTTATGGTGAAGTTGAAAAACATCTTAGAGAAATGAAAATGAGATTAAAACCTCAACCAGCTAATTCCGAACAAAAAGAAACAGACTTCAAGAAACCTATAAAAGTTAAAGGTAAAAATTGAATCCAAGATTTGTAAAAACAAAAATATTAGCAACTATTGGACCGGCAACAGATAATAAAGAAATGCTTATGAAGCTTATTGATGCCGGTGTAAATGCATTCAGATTAAATTTTTCACATGGTGATGAAGATTATTTTACAAATCTTTTCAATATTATTCATGATGTTTGTGAATCCAGTAAAATGCCAATTCCTATAATTCAAGATTTACAAGGACCTAAAATAAGAGTTGGAAAATTAGAGAAGAATCAATATGAGATTGAATCCGGGCACAATATTGAAATATCCATTGATAATTTTATTGGTAATGAGAATCTAATTTCCTGTTCTTATGATCAACTAGTAACTGATTCTGAAATAGGGAATCAAATTCTTATAGACGACGGGTTAATTAAGCTCGAAATTATTGAGAAAAAAGAAAGGTCTGTAATTTGTAAAATTATTGAAGGCGGAACACTAAAACCCAAAAAGGGAATTAATCTTCCCGGTATGAAATTGAGCACACCTGCCTTTACTGATACAGACAAAAATAATATGGACTTGGCATTTAAACATAGAGTAGATTATGTAGCTCTCTCATTTGTGAGATATGCTGAAGATATTTATAATTTGCGGGATTGGATGAAGAGTAGAGGCTACAACAAACCGATTATTGCAAAAATTGAAAAACCTGAAGCTGTTGAAAATTTTGAAAAAATCTTAGAGGCAGCAGATGGAATAATGGTTGCACGAGGTGATCTCGGAGTAGAGTTAGCACCACAGGTTGTTCCGATTGTTCAGAAGAATATTATTAGGCGCTGTAATTCCGTGGGTAAATTGGTGATTACAGCAACCCAAATGTTGGAATCGATGATAAACAGGCCAATACCGACCAGAGCAGAAGCCTCCGATGTAGCAAATGCTGTTCTAGATGGAACTGATGTAGTAATGCTAAGCGGTGAGACGGCTGTTGGCAAATATCCGATAAGTACAATTAAGACCATGAGAAGTATCCTTCTTTCTACAGAATCACAATCCCAATTTAAAAAAGAAGTGAAGTTCGAACATCCCACAAACCAAGCAGATAATATTTTTGATGCAACGGGAAAAGCTTTTGTTGAAATTGCTAATCAAGTAAATGCTAAAGCGTTGGTGGTATTTACTCATCAAGGACGTAAAGCAAGTATACTTTCTAAGTTTAATCCTAATGCTCATATTTTTGCTTTCTCCGATTCATTTGATACACTCAATCATTTAAATCTTTATAAGGGAATTAAGCCTTATTTCATTAAGGATATAATGGATGAAGAATTCTATATAAAACGGGCAACTGAAATACTTAAAGAAGACAATATAATTTCTACTGGAGATGTAGTTGTATTTACCGCGGGGGCACCAATTGATGAAACAGATAGAAAAAATTGGGTGCGGTTTTTAGTGGTTTAGTTTGTTAAAATATCTTGCTTTGTAATCTTGCTTTTTGCAAACCTATTTGCTAGTTCCCCAAATCCACGC
>RCND010002269.1_pt1 | contig 10715 bp, 10 predicted proteins | sample 2041351 | NCBI WGS metagenome assembly RCND01 (sample SAMN09708230, study PRJNA481090) | Marine sediment metagenome, whole genome shotgun sequencing project. | biome: marine sediment; feature: ocean; material: sediment; isolation source: Sewage treatment plant 12B marine sediment (STP12B) ...
AGGGGTGGCTTGTGGCAACTACAGTTGTTAGCATGGTAAATCCAGTTAATTATCTTGCAATTAGGATAGAAGGAGGTCTGTGGGGAATTGATAGGGAAAATTATGGAGAGATTTTAGAGGATAGAGAAAATACTACATGTCATGAACTGATAATTGATTTATCCGAAAGTCAATATTTGGTGGATATCGGAGTATTGGCTTTGAATATGAGTGTATTGGAAAATTCAATTTTTGGTATATCGTTTGATGACCATAAAGACCAAATATCATTAAAACGATTTAGATTTGAAGTGTGGGATGTGGTTGATGATGAGAGTGGAATAGATCTTCTTGCATATATGGCTGGAGGAAAAAGTCCTGTATATGGAACTTCTGTAAATTTTGCATTAATAGAAGATTATACAGAAAGAATTAAAAAGATTGATAAAATAAAGGAAAGATTTGGTTTAGAATAAAATTAAATAGATACGTAAGAGCTTTTTTTAAAAAGCTCTTTTTTTATGTAGAAAACAATATTGTATTGACGATTGACGATTTGGTTGTTATATTTGCAAAGTATTTGGTTCTTTAAAAAAATATAAGGGGGTAAAGCTAGAATGAGTCAGAAGAAGTGCTACGCAGGCTTTGTTGTGGGTTATGATTTGAAAGGTAAAGAAAACAAGAAAGTCTGGAAAGTTAGAGTTGATGACCAGTCAGAATTTGATGGTCAAAAGTTTGAGGTGGCGACTACTTATGTGCTACTGACCAAGGGGTTGGAAGTTACTTTTGCTCTTGGAAATATTTTGGTATGTGACAGAAAGTTTCGAAAAGCAATAGAAGTGTCGGCTAGAAGTTAGACGAAGGAGGAATTGTTAAAAATGAAAAATCAAGATTGGAGAAAATATCTTGATGTGATTTTGAATACAACTCAGGATGGATTTTGGGTTGTAGATAAAATGGGGAAGATGAAAGATTTTAACGAGGCATATCTAAAAATGTCTGGCTATTCTAAAGAGGAATTATTGGGAAAAAAAATTACAGACATTGCTGTCTATGAAACGTCAAAAGAGATGATTGAGCGCATGATTCGTATTCAGAATAATGGTTTTGAGTTGTTTAAAAGTAGTCATTATAGAAAGGATGGAACAATATTTGAAGTAGAAGTTTCGGTAACATGGGTTGGTGAGATAGAGAATTTTATTTGTTTTTGTCGTGATATTACAAAGTCTCAACAGGCAGAACAGGTTCTTTTGGAGCGCAATATTTTGTTTAATAAATTATCTAGCCAAATATCGGGTATGATTTTTTTATTTAAGCGAAAAAAAGATGGAAGTTATTCTATGCCATTTGCAACTGATGCAATAGAAAGTATTTTTGGTTGTACATCAGAAGATGTTGCAGAAGACATAGCTCCAATTTTTAAATTGATAGTCCCAAAAGATTTACCGAGAGTTATTGATTCTATAGAACATGCGATGGAAAATTTGACCACATGGGATTGTGAATTTCGTGTACAACTTCCAGACCAAGCAGTGCAATGGATAGTTGGTCAAGCAAGTCCGGAAAAAATGAATGACGGAACTGTAATAGGTTACGGATTTTGCATAGATCATACTAAATGCAAGAAGATACAAGAAGAATTGATGATGTCGGGAATAAAATATCAAACATTGTTTGAGTCATCAAGTGATGCAGTAATGATGCTTAGCGAACAAGGATTTTTTGACTGTAATGGTGCAACTGTCAAAATGTTTGGATGTATAAACAAAGAAGAGTTTTGCTCGAAGCATCCAGCCGATTGTTCTCCAGAATTTCAAATATGTGGAACTGACTCAATGATATTAGCCAGTCAGCATATTCAAGAAGCTTATAAAATTGGCTCTAAAAGATTTGAATGGGTGCATAAGCGCATTGATATCGGAGAAAATTTTCCAGCCGAGGTGTTATTGTCCAAGATGTGCATTGAAGGTCGTGATGTATTGCAGGCTACTGTTTGTGATCTCACAGAGAAAAAGAATGCCGAAAAGTTATTGATTGAGAGTCAACGACTGAGTGCGATTGGAGAATTGGCGTCTGGAGTAGCTCATGACTTTAATAATGTTCTACAAGGTATACTTGGAAATATGGAATTAGCAAATATGGAATTAGCAAAATTGGAGAATAATTCTGAGGTTGCGACAAACTATCTTAATGTTTCCAAAAAATTAGTGCAAGATGCTGTATCAAGAGTAAAACAGTTACAACGTTTTGCAGCAAAGAAAGATTCATCGTTTGAATATAATTCAATAAGTGTCTATGAATTAGTAAATGATGCTAAAAATCAAACAGTATTCATTTGGAAAGATTTGGCGCAGGAGAATGGTTTGGAAATTAATATTACCAACAATTGTTCACATGATTTGTATGTATATGGAAATCAAGGAGAACTGAGGAGCGTTATTTTCAATCTGATAAAAAATGCTGCAGAAGCAATGCCAACAGGTGGCAGTATTGAATTCGAAGCAAGCCAAGATGATAATTTTGTGTTTTTGACAATTATTGATAGTGGAGAGGGAATGGATGCTGAAATCCAAAAAAGAGTATTTGAACCGTTTTTTACTACTAAAGGATACAAATTAGGCATGGGCATGGGCATGACTGGGGTATTGTCAATAATTAGAGAACATCGTGGCGGTATACATGTCGTCAGGTCTGTAATTGGTGAGGGTACTACTATTCAGATAAGATTGCCAGTTGCCGAAAAGCCAATAATGGATTTACCTACCATAGAAGAGGAAGTCAAAGGATTTCTAGAAATTCTTTGGGTAGATGATGATGAATTTCTTTGCGATCTATGGAAAGATATGCTTGAAAGAGAGGGTCATAGAGTAGATTGTGCCTCAAATGGAAAAGAGGCGTTGGAACTATTAAAATTAAAACCATACGAGGTGTTAGTAACAGATATTCGCATGCCAGTTATGAATGGATGGGATTTGATCAATCTGATTAATGGAAAGCATCTAGATATGGTAAGAGTAATTTTGACTGGAGGGGGTAATACTGATAAGGAAAGAATAAAAAAGCATAGAATAGAATATGTATTGGCGAAGCCAATCAATAGAGAAGAAGGAATAAAACTAGCAAAAAAAGTATTAAAAATTAAAAATAAATAAAGATTTTTCTTAAGAGTTCATACAGTATTGTATGAACTCTTTTTTAGATTAGAAATACTTAATTATTAATAAAGAACAAAATAATCATTTGATAACAAAAAACTCTAGCTTTTATATGATAAAGGATGGTATACTTTCTCTTGTTATTGTGCAAACTAGATTAGAGGAAGAGAATTTTTTTTATTGAAAGAATTAAATCCTGATATTTTCTGATTTGTGCTCCGATATGATAAAAATCGGGATTTATTTTCTTATATTATTTTTATGAAACAAAGTTTTTCAAAAAAGTCCTATGGAAGGAACAAGAGTAGAGGTGGAGGAGGTTACAGAGGTAGATCGAGAGGATATGCTAAAAAGAATAGATTTGGTGGAGGTGAAAAGATTTCTCATAGCAGATATATAGCCAAAGCCGAAGAAGGTTTTGTGGCTTCTTCGATATATGCGGAGGACAAATTTTTCCAAGATTTTAATATTTCTCAGATATTGAAGAAAAATATTAAAATGAAAGGATATATGAATCCGACGAAGATACAGGATCAGGCTATTCCGGAGATATTGAAAGGAAAGGATATTATGGGATTGGCAAGTACTGGATCAGGTAAAACAGGTGCTTTTCTAATACCAATATTAGATAAGGTGTTGAAAGATAAGACTCAAAAATGTTTGATAATGGTGCCGACGAGAGAATTGGCAGCTCAAATACAAGATGAGTTCAATGATTTGACAAAGCATATGAATATTTATTCATCACTTGTAATAGGTGGCAATCGAATGAGTTCTCAGATTCGCCAATTGAAGAGAAAACCAAATTTTGTGATTGGTACTCCTGGGCGACTTAAAGATTTGCTAGGAAGAAAGATTCTTGATTTGAGCGTATTCAATAATATTGTCTTGGATGAAGTAGATAGAATGTTGGATATGGGATTTGTAAAAGATATTACATTTTTGATATCACATTTGAGAAAAGAAAAACAAACGATGTTTTTCTCAGCGACAATGTCTGTAGAAGCGGAAAAAATTGCGAATACTTTGCTGCAGAACCCTGTGAGGGTGCAGGTAGATAAAGAATCTCCATTAAAGAATATTGATCAAGATATTGTGAAGGTAAGCAGTAATGCTGACAAAGTACGAGTATTGTTGGAATTATTGAATAAGCGTGAATTCAAAAAAGTTTTGATATTTTCAAGAACGAAGAGGGGAGCGGATAGATTGTCAAAACAACTTCAGCTAGAAAATTATCAGGTTGGATCAATTCATGGAGACAAATCTCAAAATAAGCGTACGAGAATGTTATCAGATTTTAAAAAGAACAAGATTGATATACTAATTGCTACTGACGTAGCGGCAAGAGGACTTGATATTCCGAATGTTTCTCATGTGATAAATTTTGATGAACCAGAGAATTTTAAAGACTATATTCACAGAATTGGTAGAACAGGTAGAGTTGGAAAACCAGGTAATGCTTTGACATTTGTGGTTAGTTAAGTTGAAAGTCTGTAAAGTCAAAAGTCTATAAAGAATAAATGAAAAAGATCAAATGTAATATTTGGTCTTTTTTTAATTTGTATTTGATATGATGGACATAAGTAATTAATAAAATAACAAAAAATGGAAAAAAAAGATTTGTGGAGATTGTTTAATATTTGTCTTGGTTTGCTTTTTCTAGTGTTGCTTGTGGTGATATTGATGATGATATTTGGCATGAAAAGTGCTGGTGATGAAAAGTTGGATACGAGTAACAAAGTAGAGGAGTACTATCAACCAAAAGAAGAGAAGAAGCCTGTAGTTAAGGAAGAAAAAGAGGAAAAGAAAACAGAAGAAGAAGTGATAGTGGTTGATGATGAGGGTGAGGATGAGGAAGAAAAGGACAAAGATGAACAAGAAGACGAAGACAAAGATGAGGATGAGGACGACAAGGACAAGGCACTAACTGGTATATTGCAAGAAGCCGAAGAGGGAAATGAGTATGGAGCTAATTATAAAATGATATTGGAAGGCAATACGGAATATACATATTTTTGGTTGAGCGGAGAGATGGAGGATGACAAAAGTATGGTTGGAAAAGAAGTGGAGATTGATGTAGAGTATCAGGATGATGGAACATTTATAATTGTAGGTGGACCTAGGTTGATTTAATAGTTTTGTAGGGAAAAAATAGAAAAAGAACTCGGATATTTTATTTGAGTTCTTTTTAAAATTTTTATTTAATAAATTTATCGAAGAATATTAAATCTATTTTTTCAAAGAAATCTAGATCGGTGTTAGTGATTAGAAAATCAATATAATCATAACTTGGATCTGATTTTATAGTTTCTGACATAGTCTTTTTTAACTTCCTTTTGGTTAATAATTGTAGTCTAGAGTAAATGAATGCTTTATTTTTTCAATTGCAGATAGATTGGGGAGGTTCCATACAAAATTTATATATTCCCATCTGTTGTTAAAGTGACCACCTGAGTGCATTTTTTTCACCTTCTTTCTAAATTTGTGTCTAAAATATATCATATCTTGTATAATTTGTATATAATTTTTGTAGTAAGTACTCACTGACAATTATTTTAAATTATATATTTAACACTGAAAAATCGCATCACATTAGAAGTTTTGGAACTGGATCCCTGATAATGGAGCGCCATATAAATGGCTTCCATTTCTGGGATGACAAGAGCGGGTGTGCAGTTACTTTTTGTAAGGGTTTTGTTGGTAGTGATGTTCTTGATTTGTTTTTTAGTGAATTATTGATTATCATTGTGTTAGAAATACTTTTCGTAAATTTATCGGAGGAAATATGAAAAAAACTACAAACAAAGGATTTATGACAGCAATTCATACTGATGACAAGGATGGGGTTTTGAAAAAACTTAAGTCTTTGAAAAAATATTGGAATTGGGCTGACAAGATGAAAGATCAGTATAAATTTTATAGAATTCAAGAGGATAAGAACCCAAAATTAAAGGGTGCTGATGTTGTAAAAAGAGATTCTTCAATGTTTTTAGCTATGTATTTGGCGATGGTAAATCAAATACTGTTGTCTTTTGAGAAAGAACCGAGAATTATAACATCTAGTGAAGTTACCGAAGCAAAAGAGAAGATCGGGATAAACTTGATGAAGTGTGGCGATGCAATATGTGAACCTGGCAAAGATATTGTGTCTGAAAAGATTTATCAAGATATGCTAAATCAACCGAAAATCCAGGATATAAATGCTTTACATGTGAATATTGGTTATTTTATAGATAAGAAAATACAGGAAATGACTAATAAAGATGTTTTTCCATATGCTATGGATGGAAACGCATAAATAGATTAAATTTTTATAAAACAGTTTGGTGCTAGCCAAGCTGTTTTTTTGTGTAAAAATACTTGTATAAGATAAATATATGTGTTATAATATAGCGATATATTTGAATGAATATATATAGGAGAAAGATGATAGATTTTAAAGAAAAATTAGACATTCTAAAAGAAGAGCATTTGACTAAAAAGATTCTTGAGAGAGATATCTTGAGGTTTTCTTTGTTGGTTTTGATAGTCGTAATGTTTAGTTTGGCTTTAAAGGTGGATAGATATATATTTGTGGACAAAGGAATGATTTTTGGATATGAATTGTCTAGATCTGTTGAAAATGAGAATAGTTGGTTGTTTGCCCAAAAGGAAGACATGAAGCTTAGCAGATTGTATGAAGATGAAAAAATGAAAGAAATAGTGAGTATTTTCCCTGAAATAGATTTGGACTTTGAACGAAAGCTAGGTGGAATTATTGATACAAAAGATGGGTACCTGAATTCATTTGGTGAATCAAAAGATGATTTTTATGAAATATTGTTACCGTATAGTTATGATGAAAATATTGTTATATCAATGAATGATACTACTTTGTTGATGCAACCCTTGGGTTATGATGAAAATAGCTTGAATCCAATCGTTATCGGAAACAAATTATTGTATAAAGATATATTTAAATCTGTTTCAATAGTTAGAAAATTTGTCAAAGATGGTTTCAAGGAATATGTCTATGTTGAAAATGGAGAATCGAATAAGATATTCAACTATAAACTGAATGTTTCTGGGGATGGATATGTTAGTTTGGAGAATAATCAAATTGTTGTTTATGACGAAGAGGGGATTGAGAGATTTGTACTTCCACAAGTGATTGTTAAAGATGTAAACGGAAATAATATATCTGGAGTGCATCTTTCATTGCTGGGAGATCAAGTTATGGAGATTAGAATTGATGATGATAAGTCTTTGAATTATCCATTGTTAATAGATGCCAATTAATATGTATGAATATTTGAAAAAAATAGTACTTGGAGTGGGAGTGATTTCATTGTGCGCAATGATATCTTTGGCAAGTGCAGCTTTTGATATAAGAGATGGAATGTCTAGTAGTGCGATAGGTAATGACTCTAGGCACAAGATAGATTTGTATATAATATCTACTTCTACTCTGACGAATGGTAGTTTAAAAATAAATTTTGATGACAGTTTTGATTTTTCTGGGATGCTACCTAGTGATGTTTCGATATCCGGAGGTGATGTTGTTTGGGGGGTTCCTTCTATGGATTTGCTAAATGATATAATTCTATTTCCTTTTGTAGGAGATTTGAATAATACAGATGGTCTGTTGGAGGTTACTGTAGGTAGTGTAAACTATGTAAACAATCCAATAGTAGAAGGAATGTATGAAATAGTGCTAACAACTCATGCTGCCGCTGATGGTAGTGGTGCATTCATGGAATACAAAGATATGATTGTATCAATCAATAGAAATATTGTGGTGTCGGCTACTGTTCCTCAAGCATTGGTATTTAATGTGGCTGGATTGGTAGTCGGTGAGAATGTGAATGGTGAGACAACCAATATTGCTACCGATGGTTCTAATGTCAATTTTGGGACGTTGTTGGGTGCAGGAGAAAGGATTGGTGGGCAGGAATTGACTGTTTCGACAAATGCTACTGGAGGATATGCAGTGACTATGGTGTATGATCATGCATTGAGAAGTGGTGTGTATTCAATATCTGATTGGACTGGCACAAATGCTTCTCCAACATCTTGGTCAGCACCAACAGGTACTCCAAACGGATATTTTGGGTATACGACTGATGACGCTAGTTTAGAAAATTTAGCTATTGATAGATTTATCACAAACAAATGGGCGGGTAGTTGGGGTAGTCCACTTGAAGTAATGTATCATGATGGACCTTCTGATGGTGCGACTCAAAATAGTGGGAAAGCAAGGGTAGGATTTAGAGTGCAAGTCACTGATTTTCAAGAAACAGGCAATTATCAGAGTACAGTTACATATGTATGTACACCAACTTTTTAAATGAGAGTTAGTGGTTTGTCGTAAGTTGGATAGTAGAAATATTGTGATTAAATAGCTTCAAGAATAGTAGAAGCTAGTTTTTTTATGTTTGTTTTGGTTGGATGAGAAATGATTTTTTGAGTTTGACGAAGTATTGGAAGTTTGATTTTGTTGCTTTTTGCTAGCGAGAGAATGTGCTTGATATTGTCTGCACCTTCGATAGTGGTGTTTTTTTTGTATTTGAGAATATGTCCAAATGCAGTATTGCGACTTTCTGGATTCAATCCTGTTGCAATATAATCACCTAGGAAAGCTAAATTGTTTATATTTGTATCTAGTTTTAATTTTTGGAAAAGGTTTTTTATTTCATTTCTAACACCAATGATTGTAAGTGATTTGGTATTCATGCCATAGTAATGATCAATAATACCGAGAGTAATAGAGTAGCAATTTTTAAGAATGCCACTTAGTTCTGTTTCTACTAAGTTTGAGCTTGATTTTAGTTTGAAATTTTCTGTTTCCAGAAGTTGCTGAATTTTTATGAAATTGTTTTTCGAAGAAGAAGCGAGAGTGGCGTATGTAGGAAATTCATCAATTATTTCATTTGCAAAGGTAGGTCCAGACAATACTGAAAATTTTGACATGTTTATTATTGAATTGATTTGTTGACTGATAGTTTTGGTGGAGTTGGGATATAGCCCTTTGGATATGCTAATTATTGAGCTTTTTTTATTGTCTGATTCGAAAAATACTTTGTAGAATGAGTCGATGTTTTTGCTTGGTATGCATGGAATAATGAAGTCATAATTATTTGAAATACAGTCATTGATTGATTTGTTAGAAGTGATATTGTTATATTTTTTGATTTTTGGATGAGTGAGAAAGCTATGTAAGTTGTTCTTGTTTGGTTCGAATACATTGAGATTATGACCATTTTTTAGGATAAGGTAGGCTAATGCAGTACCTAGAGCACCGGTACCAATGATTGAGACGTTGAATTTGTTTTTCATGTGATGAATTATTTTTATTGTAGGTTTATTATATAACAATAGTTTAGAGATTAGTGTTTAGGTAGTTAGAGGTTAGAGTATAAGAAAAGAGCGCCCGCGAGGGGCGCTTATAAGTGAAATGAATGATTTATTGAGCGTTGCGAAGATCAATAAAAGGCATGTTGTCACCACCTACATACATTGGAAGTTGTCCGTCCCAATAATATATTGCTTGCAAGTCACGGTCGATTTTTAATTTTTCGATCACTTCGGAAGTGAGTGATTCAGACTGAAGTCTTTGAGCTTCGGCTGAACCTTGAGCTTTAAGAATTTCGGTTTCTTTTTCTATCTCAGCTTTTTGTCTGAGATATTCAGCTCTTTCCGCTTCTTGTTGAGCGATTTGTTTTTTTTCGATAGCTTCATTGAATTCTTCAGAGAATTCGAAATTGGTAATGGAGACGTCATCGATCATGATATTGTATTTGGCAAGTCTTTCTTTGAGTTGGTTGGATATTTCGGATTTTGCTTCTGATCTTTGAGTAAGTAATTCGGTGGCAGTAAATTTTGCTGTAACTGATTTAACACTTTCTTCTACGGATGGAGCGATTACTCTATCTAAATAGTTTGTTCCAATTTCTTGATAAATTGTATTAACTTTGCTTGGATCAAGATGATAGTTGGTGGCAATTGTACTGAAGATGAACTGCAAATCTTTTGAGGCAGCTTCGGTGTCAATTTCGTCTTTATGGACTTGTATATCCATACTGACTACTGTGTCTGAAATTGGATTTACTAAGTGTATACCTTCATCTAGAATAGTGTCTTGAACGGCTCCCCATCTGAGAAGTACACCTCTTTCACCAGCATCGACAAATCGAATAGAGGCGACAACTGATCCTGAGATGATTAGTAAGAAACCGACAATAATGCTTAGATATCTGATAGTCTTTGCGAGATTTGGCTTGTTGGCAGTAGATGATATTAACCAAGCGGCTATGTAACCTCCGGCGATGATCAAGATTCCGATAATAATTGATTGAATCATGGGATGAAAATTAAAAATTAAAAATTAATAATTAAAAATTAAAAATGTAGGAATAAAATTATGGGTTAATTGTACTCTGAGAGTGTGTATTTTTCAATAGAAAAACAACTAAAAATAGTTGTTTATAATCAATAAATACACCCGGTAGGATTCGAACCTACAACCTGTCCGATAGATTGGAAACAATCATCGGACCGCTCTAATCAAGTTGAGCGGTTTTGCATAGAAAATACACCCGGTAG
>RCND010005188.1_pt1 | contig 10712 bp, 10 predicted proteins | sample 2041351 | NCBI WGS metagenome assembly RCND01 (sample SAMN09708230, study PRJNA481090) | Marine sediment metagenome, whole genome shotgun sequencing project. | biome: marine sediment; feature: ocean; material: sediment; isolation source: Sewage treatment plant 12B marine sediment (STP12B) ...
ACCTTACCCCCCGATCCCATAGAAGAAGTCAGTTTTAAACCCCGGTTCACTGCATGATAAATCAGGTATAGTTTTGGTGAAAATGTATCGATGGCATCCACCACGTAATCGTAGGGTGTTTGAAGAATCTCAGGGATCCTTTCATCTTTGATAAATTCATTGAGTACAGTCAGTTCCAGACCGGGATTGATATCCATCAGCCTTTCTCCCATGACCTCTGCCTTTCCACGGTTCAGGCTGCTGTGAGTGGCCGGGATCTGTCTGTTGAGATTTCCTGGTTGAACCGTATCACCATCGATAATGGTCATCTTTCCCACACCGCTTCGACAAATCATTTCGGCGGCCATGGATCCCACTCCTCCCATGCCAACTACCAGGACATTTGCTTCCTGAAGCCTGGTAAACTTCTCTTCGCCCAAAAGTTGAATGGTACGCTCCTGCCAGCCGGAATGTGGACCGGTAAGGTTCATCGGATTGATATTATATGAAGTTGCTAAACCTGGAAAGATTTGTCCGGGCGTTTTCAAAAATCTGCACACGTAGATGATCCTCCGAAATCCCCTTCACCTCAGCCGCAAACTGATAAAGCTCCCTGATGTCCATATCCCCCTCATCGGTTTCCAGGAACATCATCTCAACGGGGACCTTCTGAATGGATTCGACAATTTTCGAATGCTCTCCGGTAATGGCTTGCCCAAAGGAGATCAGGAACCCTGCTTTCACAAGCTCCTCGGCCATCTCAGGGCTACCGTTATATCCATGAATGATCATGGGTACAACTGGCTGCTTTGCTTTCATAAATCCAAGCATCTCATTGAACGCTTTGACCACATGCAAGATCACCGGAAGATTGACAGTCTCGGCAAGCTCCATCTGTTTTTCAAAAATCCTTACCTGATCCTCCATGGGTGCTTCTATGGATTTATCAAGCCCGATCTCACCCACAGCCAGTACGCGGGGGTGTTCAAGAGCCAGGTGCACCTTATCCAGGGTCTCCTGTTCGTCTACCTTACCTACGTTGTAAGGATGAAAGCCAACCGAATAGTACCCGTTCTCAATATCCTCAGGAGGAAAATCTTTAGCCATTAGATTCTGCATCACCCACTCCTCAATGGTGTTGGACTGCCTGTGCCCGTGAATATTGATATATCTCTTTTGATCTGTTCCCATGATATCTGCTATTTTAATCTCATCTCTTAATCTCATTGATCCCGGTTTTCATTCTCTTGATTACCTCGTCCTTGCCCAGGAATGCAGCGAGATCAAAAAGTCCGGGCCCTTTTGCAGCGCCAACCAGCAAAAGCCTCCATGCGTTCATAATGGCACCCATGCCCCATTCATTAGAGGTGATTACTTGTTTAACAAACAATTCAACACTTTCAGCAGTAAATGGCTCACACTTTTCAAGAGATTCAGCCAGGAGTTCCATTTTCCCGGGAGAATCCTCTTTCCAGCGTTTCTTCACCATATCAGGGTCGTAGGCATCTGGTGCCTGAAAAAAGATCCACGATTCCTCCCACACTTCATGGAAAAAATCGATCCTGGGTTTGATGATTGGAACCAGCAAGGCAAGCCTGTTGTCATCTATATTCACATCATGGGCTTTCAGCACCAATTGAAAGGCCGGAATCAGCTTCTTATCGGTCATCAGTTGTATGTGCTGGTGGTTGAACCATAAGGTTTTTTCGGGATCGAACCTGGAACCCGATCTGCCCACCTTCTCCAGCTGAAACTCTTTGATAAGCTCATCCAGAGAGAAGAGTTCCTGTTCGGTCCCCGGATTCCATCCCAATAGTGCCAGCATGTTAATACAGCCCTCTGAAAGATAGCCTTCCTCCCGGTAGCCCGGGGAGATTTCTCCCGAAATGGGATCTTTCCATTCCAGTGGAAAGACTGGAAAACCTCCCTTTTCACCATCCCTTTTACTCAACTTCCCTTTCCCGGTTGGTTTCAGGATCAGTGGCAGATGAGCAAATTTGGGCATGAGGTGTTCCCAGCCAAAGGCGCTGTAGAGTGATACATGGAGGGGAAGCGATGGTAACCACTCTTCGCCACGAATTACATGAGAGATGGCCATCAGATTGTCATCCACAACGTTAGCCAGATGGTAGGTGGGCATGCCATCGGACTTGAACAGGATCTTGTCATCCAGGGTAGAGGTAGAGACCACTACTTCGCCCCGTACCATATCCTGCATTACAATCTCATTATTGGGCTCAAATCGGAACCTGATTACGTAAGGTGTACCTGAAGCTATCTTCTCTTCTACCTCCAGGGCTTGCATGGTCAGAGAATTCTTCAGGGATTCACGCACCCGGGCATCATAAACAAAAGTCTCTCCACGAGATTCATACTCCTTGCGCATACTGTCCAGCTCTTCGGGTGTGTCAAAAGCATAATAAGCATGTCCGCTCTCCAGAAGTTGCATGGCATACCTTTGATACTGGTCCTTTCGTTCAGATTGCCTGTAGGGACCAAATCCGCCTCCCTGGCTGGGACCTTCGTCAGGAGTCAATCCACACCAATCCAGCGCTCCCTTTATATAGTCCTCTGCCCCTTCCACATACCTGGTCTGATCGGTATCCTCAATACGGAGAATAAAGACACCGCCGTTCTTCCTGGCAAACAGGTAGTTGAACAGAGCTGTGCGTAATCCTCCGATATGGAGAGGACCTGTGGGACTGGGTGCAAATCTTACACGGATATTCTGATTCATCTTGCTTATTTATTTAAAATATTACTTCCCCGGGTGCTTTTCCTGGAATTTGGGATAAAGTTCCTCCCCTACCCACTTGAAGGAGGGTTCAAGCTCCAGTATTTTCCTGTACACCCTTCCGGCTTCAGAAAACTTCCTGGTATTTTCATAGGCAATTCCCAATCCTGCCAGACAATTCATGTAGACCCAGTTCTCACGGGTACGTTCCTCTGATAATTCAAATAGTTCCACGGCCTTTTCATAGGATGGGACTGCCTTTTTTTTGGAACCCCCGAATATCACAGGCCTGTAGTAATCCATGTTGGCCTTTTCGAGCCATGCCTGGGGCTCATCAGGATCCAACTTTAAAGCTTTTTCATTGGCTCCCATGGACAGCCGACCCAATTTGGGTGCACGGGCGGGCTCCAGCATAATCTGAAATCCATAAAAAGCTCCTTTCAGACTATAGACCCTTGCATTATCCAGCCCCAGTTCTGTCAACTGGGCCATATGCCTTTGTGCGCTCAGCAAGATCTCCTCGGCTTCTTTCTTTCGCTTTACCGATACCAACCATCCGGTATAGCCATACTCTGCTTCCAGCAGATCATATAGCAGGTCCGGATCCGAAGTATTCTGAAGATCCTGATCCATCTGTGTCATCAGATCCCTCCAGTGATCCATCTTCTCAAGCATATAAGACTGGTATATCTCCACCTTATATTCCTGTGCATTCACAGCAAGCATCGACAATAACAAACATAGGGTGAGGCAATATTTCATAAGGCATCGGAAAAATAGTTATAAATTCATGTTATTTATCATTTTTTTTGGGAAACAGAAACCCCTAATTTCGTATCCAAACATTAATCCTACAATTCATGGACAATATTCTCGTGATTGGTGCTGCCGGGCAGATCGGTTCGGAGCTGGTGGTTGAATTAAGAAAACAATACGGCAGCGGGCATGTATTTGCCACAGATATCAAACAGGCACCTACCGATGTGGTCGAGGGTGGGCCTTTCCAGATATTGGATGTAATGGATGACAAGCAGTTGATCCACTTTATTATCCGGCATAAAATCACGCAGATTTATCACCTGGCAGCAGTGCTTTCCGGAAATGCCGAAAAACTGCCCACACAGGCCTGGAACATCAACATGGAGAGTCTGATGAATATCCTGGAAGTTGCCAAGATGGTTGAGGAGGTCAAAAAGGTGTTCTGGCCCAGCTCCATCGCCGTATTTGGTCCTACCACTCCCCGGACCAACACTCCACAGCTAACAGTTATGGAGCCGGTCACTGTGTATGGGATAAGCAAGATGGCAGGTGAACGCTGGTGCGATTACTACTTCAGCAGATATGGGGTGGATGTCAGGAGTATCCGCTATCCGGGTTTGATCAGCTATAAGACCGAAGCAGGGGGTGGCACCACCGATTATGCAGTGGAGATCTATTACGAGGCAATCCGGAAGGGTTGTTATGAGTGTTTCCTCACAGGTGAAACAGCGCTTCCCATGCTCTTTATGCCAGATGCCATCCAGGCCACCATCCAGCTGATGGAAGCAGAACGCTCGAAGCTATCCATTCATAGTGCCTATAACCTGGGAGGAATGAGCATTACACCTGACCAGGTCTACCGTGAGATCAGGAAAGAGATTCCGGAGTTTGCCATTTCTTACAAACCCGATTTCAGGCAGGCCATAGCCGATACTTGGCCACAGAGTGTGGATGACTCACTGGCAAATAAGGACTGGGGCTTCAAACAGAACTACGACCTGGAAAAAATGACCGGAATCATGTTAAAAGAGATACGAAACAAACTTAAATAAAAGAAGATGTACGGAAAAATTAAAGAGCATCTGGCCAAGGAACTGAAACAAATCAGCGAGGCCGGCCTGTTTAAAGCAGAACGCATTATTTCCTCTTCCCAGGAGGCAGAAATTGAACTGGAAAGCGGGGAAAAGGTGCTGAACTTCTGTGCCAACAATTACCTGGGTCTCTCCAATCATCCGGAATTGGTGGAGGCTGCCAAAAATGCCATGGATACACATGGATTCGGAATGTCGAGTGTCCGCTTCATCTGTGGAACCCAGGATCTGCATAAAACCCTGGAGCAGAAGATTGCCTCCTATTTCGGTACCGAAGACACCATCCTCTATGCCGCCTGTTTTGATGCCAATGGAGGAGTGTTTGAACCACTGCTTACAGCCGAAGATGCCATTATTTCCGATGCCCTGAACCATGCCTCCATCATTGATGGCGTCAGGCTCTGCAAAGCCCAGCGTTACCGCTATAAAAATGCAGATATGGAAGACCTGGAACAGCAACTGAAGGAGGCTCAGGCGCAACGATTCCGAATTATAGTCACCGATGGAGTATTCTCCATGGATGGAAATGTACCTCCGGTAGACCGGATCTGCGAGCTTGCAGAAAAGTACGATGCCATGGTGATGGTCGATGAGTGCCACTCTGCCGGAGTAGTGGGCGAGACCGGCCGGGGTGTAACAGAACTCTTTAATATCAGGGGAAAGGTGGATATTATCACAGGAACCCTTGGAAAAGCATTTGGCGGAGCCATTGGCGGATTTACCACAGGTCGAAAGGAAATCATCGAGATGCTTCGTCAGCGTTCAAGGCCCTATCTCTTCTCAAACTCTATTCCACCAGCTGTGGTGGGAGCAGGAATTCGAATGTTTGATATGATGGATGAGACCACCGAATTACAGGAGCGTCTCCACCACAATACCAGCTACTTCAATGCGAAAATGCAGGCTGCCGGGTTCGACATCAAGCCTACCCAATCGGCCATCTGTGCTGTTATGCTCTACGATGCCAAGCTTTCACAGGAGTTCGCATCCAGATTGCTGGATGAAGGAATCTATGTGATTGGTTTCTACTTCCCTGTGGTTCCACGTGAGCAGGCACGCATCAGGGTGCAGCTCTCAGCTGCCCATACACAGGAGCACCTGGACCGTGCTATTGACGGATTTACAAAGGTGGGAAGGGCACTGAGCGTTATTGAGTAAGCCTTCGCCTGTTCAGACCAGCATCTGACAGGACCAGTACAAACATGGCCACCAGGGCAGAAACGATGCCTGTGGAGATATTGATCTGGTGCAAAAAACCAAGATTGAAATTCAACGGCGGTAGTTGCCGCTCCACCTGGGGCAGTGTAATTCTTGATCCGAACAATTCACCTGAGGGATCAGTATAGAGCACTGCGAGCACAATAACTGCTATAACCAGAAGGATAAATACGATACGGCCACCCCTGCCAATCAGCGGTTTGTAAGAACTTTTAGCCGGAACAGCTTCGATCTTATCCATCACTGATGCAGTAAAGTTTCCCGGAGCAGCTTTCAGACCCGACTCCCTGATTAACTTCGATATGTGAGGATCTCTTTTCATATTATAGTATTGAAGATACTTCAGTTTTTAAATTTTCACAGATAACCTGGTACATTTTTTTTCTGGATCTGTGTAGTTTTATCCTGATGTTGCTGCTGCTAAGCCCAGTAACCTCGGCAATCTCATCCAGCGACAATTCATCATAATAAAAGAGTGTTACTACCACCGCATCGGTTTCAGCTAGAGACTCTATGGCCATTTTCAGATACTTGCTACGCTCCTTGGCCGAAATATTTTCCAGCCCGTTCATCTCTCCTTCATCCACCTCTCCTTCGGGAATCTCGCCCACCAGGTCGATCATTTTAACTTTTTTCCTGATCACAGAGATGCAGTGATTATAGGCAATCCGGTACAACCATGTAGAGAACTTTGACTTTGCCTGGAAGCTAGCGATGGAACGGTAAGCCTTTACAAATACATCCTGGGCAGCCTCTTCAGCATCAGCTTCGGAGTTCAGCATTCTTATGCAAACCGTGTAGATCATATCCTTATGCTGATCTACCAAAGGTCCAAATGCTTCCTTGTCACCTTCCTTTACGCGCTCAATCCGGTATTTTATTTCATGGGCATCCATGCAAAATATAAGACGCTTGTTTTGGTAAAACGTTACAGATTATCACAATTTTCTGACTTTTCCAATCTAATGCCTAAAAGAATCCTGACAATTTTGTTCCAATTCTTGTAACATGGTTCGAAAGGGTGACGTCAAAGAGTCAACAAACAATGTTTAACCAATTCTTACCATTATGAATGAAGATTTCCTTATAGTATTAATTATTTTTGCCGCCATTTTCGGAATTGTCTTTGTAATAGCACAGGCCAGGAACCGGGAACGGATGGCCATGATTGAAAAAGGTGTGAGCCCAAAAGATTTTATGACAGAGCGTAGACCAAACTCTTACGGTATTCTTAAATGGGCTTTTACTGGTAGGTATCGGATTCGGACTGTTTATTGGAGGTGTCCTTGATGCCTATACCAGCATTCCTGAGGAGCCGGCATATTTTGCTGCTGCACTCTTCTTCGGAGGTGCTGGTCTGTTCGCCGCCTTCCTGATTTCCAAGAGGGCAGAAGACAAGTAGTAAAAACACCCTTAATCACTCAAAACACAGACCCTCCCGGAAGAGAGGGTCTTTTTTTATTTAAAATTTATAAGGCAGCCCCCTTTTTCGTGGGTCTTATTACTGAAAGGGTAGGGAACATAGGTGCCTATAATTTGCGAAGCAAATTTCAGCGCCTGTGTTGCTTTACCCTGAGGTATAAAAAAAGCCCACCTGAAAAGGAGGGCTTCTTACAACAAACAGCGCTTAAAAATTATCCGCATTTGGAATGACCGCAATCTGTACAGTTTAAGCAGCCTTCCTGGTAAATGAGGTTCTTAGAATTGCACTCTTCACATTTTTGTCCCGGTTTGGCTTTGGTGCCATCAGGAATATACTTTTTTAAAGCTCTTAGTACCCCTGCACTCCAGGTATTGATTGATTCATTATCAAGGCGCAACGAAGAAATCAGGTTGATGGCATCCACCACCGGCATACCGTGCCTCAGCACACCCGAGATCAATTTGGCATAGTTCCAGAATTCACTATTGAACTGATGCGACAGGCCTCCCATGGTCACCTTATAACCATATTTATCCACATATTGGAAGTCATAGCGCTTGGCGCCATCGTCCCCTTTAATTTTCAGTATTTTTCCTTTGGTCACCTTGGAAGGAATGGGGAAGGTGTCCTCTTCCTTGCGTCCGGTAAAGATCTCATAAGGCTTTTCGTCCAGCAAACCAACAAAGGCGATCCAGTCCTCCTCGTTGTTCTTAAACCTCAGTATCTCAGCATCCAGTGCTTTGGGACGTTTAATGGGGAACTGTGAGTCCTCGTCCGTTTTCTTATCGGCGGCCAGCAGTACACCCGCTCTGGAGCCATCGCGATAGACAGTAACGCCCTTGCAGCCACTCTCCCATGCCTTCACATAGAGATCGCCCACAAGATCCTCCTTGGCATCCGCAGGCAGGTTGATGGTTACACTGATGGAATGATCGACCCATTTCTGGATAGCTCCTTGCATCTTTACCTTCTTCATCCAGTCCACATCAGTGGAGGTAGCCTTATGGTAGGGACTCTGCTTTACCAGCTCCGCCACATCGTTGTCACTGAAACTTTTCACCTCTTCGGGATCCATCCCGTTTACTTCTAACCAGGTCAGGAAGTTATGGTGAAACACATTGTATTCCTCCCAGCTGTCTCCTACCTCGTCCACGAAGGTCACATTGGCCGCATTATCGTTGGGATTCACCTTCCTGCGACGCTTGTAAACCGGAAGGAAGACTGGTTCAATTCCGGAGGTTGTCTGGGTCATCAGGCTGGTGGTTCCTGTGGGAGCGATGGTCAGCAAAGAGATATTCCGTCTTCCATGCTCTTTCATCTCTTCCAGAAGACCGGGGTCCTCTTTTCCAAGCCTGTTTACGAAAGGATTGTCTTTCTCCTTATTATAATCGAACACCTCAAAGGGTCCCCGTTCCTTGGCCATTTGAACCGAAGAACGATAAGCCTCCAGGGCAATGGTCTTGTGAACCTCAACAGAAAAGTCAATGGCATTCTCGCTTCCATACTGCAGGCCTAATGCAGCCAGCATATCCCCTTCGGCTGTGATCCCAACTCCGGTTCTTCTGCCTTCCAGGGCTTTAGTCTTTATATTTTCCCAAAGGTTGATCTCCACTCTTTTGATCTCCTCGTCTTCGGGGTCGGCATAGATCTTATCCAGGATGGCATTCACCTTCTCCAGCTCCAGGTCAATGATGTCGTCCATGATGCGCTGGGCCAGACCTACATGTTTGCGAAACTTCTCCCAATTAAACTTTGTTTCAGCCGTAAATGCTCCCTCCACATAACTGTAAAGGTTGATGGCCAGTAAACGACAGCTGTCGTATGGACAAAGGGGAATCTCCCCGCATGGATTGGTGGAAACGGTCTTGAAACCCTGATCCGAATAGCTATCGGCAACAGATTCGCGGGTAACGGTATCCCAGAAAAGGATGCCAGGTTCTGCCGATTTCCATGCATTGTGCACAATCTTTTGCCAGAGGGTTCCTGCGTCTATTTTTTGGATGTGGGTGGGTTCATCCGAATCGATGGGGTATTGCTGCGTGTAGGTCGTTCCCTCAATCACCGCTTTCATAAACTCATCGGTGATCTTAACCGAAACATTGGCTCCGGTCACCTTTCCTGATTCCATCTTGGCATCAATAAAGTGCTCCGCATCGGGGTGCTTCACTGAAATGCTTAACATCAGGGCACCTCTCCTTCCATCCTGGGCCACTTCACGGGTAGAGTTGGAATAACGCTCCATGAATGGAACAACACCAGTAGAGGAGAGTGCACTGTTCAATACCGGGCTACCTGAGGGCCTGATATGAGACAGATCATGTCCCACTCCGCCGCGACGTTTCATCAACTGCACCTGCTCCTGATCGATTTTCATAATTCCGCCATAGGAGTCGGCCTGGCCATCGTGACCAATTACAAAACAATTGGAAAGACTGGCAATCTGAAAGTTATTTCCGATGCCGGTCATGGGGGAACCCTGGGGGACAATGTACTTAAATCCCTGCATCAGTTCAAAAAGCTCCTCTTCGGAGAGGGGATTAGGGTAGAGCTTCTCAACACGACCGATCTCTGAAGCCAGCCTTCGGTGCATATCATCGGGGGTAAGTTCATAGATATTACCCTGAGAATCTTTTAAGGCGTACTTATTAACCCATACCCTGGCAGCAAGTTCATCTCCATTAAAATATTCCAGGGAGGCTTTATAGGCTTCATCAAAACCATAGGTCTGTTTAAGCTTTGCTCCCTCAGATTTTACTGCATCCTTCTCTCCTTTGAGCGCTTGATCAACAAACATCAGGTTCTTTTGTGGTACCGCCTTTTCTGCCATTCTCTTCTTCAATTTTAATCTTCAGGGTGTGTGCCAATCTTAAACACACAAATTAGTCATTGGGTTTACGCTTATCAATCCCTAGTTATTAAAAGCTATTAACAAGTGTGTAATTATCTAGCTGTCAGTTTTTTATGAAACCCACCCTCAAAAACAGAGGGAAAAAGGTCCCCCTTTGCATGTGAAAAAATCAATGATTCTTTTACTAAAAGGTTATGAAAACGGGGTCCTAATTTGATACAGATTCCGGGAAATGAAATTAAGAAGAATTCAGTAGCAGAATGACTGATTTTCATTCCATTTATCAACAAGAAATTAACGTTTTGGCTAACTCTATGAGAGGCAGATAGATGAGAAAAATATGGAAAAATAAGCATTAAAAACCTCTGTATACCCTTGAATCACTGGTGTTTATACTCACATCTGAAAATTCCCACATTTTAACAATCCTACTGTTCATGCGGGATTGCTGATCCTTGTAGGAAGTGAAAAAAAAAGTGCTTGACGGGTGTTAAAAAGGGGGCGCTCCCAAAAAAGGAGCGCCCCCGGGCAAAAAATCATCTGATTGCCTGCTTAAAATCTGTAAGCAATGCTGAAGTTCCAGGTAATTCCGTTTCCGAAATAAACCCTGTTATCCATATTCACACCGTTCCACTCCGGCTCGCCGGCTTCGGGGTGAAT
>RCND010002271.1_pt1 | contig 10710 bp, 10 predicted proteins | sample 2041351 | NCBI WGS metagenome assembly RCND01 (sample SAMN09708230, study PRJNA481090) | Marine sediment metagenome, whole genome shotgun sequencing project. | biome: marine sediment; feature: ocean; material: sediment; isolation source: Sewage treatment plant 12B marine sediment (STP12B) ...
AATGCTGGTTTTGATTGCCACACAATGTTAATGCTTTTCCAACCTTCCTTGGTTTTAACCATATTGAGATAATCAATACCCCAGACAGCAGTCACTTTAACGACGGCAATTTTATCAGAGACTTCGAGTACAACTACATCACGTGGGCTTTCTGCATTGACGCGTTCGCCCTTAGCATTCCAACTTTTTGCCAAACTAATTAAGCTATCAAAAGACATTTCGGAATTATCAGAATAGGCATTCTTTTTTTTATCAAACCACCAGCCTACTTTGCGCAAGTCTTTATGGATACTTTTATAGGCCAAAGTAGTATCTGCTTTATAAAAAGAATCAATATAATTATACGCAGCCTGAGTAATATCTTTAATAGCCATTTCTTTCTCCTGAGCAGAGAGTTGAATACACAAAAATAAGGCAACTATAAGGGTTAGTGATTTCATAATAAGAGTTTTACCCAAATTTAAGAATTAATTGAAAATTCAGCGTTAAGAAAATCTTAAAGTAAAAAGCGAGCCAATGGCTCGCTTTAACTTTAACGCAAATTCAATTTATGCGTGATAATAACGTTCTCGATAAATTTTACCATCTTTCCACTGTGTAGCTACTGCTTGCTCCGAAAGCATGGTGCTACCGTCTTTTAACTTTAGTTCCATTACTGCTGTATAAAACGAGGTATTTCCTTGTACAGCAACATCCTTAATATCGTAGCGAATAAATTCCGCTAATTGATTATCAATGAAATCGTGCTCAAAATCAAGATTGAATTGCTTTCCTTTTTTTGGTTCTCCATTCGCTTCTCTTAATTCTACATCATCGTGTAAATAAGTTTCCATTGCCTCAATAAATTTAGCTTCAGCTAACAATTCATGAACATGTTTTAAGTTTTTTTCTATTTGATTTGTCATCGTTTATTTTTTTTAAGATTTATAATTTTATTTATTATCAATTATACTAGGGCTTCTAAAACTGGTGCTACGGGAAAATCAATTGGTATTCTAGTTGTGTTATTGATGTAGTTCGAAATTGTCTTGTCTCCGACTAAAGAAATCACATCTATTAAGTTTCCTTTTGAATAGCCCACTGCAAAGAAGTTTTCTAAAATAGTAGCATCTGTATTCCCTCTACTTTCGGTAACATTTTTAGCCAATTGAGCTAAACCGTTTAATTTGCTGTCAAAAGAGGCTCGACCAGCACGTAATTCTAAAATTTGCGCATTGTCAAATCCATTCATCTTACCAATAGCCGTGTGTGCAGCTAAACAATAATCACAACCATTTACCTGACTTACAGCTAAATTCACTACTTCTTTCTCTTTTGTGTTTAAAGAAGTTTTAGCATTACTAAAATTTAAATAATTTTCTAAGGCAGTATCGCTATAGGCATAGGTTGCAAATAAGTTCGGTACAAAACCCAATCCTTTTTGTAGGTTGTCAAAAATTGCTTGATTTTTTTCTGATACTTGTTCTTTTGTTGGTACATTAAATGTGTTCATAGTTTCTATTGTTTTAAGTTTTATAATTCCCACGAAAGTGAGAATCTGATTTATTATTAGATTATTTCTTTATGACTTGCTGCTCGCAAATGACTTTATCGTATTCTTGATATCCCCAACAGTTTGGGCATTTTTTATTGTTTTTCAAATTGGGCGTTTTTTAATTCGTTCAATTGGTCTCTTAGCTGCCCCTCACTTATCAATCCGTTTTGTCTACCTATTTCCTTTCCATTATTTAGATACACTAGTGTTGGTATACTTCGTACGCCGAATTGCGCGGCCAAGGCTCCATTTTGATCAACATTTACTTTTCTAATTGCGACATCCCCTTCAAATTCATCTGCCAATTTGTGCACAGTTGGTAATAAAGTTTGACAAGGCCCACACCAATCTGCGTAAAAATCTATGAGTACTACTTTGTTGTTTTCGATCGTTTCTTGAAAATCTTTTTGATTTAATTGTATGTCCATTTTCTGTTGTTTTAGATTCCGGCGAAGACCGAAATAATTATTAAATGTTACTTTCTCCTAATTACACTACAAAGATGCGGTGTATAAGAAAGCAAGAAAATGGACAAAAGTTCTTAGTGCTTGGACAGCCTTAATTATTATAGTCTTTTTTAAATTGAAGTGGTGAAATCGTTGCTGCTTTTGTAAAGAAGCGGGTAAAATAAGCGGGGTCGTTGAAACCCAGGTCATATGCTATGTGCTTTACCGAATCGTCAGAATAGACTAATTGACGTTTGGCTTCTAGTATAATTCTATGCTTTATATAGTCACTTGGGGTGATAGCACCTATTTTTTGAAAGTGCTTCGTGATCGATTTTGGCGATACCCCTAAACGCTCACCATAATAGGTCACGGAATGCTCCTTTTTAAAGTTGAGATCAACCAAGGTGCTAAAATCTTTAAATAATTTGGTCTCGATATCATCTTTAATGACATAGTCTTCTTTTTTGATACGAACAGATAGAATAATAAACTGCTTTAAATAGGCCTGTAACATATCGTACTGTGCTGTATCTTGTTGTTGAAATTCCTCTATAAGATTCTCTAGAATAAAATCTAGTTTTACAGTGTCACTTTTACAAGGTTTTACAAGTGGTGTTTCATAAATATTATTAAAGAGCACACCATTGCATGACACTTCCTTATCATGGGTTTGAATACAATAAAAATCACGTACAAAAGAGATTTTGTAGGCTTCCTTTATTTTTTCTGAATCTACAGAAAATACTTGCCCTGGCGATAAAAAGAAAAGCACATTACCATCGAATGAATAGGTATTAAAGTCAATATTATAAGTGCCCTTACCTTCTTTTATCCAATAGATACTATAGGTGCTTAGTTGCTCAGGTTTATTAACTACACATGCTTTTTCAAATTGTACAACACTCAAGGAAAATATATCTTTATAAGTATAGGTTTGAATGTCTTGAACAGCCATATAATTTTAATTTTAGAGTTTAGTCGTAAAAGTTTAGAAATTTAACATAAAATGAATTCAAATACTAGTTAGTCAACATGCAAATCCAAAATTTAAAGTAAATTGCTACTCTTAAACAGTTAAAACATCAAACAAAACCTACTTTCAAAATACAGTTTTATCCTCCTACTTATTTTAGCAGGAGAGGCTGTTTTCATTCTGCCATTTGTACTTGCTCGCGTTTTTAGGCCCACTTTTTTGGCAACTTTTGATTTGACAAATTTAGAGTTGGGGCTTTGTTTTTCAGTCTATGGTATTACTGCTTTGATTTCATATCTCTTCGGAGGCGTATTAGCTGATCGTTTCAAGCCACATAAATTAATGGCAACTGCTCTTTGGCTAACCGCTTTAGGCGGGTTTTACCTAGCTACTAAGCCGAGCTACGGCATGTTAAAAGTATTGTATGGCTACTGGGGCTTCACAACCATATTTTTATTTTGGGCAGCTTTGATCAAAGCCACACGTATTTGGGGAGGAACGGATGCTCAGGGTAAAGCTTTTGGATTTTTAGATGGTGGGCGTGGTTTGGTAGGCGCTTTATTCGCAGCCCTAGGTGTACTCATTTTTTCTTTATTATTACCTGATTCTGTAGAAATCGCTTCGGCAACACAGCGTAGCGAAGGGTTTATTTATGTCATTCAAGTTACTTCCGTATTGGTGATGCTCGTCGGTGTTTTGGTTTTCTTTTTTATGAAACTACCCGATGCAACTGTAGGCAACATCATCATTAAAAAACAGTCTCTTAAAAATATTAAAACGGTATTGAAGTTACCGGCCGTTTGGTTACTCATGCTCATTATTTTATGTGCTTATGTAGGGTATAAGATTACCGATGTGTTTTCATTATACGCCAAAGAGGTCATGTTGTACAATGAAGTAGATGCTGCAAAAACGGGAACTTATTTACTCTTTATAAGACCAGTCGTTGGCGTATTAATTGGCTTTTTAGCAGATCGCGCACGAGCCTCTATTTATCTCGTTGCTGGTTTTGGTATCTCTATTCTCGGCGCAATACTCTTTGCTTCTGATATGATTCAACCTGAAATGGATGTGTTCTTTCTATTCGCATTGTTTATTACGGCTTTGGGTGTTTATGCTGCGAGAGTCTTATATTTTGCCGTAATGGAAGAAGGACAAATTCCGTTGGCCTTAACGGGAACAGCCGTAGGAGTAATTTCTTTTATCGGGTATACCCCCGATATTTTTGCCGGGCCACTCATGGGCTATCTCTTGGATAACTCCCCAGGAAAAACAGGTCATCAACATGTGTTTATTATGTTAGGTGTCTTTTCATTGGTTGGTTTTATCGCTGCAGTTATCTTTTGGCGATTGCATCCGAAGAAAGGAATGTCTAGACATTAATAAAGTTGTTTACCGAAATTTCAAAACCTCAGCTTATCAATTGCTCGAGCGAATAAAATTCCTATGATATTAAGGCAATATGCCAAACTCAAAAAGAGCCTTCTTTTTTCTGCAACACATTCACCAACACAAAAGCAACAAAGGCCGGCAACACCCAACCTAGGTTTTGTTTCGCCCAGGGGATAAATGTTGTTAAAACGGACAAATCTACATTTGGCGCTATAAAACCTAAGACATCTGGAATGCTAAATAAAAAGGTAATAAGCACCACAATTCGAAATACACTTTTAGATGCATATTTTTCTGGTATCGCATTTAATAATATCAATACGATGGATAAAGGGTAAATAAACATTAATACTGGTAACGCAACATCGATAATATACTTTACATTAAATTGCCCAATTAAAATACCTAATAAGCAACATATAATGACGGCTATAACATAAGCCTTTTTAGATTCTTTAAATAATCCTTTAAAAAAATCGCCAGTACCAACAATAATACTGACAGCTGTTGTAAAACATGCTAAAGCAACCAATACGCTTAAAAATATAGAACCAATATTTCCTAATGTTTTAATCGATAATCCCGAAAGCAGTTCAGTTCTAGAAATATCAGCTGCAAATTCAGCATTATACTTAGCGCCTATAAAAATTAATCCGGCATAAATAATAAATAAACCAAACATGGCTATAAATCCAGATTTTGCAATCATACTTTTTTTATCTTCAAAAGACATATTTGGTTGGTAATTATTAATCGAAATTATAACGATCCCTCCTGTCAATAAACCTGCCAACGCATCATACGTTTGATAACCCTCTAGCAATCCGCCAATAATTGGTGTTTCTAATGAAGATGCACTCATTATATCTGGTGAAGAAAAAATACCTATACCAATAATTGCCAATAAAATTAGAACAATGAATGGTGTTAAATACTTTCCAAGTATTTCAATAATATTATTTCTGTTCATTGCAAATACAAATACCAATACAAAATAAATACTACTCGTTAATAATGAACTAGTACCTAAAAATGGCTGTATCGCCATTTCATGGGTTACGGCGGCTGTTCGCGGAACGGGTAACGTAATTGCAATAGTATACACACATAGACAAAATAGAAAGCTAAATGTTGGTGACACTTTATTGCCAAAATCTAACATAGTGCCTTGTAATTTTGCATGACCAAATAAGGCCAGTAACGGAATGACCGTTGCTGATATTATAAACCCAGTAGCTACTAACCACCAGTCAGGGCCAGAATTAAAACCAAGTAATGGGGGTAAAATTAAATTACCCGCTCCGAAAAATGCTGCAAAAACTGCAAAGCCAAATATAAATGTTACTTTAGTTTTGTTCATGCATAAAAATTATCTTTGCCCAAGATAGTTTAAAATGATTTTACAAAATAAAGGAATCAATATTTTTTACACGGATAACGGTAAAGGATCTACCCTTGTCTTACTGCATGGTTTTCTAGAAAATGCAGCTATGTGGGACCCATTTATTGCAATACTTTCAAAACGTTATAGGGTAATTTCTATTGACTTATTGGGTCATGGCGGCACGAGTTGCATAGGTTATATTCATACCATGGAAGCAATGGCAGCAGCGGTAAGGGCCGTGTTACAACACTTAAAAATTCGACGTTCCATTTTTATTGGTCATTCTATGGGAGGTTATGTAGCACTCGCTTTCGCGGAAGCAAACCCAGATGCCTTGAAAGGTCTCTGCCTATTAAATTCAACAGCCAGTGCGGATACTGATGAAAAACGAAAAAATAGAGATCGGGCTATAAAAGCAGTAAAACAAAACTACAAGATATTTGTCCGCATGTCTATTAGTGCGTTATTTAGACCAAAAAACAGAACTATTTTTTCTGAAGAAATCAAACACATAAAAAAAGAAGCGCTCAAAACACCTTTACAGGGCATTGTGGCGGCCTTAGAAGGTATGAAAATTAGAAACGATCGCGAAGTTTTATTGCATTTTTCACCCTATAAAAAAATGATAATCCTCGGTAAAAAAGACCCGGTATTAGAATTCCATTCGATTATAGAACAAACCAAAAATGCCCCAATTTACGTTGTCGAATTACCCGATGGGCATATGAGTCATATTGAAAATTTTGATGGTACCTTAAAGGCACTCAAAACATTTGTTAAACTTTGTAATTAAATGCATCGGCTAACGTCTAGTAACCCAATAAATCAACATACGATGAAGTATCATATAAAAGCTATATTATTTCTATTTTTGGTAATATTCATGGCGTCTTGTGCCAAAGAAGTGCCTAAAACTTTTACCATAAATGGTAGTATTTCTCCAGCGAAAGCTGATTTTATTATTCTTCAAAAAGAAACCGACATAGAACGTCAAATAGTGGATGTAATTGATACAATCAATGTGAATGAAAAAGGCAACTTCCAAGTGTCTTATGATGAAGAACCCTACCTCTACAGCTTGCTACTCCCCAATAAAGAAAAAGTAGCGCTAGCTATTAATACAAATCAAAGTCTAACCGTTACTATTTCTAAATATGCTCAAGAAAGTACATCTGTACAAGTAACGGGATCAACAGATACGGATGCATTACATGCGTACGAAAATTTTAGGATAGCCTCTTTAGATCGATTGGTAGAATCGGTACGTCGAGACATCACCGCATTAAAAAAGGAAGATGAGCCTGATGTTGAAAAGCTTGCTGAACTAGGTTTATTAGAACTCACAAATTATGAATTGCACCTACGAGAGTTAAATGATTATATAACTCAAAATATGGGTACTTCTTTAGGCTTGTATGCGACGTCGATTCGCTGGAAAGGGGCTAAAAATTTACCATTATTTGATTCGTTAGCCACTGCTTATGAAAGGGCACATCCTAATTTAGGCATCGCTAAAAAATTACGAGAAAAAGTAACGCGATTACAGCAAACTGCCATCGGTGGCCAAGCAGCAGGTATTTCAATGCAAACCTCAGATGGAGAGCAAGTTAATTTAGCATCGATAAAATCGAAATATATCCTCATCGATTTTTGGGCAAGTTGGTGCGGCCCATGTCGCAGAGAGAGCGCCGGTTTAAATGAACTCTACACAAAATATACGCGTGAAAATTTTGATATCTATGGAGTCTCCTTAGATGACAAAAAACAACTCTGGCTAGCAGCTTTAGAAAAAGACAATCGTGGCTGGACTAATGTTTCTTCACTGCAACGTTTTAAAACACCTGCTGCTTTTGATTATGCAGTAACCGCTTTACCAGATAATTATTTGATCGATGAGAATCGAAAAATTATTGCTAAGAATGTGCATAGAGAAGAACTTGAAAATTTGTTAAATGAATTACTTATGAAGTAATTTAATTTAATACTTGATCAAGTATCAGAAGGTTGAAGTATCAAACAATAATTCAACCTTATTTTATCAACGAATTCCAACCTTGTGCTGTCAATGGTATCTTTTGATTGGCGCGTGTCACTAAATGCATACCATCATTTTCTTCGGTCATATGACCAATAACGGTTAAATTTGGATTTCCCTTGATTTTCGGATAATCAGCAGGATCGACAGTAAATAACAGCTCATAATCTTCTCCTCCACTTAAAGCAACCATGGTGCTATCAATTTTAAACTCTTCACACGTAGATATTACTTGTTGATCTAAAGGAATTTTATCTTCAAATAAGTTACAGCCTACCTTACTTTGTTGACAAATATGAATGATTTCAGAAGAAAGTCCGTCGCTAATATCAATCATAGCAGTTGGTTTTACGGCTAAGTCTTTTAATAATTTCGAAATATCCTTTCGAGCTTCAGGCTTTAATTGACGTTCTACTAAATAGCTATAATTCCCTAAATCTGGTTGTGCATTTGGATTCGCCTGAAATACTTGCTTTTCACGTTCTAATACTTGTAGACCTAGATAAGCAGCACCTAAATCACCCGACACTACTAATAGGTCATTTGGCTTTGCACCGCTTCTGTACACTACATCTTTTTCGTCTATTTCTCCTACAGCAGTAATGCTAATCAACAAGCCTTTTGTGGAAGATGTAGTATCTCCTCCAACAAGGTCAACAGTATATGATTTACAGGCCAAATAAATACCCGAATATAACTCTTCAATAGCCTCTAGCGGAAATCGATTTGATACTGCAATAGAAACTGTAATTTGAGTAGCCTTAGCATTCATAGCATACACATCAGACAGGTTTACCATGACCGCTTTATAGCCTAAATGTTTTAAGGGCATATAAGACAAATCAAAATGTACTCCTTCTACCAATAAGTCAGTGGTCAATACAAGTTGCTTCTTATTGAATTTGAGTACAGCCGCATCATCTCCAACGCCTTTCACAGTTGATTTATGCTGCAACTTAATGTGATCTGTCAAATGTTTTATCAATCCAAACTCGCCTAATTCTGCTAACGAGGTTCTTTCTTCATTCTTGTCTTTTAACATCAATTATTCTTTTTAGGGTTTAGAAATTGATACTTTTGCTTCCCTGTGCAAAAATCTTACTTTTTTAGCAATATTGCATGGTTTTTGATAATGTTTATAAATCTAAATATCGGTTCATGCTCAAAAAAAGGAGTTATATCTCAACAATTTCTATCATAATTATAGCGTTTCTATTTGTTAGCGCTTGTAACGATGATGATACCCCTCCTCTAGACACTGATGAGGATGGCATTTTAGATATCAATGATAATTGTGTTGATATTGCGAATCCTGACCAAGAAGATAGTGATAATGATGGCGTGGGTGATGCTTGTGATACCACTTTTAGTTTCCCAACACAACCATGTTCTGGTGGCTTTGCAGGGGCGTATCCATGTAATGATTATGACTTGTTATTACATATTCCTTTAAATATTTTGGAAGCTGCTTCTGGCAATGATTCTTGGGGGTGGACAGATAGTGCTACTGGAAAAGAATACGCCTTAATGGGATTAAATAACGGCGTTGCTTTTATTGATATTACAAACCCAAACGAAGCTATTTATATTGGCAAATTGCCAACGGCCACGGAGAGTATCTCATGGAGAGATGTAAAAGTGTATGAAAATCACGCTTTCATTGTAAGTGAGGCGAGAAATCATGGAATGCAAGTGTTCGATTTAACGAGGTTGAGAGATGTAAGCAATACACCTCAAACATTTAATGCTGACACACAATACAACGGATTTGGAAGTGCACACAATATCGTAATAAATGAAACTTCTGGGTATGCCTATGCTGTAGGAACAAGTAGAAATGGTACCTACCGCGGTGGGCCATTGTTTATTAATATTAAAGACCCTAAAAACCCCATAGACGAAGGCGGTTATGGTGATGACTCATACAGTCACGATGCACAAGTAGTTACTTATACTGGGCCAGATACTGATTTTACAGGCAGAGAAATTTTAATTGGTAGCAACGAAAATGAAATTGCCATTGTCGATGTGACAGATAAAGATAATCCGCAAAGAATTTCAACCATTTCATATAGTAATGTAGGATATACACACCAAGGTTGGTTTACTGAAGATCAAAAATATTTTATTTTAGGGGATGAACTCGATGAGCAAAATTTTGGTGGAAGTACGAGGACATTAATTTTCGATTTTACAGATTTAAACAACCCCACTTTAAAAGCACAATATGATGGTACAACAAATGCGATAGATCACAATGGTTATGTAAAAGGTAACACCTTTTATTTAGCTAACTATACTGCTGGTATTCGTATGCTAGATATTTCAAATATTGCAAGTGGAACATTAAATGAAATTGGATTTTTTGATACGTTTCCATCAAGCAACGGCGCAAGTTTTAACGGCGTTTGGAATGTTTACCCTTATTTTTCTAGCGGAAATATTGTCATCAGTGATATTAATAGCGGTTTGTTTATAGTAAAAAAGAAATAGTTGAACTATGTTAGTTAAAAGCGCCTCTAAACTTTGTTGCTTATTAAGCACGATTTTCATACTATCTGGCTGTACTGAAAGCACAATTATTTCAACGGTCAAAATACCCGTAGTAAAACTCGTGAAGACATTTGGTGGTTCTAAAAATGATGGTGCTCGCTCTGTAATTTCAACCGATGATGGGGGTTATGCCGTATTGGGATTTTCACAAAGCAATGATGGTGATATTACAGATAAACCGACCGCACAGTATGATTATTGGTTGTTAAAATTCAACGCAAATGATGAATTGCAATGGCAAAAAACCTATGGAGGAAGCAATGACGATCGAGGAGAAAAAATTATTCAGACCACCGATGGAGGCTATGCTTTAATTGGTTCTAGTAAAAGCAGCGATGAAGATGCATCAGAAAACGCAGGGTTCCAAGACATTTGGATACTAAAACTAGA
>RCND010008105.1_pt1 | contig 10706 bp, 5 predicted proteins | sample 2041351 | NCBI WGS metagenome assembly RCND01 (sample SAMN09708230, study PRJNA481090) | Marine sediment metagenome, whole genome shotgun sequencing project. | biome: marine sediment; feature: ocean; material: sediment; isolation source: Sewage treatment plant 12B marine sediment (STP12B) ...
CTAATTTTGAATACCTATTTTGAGATTTGCAGCCGTATTATTTTTAACAAAGGTGGAGAGGTTAACAAATTTATGGGTGATGGTTTAATGGCATATTTTGATATTGGAGAGCCCGACAATGCAATACATGCTTGTCTGGAAATATTGGAAGAGTTACGAAATTTACGCCAAAATTCTATTGAAAATTCACCACTAAAGTTAGTTAACTCTGTTTTTGGGCTCGCGCAAGGAGAGGTAATTGAAGGCAATATGGGTTCTCACTTTAAAACAGACTATACTATTATTGGCGATGCTGTGAACAAAGCTGCCCGATTAGAAAAATTGACACGGGAAGTTAAACGCTCATTGGTTTTATCAGGTTCGCTTAAAAACAGTGCAAAAGAACCTTGGACTTTTATAAGCCTCGGTAAATATAACCTTAAAGGAAAAAAAAATATCAGTGAAGTCTATTCTATTGACCATGATATTTTCAATGAATATAAAGAAAATATATTTGTTATCTGATGAATATTGGATAGCCTCAGATATTCACTCGAATGTGTAAGCTTTAGATAACGTAAATAAAAATACATGATAACATCGGTTTTATACCTAATGAATAAAACTACACGAAATTCCTATTTTATACTATCCTTTTTTTTGTTGCCTATGGCGCTATATAGTCAACAAAAAAATCCTATTACTGAATACAAATACTACATTGAAAATGAATATGTGATTAGTGAGAATAAATTATCTGCTCATGCCTCATTTACATCCTTCTCAACTATTGAAGAATGGAAAACCAACACCTCTAAATATCACAAATCATTAAACGGTATTTGGAAGTTTAATTGGGTAAGAAACCCTATGGATCGTCCTACCTCGTTTATGAACCCTAAATTTAATACTTCAAAATGGGATGACATTAAAGTGCCTTCTAACTGGGAGGTTGAAGGATATGGAGTGCCCATTTATGTAAATCATCAATATGAATTTGCAGATTATAAAGCCCCTGTAGCTGATGATATGGAATTTATTGATAGAATCTATCCTAAAAACCCTGGAGATGTCCCAGATAATTACAATCCAGTTGGCTCGTACGTGAGAGAGTTTACTCTGGATAAAGGTTGGGAAAACAAACAAAGCTTCTTGCATATTGGAGCCATGAAATCAGGTGGTTTTGTATGGATCAACGGTAGATATATTGGGTATTCCCAAGGGAGTAAACTACCCGCTGAATTTAACATTAGCAAAGCACTTAAAACAGGAAAGAACACTATTGCGCTTCAAATTTTTCGTTGGACCGATGGGTCTTATTTAGAGTGTCAAGATTTTTGGAGAATTAGTGGAATTGAACGAAATGTCTTTATTTACGCTCAACCAAAAACAAGAATTAGAGATTTTGAAGTAGTATCAACTTTAGATAAAGGCTATGAAAATGGAATTTTAGAATTAGATGTAGAGCTAGAAAATCATCAATCTAAAAATAAAAATGTAACTGTTTCTTACCAATTATATGACGGAGCAAATATTTTATTGGAAGATAAAACATCCCTGTTAATCAATAGTAATGAAAATAGTTCTGTTTCGTTTAAAAATGAAATAGAATATGTAAAACAATGGAGTGCAGAGCATCCTAACTTATACAAGCTATTAATTACTATAAAAGATAAGAAAGGCGATATACAAGAAGTTACTTCTAGAGAAATTGGATTTAGAAGTGTAGAAATTAAAAACGGATTGTTATTAATTAATGGTCAAAGAATAACATTAAAAGGAGTTAATACCCAAGAGACAGATCCAGAAACTGGCCATGTAATGTCTGAAGACTTAATCATGAAAGACATTCGTCTTTGGAAAGAAAACAACATTAATGCTGTTCGTTTAAGTCATTATCCTCGTGGAAGACGATTTTATGAACTCTGTGATGCGTATGGTCTTTATGTTGTTGATGAAGCCAATATAGAATCTCATGGAATGTACTACGGTAAATATTCAATAGCTAAAAAACCCAATTGGGAGAAAGCTCATGTAGACAGAATGGTGCGCATGGTAGAGCGTGATAAAAATCATCCATCAGTAATCATCTGGTCAATGGGTAACGAAGCTGGGAATGGTGTAAACTTTTTTAAAGGTTATGATGCAATAAAGGCAAACGACAACACAAAGCGTCCTGTGCAGTACGAGCGTCCTTATAAAGATTATGATGGCAGTCTATATGACATGGATAGCAATACAGATATTATAGTTCCTCAATATCCATCTACTGCTCGTTTTGAAGAGATAGGTAGATCGAAAACTGATCGGCCATTTATTCCTAGTGAATATGCTCATGCGATGGGAAACAGTACTGGGAATTTTCAAGATTATTGGGATATTATAGAACAATACGACAATTTACAAGGCGGTTTTATCTGGGATTGGGTAGACCAATCTATTTGGAAAACCAACGATAAAGGAGAACGCTATTATGCCTATGGAGGAGATTATGGAAAGGATATGCCCACCGATAACGCTTTTTTAAACAATGGTATTGTGTTTCCAGACCGTACGCCTCAACCTGCATTATTCGAAGTTAAAAAAGCGCACGAATACATTAACTTTAAGCATAAGGGTATAAATAAATATAATGAATTAAGGGTGTTAGTTGAAAACCTATACGATTTCACAAATCTGAATCAATTTAAATTTACTACTAAAATTAAAGCAGATGGTAAACTTTTAAAAATTATTAATCTTGAAGATATTTCAGTTGAAACTCATACAGGAAAACTGATTCGTATTCCTTTAAAGGATATAGATTTTAAAGAGAATACCGAATATTTTGTAGAAATTTCAGCAACTACTAAAACGGATTGGGGAATTTTACCTTCAGAATTTGAAGTTGCACATGAGCAAATTGCTTTAACTCAAAAGTACAAAAGAATAGCAACGAATATTACATCAAATTCAAAACTATCTGTCAAAAATTCTAATGGAATAATTACTATTTCAAATAAGAAATTTAGAATCATCTTTAGTAAAAATGATGGGCAAATCACATCGTACAACTTCAATGGAAATGAATTATTAAAAGATGGTAAAGGCCCAAAACCAAATTTTTGGAGAGCTGTTACAGATAATGATTTTGGAAATCAAATGGAAAAAAATAATATCGAATGGAAAAAAGCGTCCTTACAGTCTACTGTATCAAAAATAGACCATGAAATCCTAGAAAATGGAACCGTTTTATTAAATGTCACTTATAATTTACCTGGAGTTAAAACCACGTTCCTTTCAAACTATATTATTTATGGAACTGGCGTGATTCAAATTAAAAACACACTAAATACTTCCAAATATAAAGGTGATATCCCTAGAATTGGAATGCGAATGCAAATACCAAAAACCTATGATAACTTAAGCTATTTTGGGAGAGGACCATGGGAAAATTATCAAGACCGAAACACTTCAGCATTTATTGACGTATATACCTCAAAAGTCGCTGACCAATATGTGCCATATATACGACCACAAGATAATGGTTATAAAACAGATGCAAGATGGATAGCCCTTTCCAATAAAAGTAACATAGGTATTTTATTTGTTTCCGAAAAGGATCAAGACCTTGGATTTAGTGCGCTTCATATGGAAAATGAAGATTTTGATACTACAGATGGCCTCGATTATAAAACTTCGAAAAAGAACAAGCATACTATTGATATAAAAGAGAAGAACTTAGTACAATTAAATATTGATTTAGGACAACGAGGTGTTGCGGGAGACGATAGTTGGTATTCAAAACCGCAAGAACAATATCTGTACAAAGGAAGTGAAAAACATTCTTATAGTTTTTATGTAATTCCTTTTGAAAACGGTACTCCTGAAAAATATTTAGAGTTAAGTAAACTTTACAAAAATTTAAAGAACTATTAATTAGAAATTAACGTGCAATTGTATGGGGTGTTCTAATGATTAAAACTTTACACAACAAAACCAGAACTGCATTAAAACGCTGTTTAGCCAAACCGTCAGACTGCGCAAAAACCTATTTTGAACAGGAGCGTATTCGGAGAGGTGTCTGAGAAAAAAATCAAATATGGGATTCTCAGAGCCTGAAATTTAGTTAATGCGCAGACTCCCGTTGTACTCCATTAAGAATGGAAAATAAAAATGTCCAAAATGAAAGCCTCAATACGTAGAAGATATGGTTCTCCAAACCAGATAAAAATTGAGAATATTGAAAAACCAATTCCAAAACACAATGATGTATTAATTAAGGTTCATGCTACTACTGTCAACAGAACAGATTGTGCAAACCTTACTGCCAAACCTTTTATCATGAGGTTTGTTTTAGGATTATTTAAACCAAGAAAAATAATATTAGGGACAGATTTTACAGGTGAGGTAATAACAATAGGGGAAGATGTCAAGTCATTTAATATTGGTGATAAAGCATTTGGCTTTATTGACACCGGTTCTGAATCGCAAGCTGAATATATAACAACAACAGAAGAAAATTTATTTCTTATTCCAGAAAAGATAGATTATAAAGTAGCAGTTGCAAGTTTGGAAGGGGCTCATTATGCTTATACTTTCATTCATAAAGTAGCTATTCAATCTGGGCAAAATATTCTAATAAATGGTGCAACTGGTGCGATTGGCTCTGCTCTTCTTCAATTTGTAAGACAATATGATGTCAAAATAACTGCGACCTGTAATACTAAAAACATCAAACTAATACAATCTTTGGGTGCTGACAAAATTTACGATTATACCAAAGAAGACTTTACAGATGACGATGACAAATATGACTTCATATTTGATGCAGTAGGCAAAAGTACATTTGGAAAGTGTAAGCCATTATTAAAAGAAAAAGGAATTTATATATCTTCAGAGTTAGGACCTTATGCCCAAAACATTTTTTATGCCTTATTGACTTCAAGGTTAAGTAAAAAAGTAATTTTTCCTATGCCCTATAGTCAGCAGAAAACGATACCTTATATTAGTAATCTTTTGGAGAAAGGAAAGTTCAAGCCCGTGATAGACCGAGAATATTCTTTAGAAGATATATCCAAAGCCTACGAATATGTAATTACAGGAGAAAAAACAGGGAATGTGATAATCAATGTCTAAAAAAAATTAAATAATGAGAGCACAACAAGGTGAATAGTGTATCGCTGCCCTTCGGGATAGCTGCGACACCATACTCGGAACGTTGTGCACAATTAAGAAATTAAGGGGTAGAAAAAATTGAAGCGAATCAGATCAAAACGATTCCCATGGGAACAGGTAATAAATCTAGCCGAATTGTAGCTTGGACATTCCTTTCTAGCGAAGAACAAATAGCATGGAGAGAAACTAGATGGAAAACACTAGTCTAGAATTTACATGTGCACAACAAACGCTAAAAATCATAACTAACCCTCTCTATCTAAGGACCTATATTGTTTAGCTTCAGATATTCCCCCGAATGTATAAGTAAAGCATATACCAAATAAAAACACATGAATTTCGCGAATCGCTTTACAAGAATTCTGACAAATGCCATTTGTCTGATACCCATATTCTTCCCATTCTAGGATTTGGCCAGGACAGTACTAATGAAAATGATTCTAAGGAAATAATTGGGTATCCGATGAATGGCATCGAGCTTCATATGGATGGCATTGTGGATGAAGCGTTTTGGTTAACTATTCCGGGCAATGGCAATTTCCTAATGCAAGAACCCAAAGAAGGGGGTGAACCTACAGAGCGAACAGAAGTAAGAGTCGCCTTCGATAGCCAAAATCTCTATATCGCAGTAGTTTGTTATGATAGTAATCCATCAGAAATAAAAGCTTTTCAAAAGAAGAGAGACGCATCCTTGGAGACGGACGATCGTTTTAGATGGGTTTTTGATACATTTATGGACAAGCGAAGGGCTTATTTTTTTGAAATCAATCCCTTGGGATTACGGGGAGATGGTCTCATTTCTTCAGGCCAGGGCCAAACTTTGAATAAAGACTGGGATGGTATCTGGAAAGCATGGACCCATATTGGTGATTTTGGTTGGTCGGCCGAAATCAGGATCCCCTTTCGGAGCATAAACTTTGATCCTAAAAGTAATGTCTGGGGAATTAATTTTCAAAGGACCATACGTCGTAAAAACGAAGAACAACTGTGGACAGGTCACCGCCGGAATCAGGGATTGCTACGACCACAGAATGCCGGTATTCTTACAGGCCTTGTTGATCCATCGCAGGGATTAGGGTTGGAAATTGTCCCCTATGCCATTACGCAGTCCAGCAAAGAATATGATGATGAGAACGATGAGTCAATCAATACTACTTCCGCCGACTTCGGGTTTGATATCAATTACAATATTACGCCCCAGTTGAAAGCCTCTTTCACATACAACACTGATTTTGCACAGACCGAGGTGGACGATAGACAAATAAACCTTACTCGTTTTCCTTTGCGTTTTCCCGAAAAAAGAGATTTTTTCCTAGAGGGATCCTCAATTTTACAATTTGCCCCCCAAAGTCGCGTAGACCCTTATTTTAGTCGTAGGATCGGATTGGTAGACGGGGTGCCTATCCCCATTAAGTACGGAGGTCGTCTCATAGGAAACATCGGTAAGAATAACATTGCGCTCATACATGTACGCACAGGAAAAAAGGGGGAACTGAATCCCGAAAGTTTTACCGTTGCCAGATATAGGCGCGATTTTTGGAAGGAGAGTACTATCGGCATATTGTATACCCATAGAAGCACCGAAAACGATATGTTATTTGGTAATCCAATTCAAGATAGAAAGACATTGGGTGCCGATCTAACCTTAAGTACTTCAGAATTTTTAGGTGATAATGTGCTACAGTTCTCAGCCTTTTTTGTTGGGCATAACCCCGCTTCTCCCTTTGACAATTCCACCTCTATGTTGGATAGGTCAGTACGAGGGTTTCGTTTTAATTTCCCCAACCAACCCTGGTCTGCCTGGGTTTCGTATAGGGAATTTGGAGATGAGTATGATCCAGCGGTTGGGTTTAACCGGCGTAACGGCTTTAAAAGGTTACAACCAGCAATAAACTACGCTCCTCTGTTTGAAAAAAGCAATGTCATAAGAGAAATCGAATGGGGCATATACTACGAGTATCTCACTTCATTGGAAAATAAACTTCTAACTGAAAATCTTAGATTTACTCTCGGAGAAATCAGATTCGAATCTGGTGAGAAATTAGGTGTTCAAGTATCTAGGAACTTTGAACTTCTCGATGAAAATTTTGACATACTTGGTGACGGTGGCTCCAGGGGAATATGTGAATTGGGGTTACGAATTGGAGGCATCTTCCGCATCCTTTCGCAAGGTATCTGGCTCTATTGGTTATGAAGCCGGGGGTTTTTGGACAGGGAATATTTCAAGTTTGGTATTGGGTTTAACCATTCGCCCAGTACCTGGCATTAATCTGGGCAGTGGGTACAGGCATACCAAAGTAACTGCTGAAAATAGTGGATTTAAGACCAATTTATTCCAGTTAGATCTTGGGCTTGATTTTACGCCAGATATTTCGCTTTCGTCAAACATTCAGTTTGATGATGTAAGCGAAGTTCTGGGGACCAATACCCGTTTTCGATGGATAATTACTCCTGGGACCGACATTTTTTTTGTGTATAACCACAATTGGCTGAACAACCCAGCATTGAATAATAGGTTTTTTACAATACAACAGGGAGGGGCGATGAAGGTGGTTTATACCTATCGTTTTTAGGGTAGGTAATAGTTTTAAGGTTGAAAAAGGTGGAGGGAGCCCTAATTACTGGTAACGCAACAAGGAGTATAGTTCATTGTTCGCTACGCTATCCCGCATTAACAATGACCAACCACTACTACTTCTGTGACTCTATCTAATGTGGGGGTCTTAGTTTTAAATGTATTGGAATTATAACTTCAGCCCCTAAAATACTTTAGGGACTTTTTTATATTCAAGATGGTACAATGGTCGCCGGAATTTTACGCCCAGGCTGTGGTCAGCTGTTGGCATTCACCCCCATATTTTCCTGAAGTTCCGCGGTATTCACATATTGCTGAAACTTGGTGATCTTGCCCCCTTTAAGGTGCCAGATATGGCACATCTGTGTATCTTGCTCCTTCCCCGTTGCCTTAAAGGTTCCGGAGTATCGGCCCTCAACAATTACCGTTTCTCCCGCATCATAAAATAAATTCGAATGTACTTCGAAGCCGTCCCACTCTTGTGCCAAACGAGCAAAGAGTTGATTCAGTACCGCGTCCGGGCCAATAAACGCCTCTCCGCTGGGCATATACGGATTTCCTTCGGCTTCATGCCATTTAATTTCAGGATGCATGGCACCAAGTACGGCAGGTACGTCACCCCTTCCGAATGCTTCGTAGGTATTCTTAATTACATCTACATTACTCATATGAATTATTGATTAAAGGTTAATTTAAATTTGAAATACCTCTTTACGAACAACAGGTTTTCTTGATACAGCTCCTTAGGGGGTAAAATGAGCAAAAGGTAAGGGAATTATCCTCAAGGTAATGCAATTACGACAAACTGCAAAACAATGATCTAATAACTCAAATAATAAATCGCGTCATAGGCCAAATGCTGTTTGACCATATTGCCAAAAAGACCAATTGGCAATTAAAAGCCATTTCTTAAATTATAATTTTCGAGCTAGAAGATAGCCTACTGAATAATTCAGTATCTTGGTGAAGGAAGTCTCAGGTTTTAAAGTTATACCCTATAATGAGTGTTTGGATTTTCTCAAAATACAGTCATAGAATTAAATAATATTATAAACCTAAATTAAAACAATATGCCATTCTTTAAATCTTTAGGTGAAGAGGACAAAGTACCTCATGCCTTCTCGAAATTCAATACAGGAATCGAGAGACCATTAATCGATTTACATCAAATATTAATGAGAAGTGATGATTCTCCTTTTACGATTGCCCAAAGAGAATTATTGGCTGCCTTTGTTTCTGGTACCAATGCATGTAAATATTGTACAGGAGCGCATTCAGCTACCGCAATGGAATTTGGTATTGAAGAATCACTAATAACTGATTTACTCGAAAATATCGACACAAGTGAAGTAGACGAAAAAATGAAGCCTATATTTAAATACCTTCAAAAACTAACTGTCAACCCTACAAAAATGGTTCAGTCTGATGCCGATGCTGTCTTTAATGCTGGTTGGTCTGAAAGAGCATTGTACGATGCCATTATTATTTGTTGTACGTGGAATTTTATGAATCGTTTTGTGGAAGGACTTGGGTTGAGTGTTGTTCCAGAACAATTTGCGATGGAAGGAAAAATGCTCCACGCTGGTTACAATAAAATCTTTGATCATTTCGAACTAAAGTAACGTTCACTAACAAAAAATAAAGCGCATTAAAACCAACCACTACTACTTCTGTAGTTCTCTACAATGTGGCGGTCTGTTAAAACATAGTTTACCTGCAATTTAATTGCCTATTTAATAATTCACTAATATGGCAAAGCTCAACACCAACCACTACTGCACATGATCAACTTCTTTCGAGGGCAGAGCGTAAAGAGGACGGAACGAAAAAGGTAACGATTTACCTTTTTGAATGACGGGCCAGAAACAGCGTGGGCATAAGACATTTTTAGTGAATGAGCTAGCCTGCCGCGCTGGAATTAAAAAAAACAAGTATAATCAAGTTCTTCAGATACATCAGAAAACGCCTCCTCATAGAAAACAAAACAGCTAAGTACCTCAAATATGCTATTGGAGAGGTAGTACTTGTAATGATTGGGATACTGATCGCTTTGCAGATTAATAATTGGAATCAGGAAAGGAAGTCAAGAAATGAATCCGTAAAAATTCTTAAAAGATTAGAACTGGTTTTAAGCTTACATCACAAACTACAGAACTGATTCTAAACTATTTTGTATTTGACCTTTTTTGTCCTCTGGACTATATTTAAGTGCAAGTTTGAAAGCCTTACGAGCTTCTTTTTTTCTTTCAAGAGCTTTTAGCGCATTTCCTCTATTAAAATGTGCTCGCCAATACGTTGAATTTTTCTTTATGGACTGTCCAAACACATACTCTGCCTTATCGTAATTCTTTTCTTTTAGGAGCCTCCGCCCATATCGTTCCAGATAAACATAACTTCCAACCGCTATCGCTCTTTCTATCGCTTTTTCAGCGGCAGCGTCTTCTGACAGTTGTTTCAGCAGTTTAGCTTTAACATCCCAATTAGAAAAATTTTCTTGAAGCTGAATAGACTTGTCAACCCATTCGAGTGCTTCTCTTGTATTGATTTTATATTCTGCACAGTAATCTGCTGCCTGACACCAACTGAACCATTCCCAATAGGCATCTGAACGCAATTGTTTTCTAATATTATCTAAAGCAAGTTCGTCAATATTAAGCGTCAAATTTATTTCTGCACTTTTGTCGGCCCAACTTAATACAATGGAAACAGTACCTCGATCACGCTTCTTAAAATCAAAACTCAACCATTCTCTCATATCCACCGTATTTTGGACAGGTACAGTTACGCGCAATGCATCTTCATCCTCTTGATAAAAGTAACTTCCCCAAGAAGTATGATTCTTTGAGAAAATAAACGTCCATTGATTCTCTTCTGGAAGCAAATGAAGGCCGTAAGTCCCAGCTACTAATTTTTGTCCTTCGATTTCAACATCATCGGTAATCGTAAATATCGTATTTTCATTTGCGCCTGCTCGCCACACTTTTCCATATGGAAT
>RCND010002272.1_pt1 | contig 10704 bp, 11 predicted proteins | sample 2041351 | NCBI WGS metagenome assembly RCND01 (sample SAMN09708230, study PRJNA481090) | Marine sediment metagenome, whole genome shotgun sequencing project. | biome: marine sediment; feature: ocean; material: sediment; isolation source: Sewage treatment plant 12B marine sediment (STP12B) ...
CCAATCACTTCCGAGATCGACCGCAGCGTGTCGCCTGCATAGACCTGCTTGAGCCACCGCCCTTCGGCATATCCCAGATTGGCCACCGCATTGAGCGATACATCCGGCACCGTCTTTCCAAAAACCACATGAAATGCTGCCAGATCATCCAGCGGGCTCTCTGGCAGGCCGCAACTACGCGCAAACTCATCTGATGAATAAATCGCATGACGGGAGGGGTATAGCGCATGGTAGAGCGCTCTTTCTCCTTCGCCAACCGTCCGAGGGACCGCGTGGAGCAGCGCGTCGCCAATCGCGTAGTCCTCAAAAAACCGGCCGGGATTGGTTTTAGCCGCCATTTACTGCTCTCCCAGTTTGGTATCAGCGGTGTAGGTCCCATCCACGTCTTTGGTCACGGCCTGACCGCAGCGCATCACACCGTTGGCCTGATCAAACGCATAAGTTGGGTTTCCAAACAGCATCCAACCTTTGTTCAATGCATCCGTTACCTTATGGCAAAACGCCGAGGTATCGTCAGCAGTCAGGAGCCGGTACAGCTTCATGACGGGAACGGCCACACGCCCAGCCAGGCGTGAATGGCTGCCACAACAGAAAACATGATCAAGGTGATCACCAAAAGGCGGATCTTGGTCTTTGTTCCTGCAGTTTCAGGGGCGCTCCAGTTCGGCTCAGCCCGGTTGATGAGGATGACAGAGCCAACGGCCCATCCCAGCAAGCCGCCAAACAGTATGATCGAGGCCAGATCACCATTGACCAGCAAATGCGCCACCGCCCAGATCATTACAGACGCCAGCTGCGGATGGCGAATTTTGTTGGCGGGCCAGACTTTGGCCCCTTTTGCGGCGGCGGATCCAAAGGTCCAAAACGCAAACACCATCAGCGTGTTATTGACATGCACCATAAAGGCCGGGGGCGACCAGATATGAATAAAGTCAGCACTGCGGTAGCCTACAATCATCAGGATGATTCCGGCCACAATACCAGCGGTAACCAGTCCCTTGCCCCGCGCACCCAGCTTCTCCCGCGCCTCCGGCATCAGGCGCTTGAAGTAATGCGCGCCGGACCACAATAAAACGCCAAGTATCAAAAAGATCATGTCAGGTTACTCCGCAGCAATGGTTTGGATGGCATGCGCTTTTGCCAAAATTTCGCGCGCAGTTGCAACGTGCAGGTTTTCCACAATGCGGCCATCAACCACCGCCACGGCTTCGCCTTGGGCCGTGGCCTGGTCAAACGCCTCGATCTGGCGGTGCGCCAGATCGATCTCAGCTTGCGTGGGGGCAAAGACCTCGTTGGCAATAGCCACCTGCGCCGGATGGATCAGCGTCTTGCCGTCAAACCCCATATCCCGGCCCTGTTCGCTTTCCGTGCGCAGTCCGTCGTCGTCCTTGAACGCATTGTATACACCATCAACGATGACGATCCCCTCTGCTTTGGCCGCAAGCAGGCACAACCCCAAAGACGCCATCATCGGCATCCTATCCGCACGAAAGCGGCATTGCAGATCTTTTGCCAGATCATTCGTGCCCATGACAAACCCGGCCAAACGCGGGTGCGCCGCAATCGCCGCTGCATTCAACATGCCGCGTGGAGATTCCATCATAGCCCATATCGGCAGGTCACCAGTGATCTCGGCCAGGGCATCCAGATCAGCGGGATCAGCGACTTTCGGCAACAGCACGGCGTCGGCGTCCATCTTGCTCACTGCGCGCGCATCACTCGGCCCCCAGGCCGTATCAAGCGCATTTATCCGCACGATGCGCATCCGGTGGCCATACCCGCCTTCAGCCAATGCTCCGGCCAAAATGGCGCGTGCACTATCTTTCTCTTCTACCGCTACGGCATCTTCGAGATCAAAAATGATCGCATCTACAGCCATGGTCTTGGCTTTTTCCAGCGGGCGCGGCTTGGAGGCAGGGATATAAAGAACAGATCGATAGGGGCGCGCGGTCATATCCATTGGAATTACCTTGATATGTCAATTTGGACCAGAAATGGCCATTTTTCAGAGGATTATTCAAGGGTTTTATTGCCGCAACGCAGCACATTTTCGCGGTTTTTTGGGTAATTCTGCTCGTCTAATCGACCGCCGCGCGCCCAGTTAACCTTAATTCAAGGTGTGGTGTGCCATTCTTCCAAGCGTCGGACAGCATGATGGCTCGTCCAAATTCGGCGCCTTCTAGGGCAAACTGTCCAACTTGGCCGCCCGACATAAAAATCGTCCGGAGCCAATAGCAGCAGCTCCTTGTTGAGAGAAGGGCAGACGAAATGAAACATAATGTAATCGCGGCAGCTCTGGGGCTTAGCCTGATCGGTGCCAGCGTTGACGCCCAGAATACACGCAATTGCGCACCCCGTGAACTGGTAGTTGACAGGCTTGCTTCCGGATACGGTGAAACGCGCCAATCCATCGGCCTGGGCAAGAACAACGCAGTGATCGAGGTATTTGCCTCAGACGAGACCGGCACATGGACAATCACAGTTACATCGCCCGCTGGGCAGACCTGCCTTGTCGCCTCTGGCGAAGCATTTGAAACTATGGCCGATGCTTTGCCCGCCAAAGGCACTGCAATTTAAAGATAACTCATTGATAAAATGTATTCATATTATTAATTGTCGTATTAAATCCACCTTTTTGTACGCCTTTACGTGGATGCTGGCTTGCCCAGTTAGCTGAGGTGTTGTTGTCTCGTAGATGGTCCAAGTGTCGGTCAAAAGAACCGCCACAGGTGCGGATTAATTATTCGATGTAGTTTACACCACCCAAGGATGGACCCAGTACGCGCGATGACCCCAGATAAATCTTTTCGAACCATAGGTTTTCCAAGGCCCTCAATCCCAGCCGCATGACGCGTAGATTCCCTGTATTAACAGGCCCACCAGCCCTCGAATCGGCTCACTATTTGGCACTATTTTAGTTCCGGCCGTGGGCTATAGAGTTGAGAGACTGCCCGGGCTTCCACTTATACGGGGCTGGCTGTTTTCTTTGTGTATTATCAGCATAGCCTGTGAGGTTACCGGGCTATTCAACCAAAGCCCTTTGTGTGATTGGAGGCTTCGAGAATTGCCAATGAGATTACAGTACTGGCGGTGCTCGCGCCCCTTTTCTCCCCATAACGGCGAGCAAATTTACCTAAACTCAGTTGAAACCAATTCCCGGAAATCTTCCGCTCTGAACTCACAATGATCAAAGCTGGACTGTGTGCAGCCAGCGCCAATTGCCAGGACCGCCAGATTGGCCGCTGAAGCGGATGCTGCACCTGCAATTGAGTCCTCAAATGCGCAAACCAACTCAGGTTGAAGCTCTAAGGCCTCGAGCGTGGCAACATAAGGCAATGGGTCCGGCTTTCCACGTGGCAACTCTGCGCCCGAAACGATGGTCTCGACCCGATCCGTAATTCCCAACATCTGCAAGGCACTCCCAATGTGGCGGCGTGGAGAGGAAGAGCAAATGGCAATCCTCAGACCGCCATCGTGTAGGTCACACAGAAGCTTTGCAGCACCCACAACCGGATGGCGCATCGAGGGCAGCAAATCATCAGCCTTCCGACCAATTTTATTTCCAACCTCATTGTGTTCATCTGCAGATAGCGGACGGCCAAAAACCTCGTCCAAAAACCCACTTAACCCCCGGCCGATGTGGGCGTTAAGAAGCTCGCGCGAAGGGCGAAAGCCATACTGACCAACAATATCCAATTTCGCTGCTTCCCAAGCGTGTTCAGAATGAACCAATGTTCCGTCCAAATCGAAAATCGCGGCGCGGAAGCGGCGGAAGTCAGGAATTGCGCCCAAGTTAGACAATTTCATATCCTTTCGTTAACGGTCACACGCTCCTCAGGCACGATTTGTTGTGCCTTACCGTCACTTTTTACCATCAGCCCTCCCCCCATGCGTGACGTTGCCCACAACAGCTTGCCCGCTGAAGCTGAGTCTATCCTGCACAAGGCTTCAGCAGGAACCTCGGGATGGGTCAGCCGAAATGTTTGGACGCTCTCGACTTACACCATTGCGAAGACGCGCGCCGGGCCGCCTGTGCCGCCGCGATGTTTTGGGGCCCCCACGACCAATGTTGCGCCCGAAGCAGGCACTTTATCGAGATTTGCGATATTCTCGATGCCAAACCGGCCTGATGGTAGCCAAGCATAGTGCGTGGCAAAATCGCCAGATACGCCGTGATCGAGCGACAGAGTGTCTACAGCAATGGACATTGCCCCTGTTTCTTCCAGTAGCATCTTTGCAGCTTCAACATGGAAGCCAGGATAATGTTGCTTGCCTTCTCCATCGGCATTTCTGAAACCCTCGGAATTGACTTTACTGTCCCAGCCAGAGTTCATCGCAACACAAGCGTTGGCAGGAATGTCTCCATGTGTACTAAGCCAAGCCTTCACATCATCCGGTGTGACCTGAGCGTCGGCGCTTTCAGCCGCGCGGGCTTTGATATCTATAACGCAAAGAGGCACGATTAAATTCGAGACTGGAATCTCTGCTACTGATTGACCATCGGCTGAGAAGTGCAACGGAGCATCGACATGGGTTCCGGTGTGCTCGTTTACCGTCAATTCGAAGAGATTGAATTTGTGTTCATCCCAATTGAATTTTTGCTCCATTGAGAACCCTGATTCTCCAAAATAGGTCGGAAAACCCTTATGAAGTTCATGCGTCATGTCTTCTACAGAGCTATGTCCATCAGCAAGAGCTGCGGTCCCAGTAACCATAGAACCTGTCGCAACGGCGGCAGCGCCCACTTTGAAGAAATTGCGGCGGGAAAGCATCTTGTCTTTTACGGCATTCATAACGCAAACATCACACATGGTTTGGTTTCTCCCATTATTAGTTGATTTGATTCGACGGGCAGCTGACTAGAACACGTTAGCATTTATTCTCAAAAAGGCAGATCGAATTCGCGGGCTGCCTTACTGAGAAACGAAACCATCCGCCGCGCTTCCTGCATTTCAAACGTCCGCAACCCAAGCCGATAGGTTAGATGCGCTTAACCCGAACTAGGCCGCTCGCGGGAATTCTGGCCCCATCGCCCTTTCGAGATGCCAGTACATCCGGTCCCCATGATTGCACCGTCTGCACTTGAAGTCCTTGGCGATGACATCGATGGGCTGATACTCGTGGTATCGGTTAGAAAGGACATGTGGCGCGACCATCCATCGCCGATGGCACGATGGGCAGACAACGACGACCACGTCGCGCGCTGTCAGGTGTGTTAATCTCACCCTTCCTTTCAGTCCCAGCACTAGTGGTTTGTATGGCATGAGAGTGAACATAACGCGAACATATATAGAAACGCTAGCATTCACCCTATGATTTTGGGCGGTATTTTGAGTGTGCGCCCGATTGTACGTATCTGCTCTTGCGTAGGCGTTTCTGCTAAATGCTGCCGCAGATTTGAACGTCGATCAAGCCAACGCGAAAAATGCGTGTCACCTCTTCGATAGATTCGTGCCTATTCTTAGTTTGTCTCCAGAATATCCGATATCGATCCACCCGTTGGCAACTGCTGCGCCTGCACCTGCGCCAACCAGTGTGCAAGCAACACTTGCTGCACTTAAGAATGGGTTGCCGCTGGATTGGCCGAGTTTGCCAAGTTCTTGAGCTATAACGCCGATGCCGAGACCAACCGGTGCTCGTATGGCGATACCGGTTGCAGTTTTTTGAATGTCAAGAAAAGGCACCTTTTCTTTGGGCTTTACGGCTTCGGCACGCTTTGAATACTGCTCGGATAAGCTGCCAAGCAAAGCGGACACTTCGGCCAGTTCTTTGTGATTGCTGGGGTCAATCTGGAGATTAAGCGTTACGGCTTCGACTTTCGCGCTTTCTGGTAGCCTATTGCTCAGCCCCAGCGCTTCAGTTGCTGTAATTTGTTTCAAAACCGTTTGATCAATGCTGACCGTGTTCCCTGCCGCGAGTGCGGTCGATACTTCGCTTGGTCGAGTTATTGATTTTCGGATCAATGACGTTGACTGGATATTCATCTGAGCACTCCCGAATTAGTATTTTGCAATGGCTCTAAGTTGCAACGAATTCTCCATTCTGTCACGCTCTTTCGCTGCGCCAATCACCAAGGTCTGCAGTACGGGACTTTGCTGCCAGCAGCAAACTACCCTACACCAACTAACATGACAGATAACATTCAAGTTCTTGGCGTAGTTGACCGTCTTTTTCCAGAAATATTGAGCTGAGAAAAGACCTCCACAATTCGTTGGCAAGAACGGCATATTGTGGTGGGGCCGATGAAATTTGTCTGTGATGGAAATCACAGCCTGACCGTTGAAGTAGAGGTCTTTCGTTGCACAGACATGCCGCTGTCAAAGGCTGCATCGTTTGTCGGGAAGGCAGGCGAATGGCCTGACCAAATCATGCTTGAAGTAATGCGCGAGCATTATCCTGATATCCAACTCTCAAGCATTGTACAGGTCATCGAGTACAAGTCGCCTGCGTCGAAGTAGCTGGTCACAAAGGGCTCATTTCTGCCGTTCTCTGAGACAAGCACGAAGGCCCAGTTTGGCCCGTTTGTGACCAATGCTGCGCCATGCACATTTCGACATGAAGGGCGGAAACCGGACTTTCGCTGCAATCGCGAACCTGATGGTGCATACTCCGGAAGCGGACGTCCAACGGGCGGCAACAACGCATTTCCCTTCTGCGCGGCGGCTGTCCGGGTTCTGACAGAGGTTTGTGTCAATTGATTTCCCGGCGTTTAAGGTAAGCCTCAGCCATCGGCAAAAACGGCCGCTTTTGCCACAGAGCGAAAAGCGCAGCACAGACCGAGCGTCTAGTCGTTTCAACGCTCTGGCCATGCTGCAGACGCAGAGGTCGGATGACTGAAGATTTTTGGCGGATATGCCCCCAAAGAAGATTCAGAGCCACCATCGGCTACAACAAAAGTGGATCGCCACCTAGAAAGCTCCGGACGTGCCGGAGCTTTTGCTGGGATCGATCACGCCAGTAGCAATCCGTCGTCGAAGAGGGTCTGGATATCGAGGGAGGCTCCATCGACGATAAACGCCACATCCTGCGCGTCACAGGTAGCGGCAGTTCCGTCGCGATCTATGGCCAGTGTCACGTCATCGCTCTCCGGGTCTCGGATCAGCATGGCAAAATCGGAGATTGCATCGTTGGCCAGATCGAACCCGATCAGCAGATCGGTGATGTCCAGCATGTCGCCATGTTCAACGAGGAAATCCTTGACCTCGTCAACCGCTTCGAATGCCGTATCGGCCGTGAAGATGAAACGGTCGGCAAAGTCCGTGCCTATCAGTTCATCGCTCCCTGCTGTTCCGGTGATAGGAACACCACCGGGCGTAGGGCCAGGCTCAGGTGCGGGTCCCGTTCCGGGGTCCGGTGCAGGCGTGGCTCCGTTAAAGACAAAAGCATCCTCGGTGACGGTATCAAATGCAACGTCGACCAGTTCGACCAAACCGTAGGCTGTGGATATTAGCGCGTTTCCATACGCACTGTTTGAAATTGTCACCCCGGAAAAATCAAGACCCTTGATATCGCTGAAGTCGAGAAGATCGTCGGTGATGTCGAAATCGAGGATGAGGTCGGTACTACCGCCACCATCTTCTTCGTCATGGAATATATACAGATCTGCGCCGCCCCCGCCGACCATGATGTCGCCGCCAAGGCCCCCGTAAATCTTATCGCCGCCCACGGTTCCCAAGACGATGTCATTACCGCCGGCATCGCTTCCGCCATGGACCGAATATGTGTAATCGTCGCCGCTAAGCTGGGCGATATGGTAAATCGCACTGACACCACCGACACCAAAATCAACCTGCTCCAGCGCATATTTCGCACCTAAAAAGTGATCTTGCACACTGATCTGACCTGAAACACCCGGCGTTGCCGCGTTCCAATATGTCAGTGTCAGGTCATTGACAGAAATCTGAATATCGAGGCTGTGTTTGGCCTCGTCGAGTGAGGAGAAGTCCGTGAACTCAACCTCATCCATATTCCAAGTAAGCCAGCCATAGCTCTTGAGCGCTGCGTTGCCTGTGTCGATAATCGTATCGAAATCCGACCCGAGAGAGGAAATAACGTAGGTGTCACCGCCTGTGCCGCCGATCAACACATCGTCCCCAGAACCAGTTACGATGCGGTCATTTCCCGAGCCACCATACACAGTGTTATTGCCGTCACCTGCGTCGATCACATCATCGCCGCTACCGCCTTTGACGAGGTCGTCGCCATCGCCCGTGGAGACTTGGTCGTTTCCGGCACCTGTCACTACCTTGTTATTACCGTCCCCAGCGTCGACCCTGTCATTACCGGCACCGGTGATAATGGTGTCATTTCCGGTTCCACTGAAGACCAGATCATTGCCGTCCCCGGTCTTTATGACGTTGCGGCCCTCACCCCCAAAAACAACATCGTCGCCGTCGCCAGATAAGACTTTGTCATTGCCGGCTCCAGCGTCGATAAAATCATTGCCTGCATAGGATTCGATGATGTCCCGACCGCTGGTTCCAGCAATGATGTCGTTCTCGATTGTACCGACAAAGCTGTCGGCAAGGCGGTAAGAAACGCCGCCCATCTCAAGATACTCAACCGCGCCACCAGCATATTGATCCGTGATTTCAATTGTTAACTCGCCATATCCGGGTTTACGAAAACGACTAGGCTGGCCGGGCAAAGTGATGATCAGATCATCATCTATCCGTTCCGCAGTTGCCCAGGACTCATATCCAAATGAAGCCGAACTATACAAGCCGCGCCCACCGGTAATAGTGTCAATTGCACCATCCTGCCCCATATCCTCGATCGTGACCGTAGATCCACCGGCTCCTTGGGAAAGGGCGTAGGTATCCATCCCGTCTCCGCCTGACAGATAGTCCGTCCCACCAAACGATGAGAGAATGTCGTCGCCCGTTGTGCCAAAGATTTCGGCCATGCTGTTTTCCTTCACGAATCATGGAGTATGCATACGTGTTTCCGCCGACCGACCTGTCTCTGTCCATAAGCAGATGCTTATTTGCCTCAACTGCGGTACTACAACCCTAGGCTGCGTGATGCTTGGCAACCCGGAGACCAAATTGCTGAATATTGTTAACCGAATAGGCGATAACGGCCATTCGCTGCGGGTCAATCCTCGTTTGATTGCCCTCTCGACTCTGATCGTATTGCAGGCCACGAGTGCGACTTTTTTCGTTGGTGATGTATTTGCCGACTATCTTGCTATCGGGATGGATCCGCACACTTCTTACGAGGCTCTCGCGGTGGTAGCGCTTGTCCTTGGCGTCCTGTTCGGTGCCGTTGAGATGCGAAGGACGATGTCGCGCCGGATTCGTGCTGAATCTTCTCTAAAAATGGCTCAAAGAACTTTCTCTGCGATGATCGAAGAGCGTTTTTCTGCTTGGTCGCTGACTGCCGCCGAGGCCGAGGTGGCTCTGCTGACACTCAAGGGATTTGATACAAACGAGGTCGCGGTGTTTCGCAATACGGCTAACGGAACTGTGCGTGCTCAGTTGACGGGAATCTATGCGAAATCCGGATTGCACAATCGCGGCCAGTTCGTCTCGTCCTTTATCGATGATCTGCTGGAAAGCCCGATCCACACGAAAACATCTGCAGTACTTCCGTAAGCGTAGCGCTGCGCCAAAACGCGTTATGGCTATGTCTTCCGGGTCGAACCAAAAAAGAGCACGTTCATCAGAAGCTCAAAACTGAAGCCGACGAGTCGTAGACTTGGCGGCGGAAATCGGTAATGCCGTTCGATTAACTCAACGGTTGATCGCCAAATTCGCCGCAAAATGGATCGTTTTTGACGCAAAGTTCTAGAAGCAGCCATAGGGCATCTGCTACGAAAGCTCACTTTGTCCCGCTCTGCCGTCATTGCTAGGGCCAAAATACTGCGCTCCGCTCGAACGTCCGCAATGCGAAAGCTGCACCGCAGAAACGACTAGACTGCCAAGGTCCGCAAAGGGCCGGAAGCTGACTCCTCTAGGGAAAACTGAACGGCGGTTCGTCCCGCTTCTGAGACATTTGAGAATTGTGCAGCGAAGGTCGGCTTTTGCAGTTTGTGCCGGATGCTGCATTTGGTAATGGGGTCTCAAACGGGTTCGGTGTCGCCACTTAGACTAACCCGAAAACGAGAAAAGATAATGGGACGTTTCAAATCTCCAGGTCAGGCGCAACGTTTCTCGCTAATCATGACCAAGTCCAACCCGTTCTTCGCCCTCGCCGCCGCACTCTCTCCGCTAGATCATATCGCCACGCCAGAACCGATGCACACGGGGGTGTGGCATGATATCACCAGTGAGTTGAAAGCGGCTTAGTTCAGTCAACGCGGCTAAAATAACGACAGTCCCCAATAAGTTGACGATGTCCGGTAAAGCCGTCAGTAAAGCGCCCGCCCGCCGGCGCTACACATCATACCCGCGTGCGACTCTGGCCCTGTGGTTTGCCAGTGCGGTTTCAAAGGTGGTGTAGTGTTTGATTTCCCGCTCCCACTCTTCTTTGAACGCCTCGTACTTCGGACATTTTTGCTCATTGCCCTGACACGCAATCATCAGTTTCTCGCCCTTGTCGAACTCGCGGTTGAGGCGGCCCACCGCATCATTGGGGTCATGGATCGCACAGCCGAAGGTGGCGACACACAAGACGAGAAGAGAAGATTTTAGCATGAATGGCCTCAGAAGTCAGGAACAGATATCAGCTCTGATACTGCGAGCGTTGGATCCAGGCCGCAAC
>RCND010002273.1_pt1 | contig 10701 bp, 12 predicted proteins | sample 2041351 | NCBI WGS metagenome assembly RCND01 (sample SAMN09708230, study PRJNA481090) | Marine sediment metagenome, whole genome shotgun sequencing project. | biome: marine sediment; feature: ocean; material: sediment; isolation source: Sewage treatment plant 12B marine sediment (STP12B) ...
CTGTATCTACGGTTTAGGAAACCGCTATTCTATCCCTTGAACTATGGAGCCGATTTTGCGGGGGCAAATTTAGCTTAATTATGATATATCGCCAAATATCATCCTGATTTACTGAATGAAGCTCGGAAAATTGTAATTTCCCTCTTCAATATTTTTTAGAACAGTGAATTATGTACTTTAGTCGCTTTCTCTTTTATGCAGGGCTGCTTGTTTCTTTTTCTCTACTATTTAGTTGCAGCACGGGTAAGTGGGAGCCCCTCTTCAATGGGGAGGACCTGGAAGGCTGGACGGTGAAGTGTATAAGTGCAGACCAGGACAAAATGTACTGGAGCGTTAAGGATGCCTGCATCACCTGCAATTCTATTGGGGATCCGGATCACAATTATGTTTGGCTTGCCACTGAAAGAGAATTTTCAGATTTTCACCTGAAGCTTAAATTTCAGATATTCAGGGAATCAGCAGGAAACAGCGGCGTGCAGTTTCGTAGTCGATATGATGTTTCAGATAGTGCCAACTATGGAGGCTGGTTAAATGGCCCCCAGATGGATATACATGGCCCAGATCCCTTTCGTACAGGTTTGATATACGATGAAACCGATGGTGTGCGCAGATGGATTCATCCATCTTTGCCCGATTGGAGGATCACACCGGAACAGGCACCGGAGACCGCACTGGAGACTAAACTGAAATTTTATGAAGATGACCCAGAGGCCTGGAACAGCTTGGAGATAATCTGCAAGGGAATGGAAGTCAAAACCATAGTAAACGGGAATCCTGTCACAGTTTTTGATGGCGAGGGGATTCTGAACGATGAGGTTCATCGGTCACGGGGTTCCGGAGAGACTGGATGCATTGCCTTTCAGCTACATATGAATGACGAATTGAAGATCAGCTTCAGGGACATATATATAAAAGAATAGCACTATGAGTGTGTATTTCATGGTTAATATTGAGATAATCAATGAATTAGACTATCAGCTTTACCTGGATCGCTCAGAGGAGGTCTTTTCAAAGTATAAGGGTACTTACCTTGTTGTTGACAATGCGCCTAAAGTGTTGGAGGGTAAATGGAATTACAGCAGGGCTGTCCTGATCCATTTTGATACTCAGGAGGATTTCGATGCCTGGTACCATTCCGACGAATACCAGGAGATTCTGCAATACAGGCTCTCAGCTTCTGACTGTGATGCCATTCTGATCCATGGAAACTGAGACAACTTAAATCCTGAACTATGAATTGTCAGAAACAACTTTTTCAATTGCCAGAAGGGATTCATTACCTGAACTGTGCATATATGTCTCCACTACTGAAGTCAGTCGAAGAGAAGGGGATTGAAGGAATGCGACTCAAGCGAAATCCAATCTCCATAAAGCCGGTTGATTTCTTTACAGGAGTGGTGGGTGTAAGAGAGAAATTTGGACAGATGGTAAATGGCGAGCCTCAGCAGGTGGCGGTGATGCCCGCTGTATCCTACGGAATGAACAGCGTGATTCGCAACATCCCTTACAGGAAGGGCCAGCATGCACTGACTATCTCTGAGGAGTTTCCAAGTTGTTATTATACTGCTCACAGGTGGTGCAAGGATCATGGGGCAGAACTAAGGGTGATTGCCAGGAATGATGACATTCCTCAAAAGGGAAAGGAGTGGAACACCAGGATCCTGGAAGCTATCAACAAGGATACGGCCTTTTTGGTAATGGCTTCAGTGCATTGGATGAATGGGACCAGTTTTGACCTGGAGAAGATCGGTGCACGCTGCAAAGAGTTTGGCACCAAATTAATTGTGGACGGATCTCAATCTGTGGGAGCGCTGCCCATTGATGTGAAAGCCTGCAAGATTGATGCACTGATATGTGCAGCTTACAAGTGGCTGATGGGACCTTACTCTACAGCCCTTTCCTATATCCATGAGGATTTTAACCAGGGTATTCCGCTGGAGGAGTCCTGGATGACCCGACCTAATTCGGAAAGATTTGACCGGCTGACTAATTATGAGGAAGGCTATAAGCCCGGAGCCATCCGTTTTGATGTGGGACAGAGCAGCAACTTCATTTTTATGCCCATGCTGGATGAAGCACTGAGACAGCTCTTAGATTGGGGTATTGAGGAGATCCAGGAATACAGCCGTGTGCTGGGGGCTCCCTTGATTGATCACTTTCTTGAACGAGAAGCACCAGTAGATGATGAGGTCTACAGAGCCCATCATCTGATGGGATTGCAACTGCCTGCCGGAACCAATGGTGAGGATCTGGTGCGTGAATTTCAGGCAAGAAATGTTTATGTCTCATTACGTGGAAACAATATTCGAATCTCTTTGAATGTATTCAATACAGAAGCGGATGTCAGTGAGCTGATTGCAGCATTGAATCAATAATAATTACTATTTCCTGTAGTTTTTTTGTCTACCCTGTAACTAATTACCTATAAAACCTCAAACCATTGAGTAAACAGGTACCTGACAAAGCATATTTTGTGGAGATGATCTACACCCATATTGGAATCATCTACAAAATTTGTAAGCTCTATGCTGAAGGGGAGGACCGGGACGATTTGAAACAGGAAATTATCTACCAACTTTGGAAATCCTATCCTACCTACCGTGGCGATTCCAAATTCCAGTCCTGGATGTATCGTGTGGCGCTGAACACTGCCATGCTGGGACTGAGGGCCCGAAAAGTGAAATACACCGGGCTTTCCGATCTGGAGCATAAAATTTCTGATGATCCATTGGAGCAACAGGAGGAAGAAGCCAGGGTACAGCTTTTATACAGGCAGATTTATAAACTAAAGGATCTGGACAAAACCATTATTTTCCTTTACCTGGAAGAGTGTTCTTACGACGAGATTGCGGAGATTACCGGGATCAGTAGTAAAAATGTAAGCGTGCGCCTGACCAGAATCAGAGAGAAGCTCAGAGCGAAATTGCACATTCAAAATCAAGCATCATGAAGACAGATGAACTGATCCACATGTGGAAGGAGGGTAGCGATCGTTTGTTCAGGGATGAACTTACAGATAAAGATATGATTACACAGTATCTAAGCGAAAAGACACTGAAAGGAAACAGGAACATCAATTTCAACCTTATTTTCTATGGAATGGTACAGGTGGCCAACATCATCCTGCTTTCCATGAACATGGTGGGTTTCCTGAATAATCCAGCTATGATCTGGATTCTGATTACTCAGCTTGTTGTTACCATCGGGACCCTGGTATTTGGGATGGATGTATACTACAAATTCAGGGAGATAAACAACTATAGTGATTCACTGCAGAATCTGATTCAGAAGCAGTTGTGGTTTTACCGCCGGCCCTATGAAATTTGGTTGGTGCTGGCCTCAATTTCGGCCATCATTCTGATGAGTAATATAAACCTGTACGTTGATAACGACAACGGCTCTTATGTGATCAATAACAAAATAATGTTCGTTGGGCTTACCCTTCTTGCCTTTCTTTTTATCTATGGAACACAGAAGGCCAAAAGTCTGCTTGGACTGCGAAAGCTAAAGGCCTATCTGTCCGATCTTCAGCAGGGGGAGTTGGATAAAAGCGAAGGCATGGAACGTTCAAAGAAACGCTACTTGTGGCTGTGGGGAGCAGTTTTTCTTTTACTTACGGCTTCCCTGATATTCGGGATTCTGGTGGCGCGGCCTTAGTTGCCTTCTTATAATCTTCCCGTGTATCAATATCCACAAGGATTCCAGGCTCGTCAACCTCTACCTCCATGACATCATCTGGGAAATGGTGCCGCAGTGATCTGAGTCCTTCTTCAAGGTTCAGGGATTCAATTTCTTTGCGGTATTTCATATCCACAAGCAAGGGGTGTCCTCGTCGGTTTGCATGTACCGGGATAACAATGCCAACTAACTCCTCCTTGTAGGCATCAATGACAGAGTTGGTGACAGCTGGAGGAATGTCTGGTTGGTCCCCCAGGTAAATAAGGGCAGATACAGCATCTGCTGGAAGGGACCTAATCCCGCAGATAACCGAAGAGAGCATCCCGCTGTCATGTTCCTTGTTGTGACAGAACTGAACCGGTAAATTCCTGATGGTATCCTGGATCTTCTCCTGATTGGCTCCAAGTACCACCATTACATGGTCGATGGAGGAAGATAACACATTGTCAATGACTGTTTCAATAATGGTGCTTTTACCAAAGGGCAGCAGCAACTTCTGACTGCCCATACGCCGGGAAGATCCCGCTGCCAGTATGACGGCCCAGTTATTCCCCATGAGCCTCCTTTCTACGGTTGCGTACTTCAACCAGCTGTGCAGCGATGCTGATGGCGATCTCCTGTACAGTTTTTGACCCTATGGGCAGCCCAATGGGGGTATGAATAGCGGACCATTGTTCGGGAGTGGCCCAACCTTCATCGAGGAACTGTTTTTTCATGATTCCCACTTTATGTCTGCTGCCAATCATTCCTATAAAGGCAGCACCTGAACCGATACAGGCTCTTAGAGCCTCTCCATCATGCGAATGCCCTCTGGTTACGATGACAATATAGGTATCCGCACCAGGCTCCAGTTCATGCAGGGCCTCGCCAATTTCTTTAACCACAAGCTGATCTGCATCAGGAATATGTTCCCTGCTGGCAAATTCGGGCCGGTCATCCACCACGCTTACTTCAAAGTCCAGGAGCGCCCCAAGATGAGCCAGGGCCTTGCCAATATGTCCACCACCGGCAATTACCAGGTGGGGCCTGGGTTTGATATGTTCCAGGAAGGCCATCTTCACCTGGTGAGCAGGAAGGGAATGCATATCAATGCCGGTAAATCCATATAGTTCGGCCTGTTTCAAATGCGACTCAACCACCTCTTTAAAGGCCTGATCCATACCGGCTGGAAGAGCTTCTTTCCTGGTGCCCTTGATCCAGTACCGCCTGATGCTCCTTCCCTGATCATGCTTCTGGCTGACAACCGTTAAAAGGAATCCTTCAGCATCCTCGTTAAGGTTTTGTTCCATCTCTTCCAGGCTTGCTGCATGTATCGAAGGGTCTGCATCTACCAAAACTTCAGCTTCACCCCCGCAAATAGCTCCTTCTTCACCTTCTTCAGAATCCAGGTTGAAATAAAAATGATCCGAAACCCCTGAGATTATTACACTTTCGGCAATGTGCTGTACCTCGTCCTCCAGCATTCCGCCTCCAACAGTTCCTGCAAGGAGACCCTTTTCGCCAAAAAGAGCAGAGCTACCAGGTTTCTGCGGGGTTGAACCAGCAGTGTTAACAACGGTAGCCAGAACGAGTTTGGATCCCGATCGGATCTGTTCAAGTATTGTGCGGTAAATACTATTCATGGAATCTCTTGTTCAGAAGCCGTTCTGGCAGATAATAGTTTTAGCCACATAAATATATGATTTTAATTGACTTCACTGGCCTTAGATCGTTCCTTGCAGAGGAGAAGAGTACTTACACGGTTTTGGATGAGCTTCTCGAGTATCTGGATAACTAGATTCCTGCACCTCCCGCTTTCAAGCCGCTTTACCTAACAAAACGGCAGGGGCATTGTTATTTCCATTAAAGACATATTAGATATGATGGAAGCTAACAGTGGCATATTGCTTGTTGAACGTCTGGGATTTCCCTGGAAGACCAGGGACCCTTTTCTATTTTGCGTATATCACGCAGATGCATATCCAAAAGGAGATGGCGCCTTTGGGCCGTCCTCCTCCCTGGCGGGTCGGCAACTGGGGAATGATTTTGTATTAAGAGAAGGTTGGCGGATGTATCATGGGAAAAGCATACCCGGATTTCCAGTTCATCCCCACAGGGGTTTTGAGACAGTTACAGTAGTAAGGAAAGGAATAGTGGATCACTCTGATTCGCTGGGTGGTGCAGGGAGGTATGGAAACGGTGATGTGCAATGGATGACCGCTGGCAAAGGCATTCAGCATGCAGAGATGTTTCCATTATTAAGCCAGGAAAAAGCTAATCCCCTGGAGCTTTTCCAGATCTGGCTCAATCTGCCGCGGAAAAGCAAGTTTGTGGATCCGCATTATGCCATGCTCTGGCAGGACCAGATTCCGGTTCTTACCTTTGTGGACCAGGGTAAGCGAGAGACCCGGGTGGAGGTGGTGGCCGGATCCCTTGAGGACTCAAAGGCACCCGATCCAGCACCCGATTCCTGGGCTGCTGATGCTGAAAACGAAGTGGCCATCTGGTATATCCAGATGGAGGCTGAGGCTTCCTGGGAGCTCCCGCCTGCTTCAAAAGGCATCAACCGAACGCTTTATTTTTTTGAAGGCGATCAGTTGCTGATCAATGGTACTGCGGTTTCCCCCGAGCATGGGATCGAATTGGAAGCCCATCGGACTTTAGAGCTAAGCAATGGGACCAGGAAAGGAAGGCTCCTTCTTCTTCAGGGAAAGCCCATTCAGGAACCGGTAGCAAACTATGGTCCCTTTGTAATGAATACAATGGAGGAAATCCAGGAGACCCACCAGGACTACCGGGAGTCTCAGTTCGGAGGCTGGCCATGGCCACGACCCGACATGGTGCATCCTGTTGAAAAGGGAAGATTTGCACTTCATCCCGATGGCCGGGAACAAGTTCCCCCCGAGAAATTGTAAGTAGTTCTTCATTCTTACGTCTAAGTATTCGGAGTGTGGTATTTTCCACATTACACCCCGACTTCAAGCTATTATCATATACTTTTTGATGCAGTTAATTTCACTGTAAAATGATATATATGAACTATATATTGAAGTACTTTATCCTAGGTTTGAGCCTACTTGTTTTTGAGCATCTTCAGGTTTACTCACAGACATGTTGTTCAGGTGGGGTACCCTTGTCAGGAAATATCGGATTTGAAGGAGCAGCAAGCGGTACACTTCAGATGGAGTTGAGTTATGATCTTAATTTCCTGGCCACATTGAAGACCGGTTCTGAAACCTATGATGATGGTGCAAGGCAAAGGATCACCCAATCATTTTTAGTGAAGGCTGGGTACAGTATCAACTCATGGTTCGCCATCGATGGGCTTTTTTCTTATGTGATGCAGGGGAGAAAGGTCACATTTGAAGATCAAATTAACCGCGTAAACACTCAAGGCTTTGGAGATGCGGTTATCATGGCGAAATTCATTCTCTCACGTGTATCTGAAACTGGATCAGAATTGCAATTGGGAGTCGGTCCCAAACTACCATTAGGACGGTCTGACCTGACCAATGATTCGGGCATAACCTTAAATGCAGACATGCAACCAGGAAGCGGTTCATGGGATCTGATTACCTGGGCTTATTTCGCAAGGCAATTTGAAAGACGACCCTCTATGCTTGCCACAGTTAGAATCGTTGGCAGGCTCAACGGGATGAACACTGAATACCTGGATACACAGACATACAGATTTGGGAATTCAATGCAATTCTATGTGGGGATTGGAGACCAGCTTGCCCTGGGTAATCTGCTTGTTTCACCATCCTTATCCTTACGCTACAGGTACACAGATGGTGATCAGATCAACGGCCAGACGCTTGATAATACAGGGGGTCAGTGGATCAATGTCCTACCTGCAATAAGCTTGCATCTCGGTCCGAATACGATTTTACATCTTATTCCCGAGATTCCTTTATACAGCAATGTGGGTGGTACGCAACTTACACCAACTTTCAGAATGCAAGTTGGCTTCTACCACACTTTTAGCAGAATAGATAAAAGTAAATCAAATACATATCGATTATGAGACAGAATTTATTTATGGGATTCTTATGCTCTTTTATGTTCCTCTGGGGGTGTGATGAAGAGCCGGATAACAATGGGAACGGATCATCTATAGGATCAGGTGGTCAGCAAGGCTGGTCCATACCCCTGGATGAAGTTTTTGATGGGGGGCCTGGTAAGGATGGAATACCGGCACTGGAAGAGCCAGAGTTTATCTCTGCCGGAGCAGCTGATTACCTGAGCGATGACGATCTGGTGCTGGGATTTTTGCATGGGGGAGAAGCCAGGGCCTATCCACACGATATACTGGATTGGCATGAGATTATCAATGACCAGGTAGGTGATGTGAGTATTTCTATTACCTATTGCCCTTTGACGGGCACAGGTATTGGATGGAACCGGGAGATCAATGGTAATGTGACTACTTTCGGAGTCTCGGGATTACTTTATAACTCAAACCTGATTCCCTATGACAGAGCAACAGATAGCAACTGGTCTCAGATGAGGCTCGATTGTGTGAATGGTAAGCTCAAGGGCAGTGAGGTGGAGACTTTTCCTTTGATTGAAACCAGCTGGCTTACCTGGAAGGAGATGTATCCAACCACCTTGGTAGTGTCTGAGAATACCGGCCATAATCGAGATTATGGGGGATATCCATATGGCAATTACCGTACATCAGATAGTTATCTGATCTTTCCAGTGGCCAATGAAGATGATAGGATACCCAACAAGGAACGGGTACTTGGAATTTTACAATCGGGCAGCATTCGTGTATACAGATTTTCAGCTTTTGCAGATACAGTCACTGTAATCAGCGACAAGCTGGAAGGGAGAGATTTTGTAATAGTAGGAAATAGTGAAGATAATTTCATGCTAGCCTTTCACAATGACCCGGGTGATGGCTCCATACTCTCATTTAGTGCTGTGCAGGGACAGTATCCTGTTGTGATGACCGATGGAGAAGGGAATATGTGGGATGTAAACGGTAAGGCAGTGGCAGGTCCGCGAAAGGATTCCCGGTTGGGCATGGCTTCTTCCTTTATGGGATACTGGTTCTCTTTTGCCGCTTTTTATCCAGATTTGACCATCTATGGATTTTCGTAAGTTTCGAACAGTAACCAGGTATCCGGATCCATTGTCAGCTTAGTGGGTTTAAAAGATGGCTTTATTGTAAAACTCTGAGAGGAGCTTTGAATGGGAAGCGTTTTTCTGAAAACTTCTCCACGATCATTAATAAGTTCAATATCGATTGGGAATTCAAACAGGTATTGTTCCTGGTGCTGACTGATGGTCAAAATGATCTTTTTGCCACGTTTCTTCCAATTTGCAGACAGGACAGGATGCCCTGGTTCATAAAACCATTGACGGAAGAAGGCATCATACTCTTTTCCAGTAACTGACTCAACCACCTCCTGGAAATCCTCAGTAAGAGCATTGCTGAATTTGAATTTCTCGTAGAAGGTCTGCACACACTCCTGGAACTGCTCATCTCCCATGTCGTGTCGTAGCATATGAAGTACCCAGCCTGCCTTTTCATAGGAGTTTTTATTCAAGAGCCTGACAGAAACATCGAGGGTAGTATCAATGATGGGTGCCAGCCTGCGTCGGGCAAATCGAAGAACCTGTCCTCTTTCATCCTGCATGGACGCAACAAATGCATCCCGGCCATGAGTCTGTTCGATATAAATATCGGTCAGGTAGGTGGCAAATCCTTCACTTAGCCAGATGTGGTGCCAGTCCAACTCCGATACTGCGTCCCCAAACCATTGGTGAGCAATTTCATGGGCAAACAGCACTTCATGAGCCTGTTTGCCTGTGACGGTACGTTCGTGGTAGAAAATGCAGCTGGCATTCTCCATGCCGCCATAAACAGTTTTGGATTGCACATTGGCCAGTTTAGCATAGGGATAGGGTGCTATATAGGATTCAAAGAGATCCAGGGATTTGGTGGCAATGCTGTAATCATAGAAGCCCTCTTCCTGGTTCTGGGGATAGACCCAGGTGGATACCGGGATCCCCGAGTGACTTTCCATTTCCTGTACTGCAAATGGGCTGACTCCGATAACCATTAGTTTGGTGGAGAGGGGGACTGTGGTCTTCCAGTGGGAGATGATCTTGCCGGCTTCTTTTTGCTCATCCATATTTTTTCCTACGGATACCACCCCGTAATGATCAGGTGCTTTTACGATGAACTCAACAATGGCTTTATCTGAAGGGTGATCTACCAGGGGTAACCAGTGATGACCTCTGTTAGGCCAGTTATCGCCAAAAAAGGTCCGGTCACCAAATTTGTTTTCAGAGATAATCAAACCATCGCCGGGAATCCCACTGTAGATAATTCTGTAGCGTCGACTGGCCCCCTGGCTCGCAAGGGGGATGGTGAGTGTAATCTGGTCGTCCTTTTGAAGAAAGGGAATGTCTCGTCCATCTTCGGTAATCTGCTTCACTCTCATTCCACTGCTGTCTGCAGGATTGTAGCTAAGATCCAGCTGAAACTGTTCCACATCCTTTCTGAAGGCTATTTCTATTTCTGTTATGCCCTGGATTACATCAGAGCTATCGTTCAGGTCGATCTCAAAGCGGTAAGTGAGCACATCAATGGATTCGTATCTCTTATGATGATCCTGTCCCTTTGCAGATAGAATCAGGAAAGTGATGAATAGATTTAGAAGCAGGAGTTTTCGCATAATTACGGCTTAGCTCTGAATTAAAGCATCGAAATTTATAAATTTATAGGATGGATCACAGCATTTTTATGGATAAATCACAGGTCCCCACAGATGCGGATCTACAGGCAGCACTCGGAGATAATTACAAGCTCTGGATGGAAATCCGGGATCGGGTGTATGAAAAATATTCTATGGGGACAGAAGAGTGGAATTTTCCAGGAAAGAAATACGGTTGGAGCTTTCGGATCAAGGGGAGCGAAGTATCCGCCAAGATTATTTCAGACCTGGAAAGCGCCAGGGTGTATGCTGAGGGAAGGGGTATCAGGATTCCGGTGCCAGACAGTTCAGCTCTGGATGATATCTTCAGGCT
>RCND010002275.1_pt1 | contig 10698 bp, 11 predicted proteins | sample 2041351 | NCBI WGS metagenome assembly RCND01 (sample SAMN09708230, study PRJNA481090) | Marine sediment metagenome, whole genome shotgun sequencing project. | biome: marine sediment; feature: ocean; material: sediment; isolation source: Sewage treatment plant 12B marine sediment (STP12B) ...
AAGAAACTTATATCCCTAACTTCGAGAACCGGTGAAAACTCCTTGAATGCTGCTGTTATCGCAACGCTCAACAGTTGATCAGGCTTGAGAGAATCCATTCTACCGTAATTTCCCGGATTGAATCTGTCCCACTCCAGATCGACAGTCTGCCACTCATCCGTAACAGAAAATCCGGCGCTGTAATACTTCCAGGGAAATCTGGTCTGGCGGGTTCTCAGGAAAAGGTAGTATCCGTCCCCGGCCTTACCTCGTACAGTTATACGAATCCCTTTATAAGATGAGCCATCATAAGAAGATGGCCTTTGAGCAAGTTTCAGCCGCATCTGAATAAACCCTCCATTATTCTGAAGAGTCACATCTCCCTGCATCAACAATCTGGTTTCACCAGCATCGTTGACGATCCGGCTGGACATCTCGGAGCGGCCTCCCATAACCTGATCGGTAAACCCCTCCCATTCAATACCGATTCTCGGTGAAGATCCTGAAAAATCATCGATCAGAAGAGATGAGACCGGAGTTTCAGAGCCGGCTTCCAAGACTATCCCGAAACATATAAGAGGCAAACACAATAGCTTCTTCATTATAATTCCATGGGCGCCTGCTCCCTTGCTCTGAATAAATACCTCTGACTGAGTGAATCCCTCAGGTTCGCTTCGGCCAGAGCCTCTGACAGAATTGTATTCTGAATATACGGGGGAAACACACCCCGAAGATTGTTGGCCAGTATGTGTTTGAGCACTGTGATGTTGCCATCCCGGGGCTCACAAAGATGTACCGTCGGGTATAGCAGACCTCTTACCGTGCCTCGCTCGGGCTTCAGATCAGCGTCGTCGATGGACATATAGCCAATGATGATCGTCCCGTCTTTCAGGTTCTCTCTCACCATGTAATAGAGGTATTCCCTGTCTCTTAACATTACCGGTGTTCGGTATTTGACTCTATGAACCCAGCTTTTCCTGTTTTGAGAGTTTTCGATAATTTGCTGCACCTGGCCGTCCCGAAACTCCCGGTTCCACAAGGGTAGGTATTCTACTGCCTTATCGGCGATCATTTCGGCCACCTGTTCCGGTCCTGCAGCGATTTCAACAGTGGATCTGTAGGCTCTGATAGGTGAATAAGGAAGAAATCCGTTCTGAATTACAACACCTTCGGACTCAATTGATGTCTCCCATTCTTCCGACAGTTCCAGAGCCGATTTCAGGGAACTCAGGAGTTCTCCGGTATTGAGATTCTCGAGTAAGACTCCCTTCCAGTCCAGGTTGTATTCAACTTGCAGTTCTGTCATTACCGAATCTCCATTCTGAATTAATAACCAGATGTTTCAATCGGTTCCACTCCTTCAAATAGGCACTGACATGTCCGGAATGGAAAAAAATGTTCTGTACCCGTGAAGAAATCGAACCAGCCAGTCCATAAACCATAAGATGTTCAACACGTATTCGATTTTGCCCTGTCTCAGTGACCCTCTGACCTGACGGAAATATCGGGCAGCGAATAAACCCGGGAATCTCCGGGTTTTCCGGACTTGAGGGGATCGGTCCATAGGCAATTATCGACGTGAAGGAGTTCAACCTCTTAACATACAAGTTATGGACAAAATCTCTGTTGCTGAACCCCGGCGGCATTTTAAAAGCTGTTCTGACAATCCGTTCTTCGGCATTTACTGCAACGCTGCCTTCAACATAGCGGTGGTTCATCATTGACATGGCGGTAGTGATGTTGTCTCCCAGGAAAAACGTCATCGTTTCGATATCAGTTTCATGCTCTGATATGGTTTTGTAGCCTATATATGGACTGGAGTGACTCCGGGTTGAAAAAACCTTGACGCCGTTCTTTTCTCCTGACAGTTTCCAGCTCGGAGAATCGAGTCCTTTGATAACAGACCTCACTACTTGATTTTCAGATTCAGTTTTCATTCATACTCCTGTATAGCCCCAACTCGGAGATATCCAGGTCCGCCTGGAATTCTTCTTTGGCGGCAACTATTCCCAGGCTTACAAGGTTTTCAATATCCGGTGACGACCGTAATGTCGATTCAGGCTGGAATTCTGACCACGGGATTCTGACTGTATACCAGTTCTCGGTAACATTGATTTCTGCTGAATAATATGACCATGGCGCCCTGTTATTCCAGGTTCTTAAATGAGCGAAGTATGGTCCATCTATGCCCCGCACTGTGATGTAGAATCCAGAATAATCCGAAGCATCAAGGGTTTCCACTGCATTGCCTAGAGGGAGTCTTACCTGAATGAAACCTCCGTTGTTCTCAAGGGACACTTTGCCCCTCATCGTCAGAATGGCCTTACCCTCAGACATTCCGATTTGAGCTTCAATGTCGGATCGCCCGCCCATCACCCTGTCGGATAACGCCTGCCACTGTGTTCCCAGAGCAGAGACCGAATCCCCATCCTGAAAATCATCAATAAGCCACTTCCGCTCCTGAGGGGTTTCCACCGCCTCAGCTCTTGCCGCGGAGAGGGCAAACATTGACATGACAATTAGTACAGCCATCGTTGTCGGTTTAAACTTATTCATTTGTATTTCTCCGGACTCTATCATTATGTACAATATATATGATTAAAAAGCTATACAAGTCAAATCTCAGAGACATATTTCCTGATTTTATTGATCGTTATCAGAAAGGGGTGGCTCAGTTACCACTGTCGGGTCTGGATTCGAAGATAGATGTTATAGAGTGTTTCCCAAAGAAATGATGCCGCAATCAATAATGGATGCAATGATATTGGCGCCCCCGGAAGCGTTGGGCAGATACCGTTCCTTCGCAGACCGTTTTACTGTGCCAGGAAAGTGCTGCAGGAATTCCTGTTCCCCGGGGTTTCAGGAGCAGAAACGGAAATTAGAACAAGGTGACAATCCCGGTTCCTCCATCAATCTCGGCGTTGGCTCCCGACTGCAGCAGTTCAGCATAACGAACTTCAGATACAGCAGGGATTCCTCTGATGCGGGCGACGTATGCCCCGGGACCGCCCCGGCCACCGTTTCTCTCCACAAGCCCGGTTGAACCGTCAATATAGGTTTCAAGAGAGGAATCCCATCTATCGCAGACGATGATGTAATTGCTTTTCGGGTTGGGATGCCCGGAATGGGGGTTCCATAAAACACCGACGTCCCTTCCAGGCGCCGAAACGGAACCGGATAACTGACGGATTTCCGGAGCGCTTATACCTGACGATTCCGGAAGTCTTTCACTGACATTTAACCTGCAGGATTCTTCCATGGAAAGTATGGCCTGCCGGCGGATAACATCGGAATACCCCGCAGCCGAACAGGCGGTCAACCATTCCTTTAGAGCTGTTGTCTGTTTATCGGATTCAAGAATGTCCAGATAGGAGAACGGGTCAGGAGGTTTAAGTAGGCGATTGTAAATACGACCGAATTCGTAAATCGGGTCAGTCTCTGCTTTTTGAAGATTAAAAAGACCCGGTATGCCATTAATCGCTGAAAAAGTTGGCAGAGCTTGTGGCTCGGATCCGGCCAATGGGGTGTCATTGCTGTAAGGTACGGTGAGAATGACAGCACCGGAATCGATATTCATAGGGTGCCGGCCTTGTTCGACAGCGGCGCTGACAATCTCGGCCCAGCCATATCTCAGAGCATCGATAAGGCCCTGAAATGTCCGGGCTCTCCAGGGCCTTATTCCGTCCAGATTTATCGTCGGGGATGAAATAAGGAGCCACTCCGATGTATCATCGAGGCTGGGTATGGAAAGTACGGCGTCCGTCGCCTCGTCAGGAAGTCCCTCACGATTCATGAAATCTTCCCAAAGTAAGCGGCGATCTTCCCTTCCATAGCGGTCGGGTTCCGCTCCGGCATAAAGGAGACTCAACCGGGTTCTGATTCGTTCCTTCTGGAGCCATCGGCCCAGTATCCCGACTTCCAGGGCCATCCCCCGGGCTTTCCCCGAAAACTCCCGGGTCAGGATACCCCATTCCCGGTCGGGGGGAAGGTTATCAAGCTCCACTATCATTTCCTGGCTCCCGGAAAATACCGCATGACATCCTGGAAGTGATGAACCGCGTCATAGGACTGAACGTCAAGAAGGCATAAAGCAGACGATTTTGCATCGACGAAATCTATCAGGTCAGGATACTTGTTCAAAAACAAACCTCGATATGCCGGGGACTCCTCAGCCGTTGCTTCACGGAAACGGCCTCGGGCTTCGATACCCCAGATATCCTTGAGATTTCCCATGAAGAGAGATCGGTCATCGATGAACAGCGTTGTTTCCGGCCGGTCAATAAGATTGGCGAATTTTCGGGACGCCCGTGGGGTGAAAAATATCAGAGTTTCCAGCTCATCAGCAGACGCAAAACACACAATTGTGGAATGGGGTGCATCCTGGTTCCCTCGGGTGGAAAGAATTGCGAATGACTGGCTCTCGAGGCGGTTTATTATGGCGCTACGCAGCGTTTCGCTGTTCATTAGGTCTCCTTGTTCTTGAGAAGCATCTTTCGGGCTGTCCATGCCGGTCCACGCTGCTGGATTTCTTTTGAGATGGCAGCCACCGTCTTCTGTACCATTACCCCTTTTACATATCTGAGGGCCTTGGTCAGATCTTGAGAGCTAAAAGTGTTTGGATTCATAACTGAACCGAGCTTGTAGTCCTGAACATCCCTGGCAACATCAAATTGATCGCTGGAAAACGGCAGAACTATCGCCGGTTTACCGGCATGAAGGGTCTCGGTAAAAGAGCTGACTCCCCCGTGATGAATCGCCAGATCCACCCGGTTCAACAGCGCTCTCTGCGGTACAAATGGTTCGATCCGGATACGTTGATTTGACAACTGTGTCAGTTTTTCAGAACCATCGCCAGCCCCGACGGCAAGGCGGATATCAGGAAGAATCTCACACAGATTTGTTACAAGTCGTTCGATGACGTCGATACGACTGGAGAGGAAGGTCCCCAAGGCAATCAAAATAGACGGTCCTTTCATATCAGTCCAATCACGCCATTCCTCCGGGAGCGGCTGATTCTCAACACTGTGTCCGGAGAAGATGTGCGATGGGGGAGTTCCGAATAGGGGCGAACCTCCGAAATGGGGATAATTGTAAATAATTGCCAGATCTGATGTATGTCGAAAGGCGCTCTCAACCGGAGTAGCGTTGAACCGCCTCGTTAAGATTCGATTGAACTCTGAGGTGAAAAGTCTGTCGTTTTCCAGCGCCGCTGATTTCAACTTACTGAGGGAAGCATTATCGAGGGCAAAGCCCTCGGGCCAGCGCCGGGGAACTCCGTAAAGTTCTCCAGGGGCGGATATTGCCGATGGGTGCGGGGCACAAAATGTAATAAATTTCTGTTTCATACCGGTAAGAGCAAGTGTCGCACCGAATGACAACTGATCAACAATCCACAGTTCGGGTTTGAGCTCTTCGTAAAGTACCTCTAAATCATCGGCAAGGCCTTCAGGATCCGGGAGCATGTCCGCTCTGCGGTGTCGGGCTTGAGTCAGGAGTGTCTCTATCGGGCCGTGACTTGTTGCTTCGAGAAACTCTTCCAGGCGATGATGCTCTTCGGCGGCTTGTTTCGTAAGTCTGGCATTTCCGTTATTGGCATTACGGCTTAATGACAGAGGCCTGAAATTCAGTCCGGCAGCGATCACATCATCCCGGAATGATTCATCGCTGGCGATAGTAAGCTCGGCACCGAGATCTGCCAGAGCCCGGGCCAGACTTCGAAGAGGTCTGAAGTGGGAATAAAACGGAGGGGAAAGTATCAGAATACTTGAGTAGCGGATTTCATCGGACATCGATAGTCCTCCGGTAGAATGCGGCATACTCCCGGGCCATCGCTTCTATGGAATAGTGTTTCTGAACAGTTTCCCGGGCCGCTTCCCGGATCGACGTTACACGCTGCGGTGCCCTCGCCAGGTCACTGATAATTGTATCCAGTTCCTGCTTCAAAGAGCCTGCATCCGCCGTATTGATAAGAAAACCATTAACCCCCGAGCGGATATACGATCCGGCACCCCCGTTTATCGGTGCGCAGCTTACCATCCCTGCAGACATCGCTTCGAGGATAGCTAATCCGAATTCTTCTTTGAGACTCGAGGCGACATAGATATCGGGAGAGGGCGTCGTATGGCGGCCGCCGAGCCAAGCTTCAAGTTCTGCTATGGTCCGACCGCTCCGAGCGGACAGAAAAACCGATCGCCCCTCGGCTTCTTCCGGAGCCGAGGCCAATGCCCGACGTATTCCTTCCAGCTCCCGTTTTTCTTCAGTTGTGGGGTTCTCCCAATCACCTCCAATCACGGCCAGGTTGTGAGATTTCCAGAGCCCGTCTGCCCAGGCCTGAGCCAGTGCCGGCATATTCTTTACCGGAGCCAATCGACCGACACTGAGAATTATCGGAGCATTGAGCCGTTTTTCACTCAATCCTTTTAAAGTCCCGTCACCCTTGAGTAACAACGGAATGTTGATTTCTATATTTGTCGCGATGCCGGGGACACCTTCATCTACAGATGCCATGGAGTGGTCTTTTACAAGTTCGGTTTGAGGAAAGTACCGATGCACCACTCCCATCATGGTATCCCGGCCTATAGCCATCCAACCCCGGGATTCTCTGGCCAATTCGTCTCCGGTCCAGATCCGATGCAATATTAAAAAATCCTGAATATTGCTGATTCGTCGAATCGTACCTGCCGGGGTGAGCAGGCTGCGATGGGGATCCGGCGTCAGCGTCACGGCACATGGAATATTACGGCGACGAGATTCCCGTACAACGGCAAGAGATGCATCGTCCAAAAATCGCACATGAACCACTTCCGGGCGAATCCCGGTCAAATCAAGAGTCCTTTTGAAAGCCCGGCCGATTGCCGGCCGATTCCGGAGAAATGTTTCGGGAAGCGATTCCGGTAAACTCACCGGAAAACGATACAGCGTGTGTCCTTCTTCGGGCTCCTCCTGAACCGGGAGAGCCAATATGTCGGGAACTGCTCCAGGCGTGCAGGTAACGGCACCTTCGGTTGCCAGGGCATTTCCCAGTCTCATCACAAGAGTTCCAATTCCACCGCTTCCACCTTTACCGGGACGGCCGGGGTCGCCGTAAAAAACGGTTTGCAGGACCAGAGGGTTCCGGATACGAGCCTTGGAAAATGGTCCGAAACGCCCTTTTGCCTCTCTTGCCATATCTCCGGCAGATTCCGGATCGGCTGCGGCCAAAGCATCCCATGCCGCCTGAACAACCTTCTCGTCCTCACTGTCCGGGATCATTGATTCCAGGTATGGGATGAAAACCTCGTCGGGATTTGATGCCAGGTAACCGAGTACAGAAATCAGATTTTGGGATTTATTCGGGGATTCAAGCATTGTTCGAATTTTTATTGTGTCGAAAACCGGTATGCCGGCGTCCCCTGCGATGTCCAGAACAGTTCCCACCGGACACTGTGCCGCCTGGAGAATACCGGCAGCCTGAAACGGAGAATCCAGTCGGCGAAGCCCATCGGCAATATATCGCCTGATATAAATATTCTGTGTGCATCGCGGCAGAAGTACCGAGATATTCCCGATCTCGGGCTCATAGGACAGCCGTCTGGCCATCAGCAGTTCCGAAATATCCTGACTTCGGTATAGTTTGGGATCAAGAAGTTCTTCAGCCAGAGCGAGATCACGGCTGACAGCATCGTTGAAACTGTGATATATGTCTCGGCGCAGTTCCGTGAATGGGTTCAATAAGACTCCTGTTACGACAGTAAACTTCTGGGGGTCCAGGGTCAAATCCAGAGGTGGCTGTAAACCAAAAAAGGGCCGGACATATGCCCGGCCCCGGAGAGAAAGCGTATTTTTTAAACTACATGGAAGGAAGTATTACCGTATCGACAACGTGGATAACACCATTGGAAGCTTCGATATCAGTAATGATCACCTGGGCGTCATTGATATAAACGTTACCCATGTCGACTTTAATCATAACCTTCTTCCCTGAAAGTGTTTCGGCAGACTCAAGGGTGACGACGTCAGAAGCCATAACCTTGCCGGAAACTACGTGGTAGAGAAGAATATCAGTCAGCGCCGGAATATCTCCGAGCAGTGCTTCTACAGTTCCTTCAGGGAGTTTCGCAAACGCATCATCGGTTGGTGCGAAGACCGTAAAGGGACCGTCGTTTGACAGTGTGTCCACAAGACCGGCAGCATCAAGAGCGGCAACCAGTGTGGTAAATCTACCATCCTCAACGGCGATTTCTGCAATACTCGGCATATCGTCCATCATGCCCTCATTGGACATGTCGCTTTCCGGTGAACCCGCACATGAAGCCAGAAGGATAGCTGCGGCAACTGCAAATACTAATATTGAACGTTTCATTTTGGTATCTCCTATAAAAAACCAATCTTGTTGATATTGGTAATATATAGTATGTATAAGTAAAAAGCAATATAATTTAGACAGAATGTACAGATAAAATTAATATAAACCTATACAATGCGTCTAAATGGTGTTGAGGGGCAGAAGAGGAGAATTTTATATAGCAGAATTCTTTGAATAACACGGTGCGGGGCGATAAGTACCGGGATGGCTCAGCATTTGTTTAACAATTCCTGAATTGGGATCAGGCCGGTTTGCATGCTTTCCCCGCAACAATATCAGCTGGCAGAGCGACGTTGATGAGGATCCCCGACTATACGCCCAAACCCGCCCGAGGATTGAAATCGAAACTATTCTTCAATGTCTCGTAAGCCGCTTCACCCTTTTCATTGTCTGCAGGTGGGAGGGAAATCTGGATAACAACAAAGAAATCACCCACCTTCTTCGCCGGAAGTCCTCGTCCTTTCAGACGTAAAACGCGACCCTGGACCGAACCCTTTGGTATCTTGAGATCGACGACACCGGAGGGTATGGGAACTTTAACTTTGGCACCAAGAGCGGCTTCCCAGGGTGCCACCGGCAGGTCGAGGTAGACATCGGCACCCTCCACCCGGTAATACCGATGGGGATTGAACTCGATTTCAAGATAAAGATCGCCGGGAGACCCCCCGCCGAAACCGGGACCGCCTTGCCCGGCCAGGCGTATAGTCTGTCCCTGCCGGACACCTTTCGGAATTTTGACATTTAAAGTTCGTTCTTTTGTCTCAACCTTTCCGTTCCTGGAATATTCAGCTGCACGCAACGTGATGCCCCGGGTAGCACCGTTATAGGAATCCTCGAGATTGATTATGATTTTGGCATGGTGGTCTTCCCCGGTCCCACGGGAGCGTCTCTGTTCCCGGCTGAAATCACCACTTCCGGCCCTCCCGAAAAGAGTTTCGAAAAAATCGCTGAACTGGCTGGAGTCAAATCCTTCAGAACCACCATCGCCTCTGAACTCCCAACCCTGGTTCCAGTCCGGCGGCGGCCTGAAGTCCTGGCCGGCCTGCCAATTCGCTCCCAGTTCATCATAAGCCGCCCGCTTTTCGGGATCTTTCAGAACTTCCCATGCTTCTCCGATTTGGTTGAATCGTACTGCGTTGTCCGTTGCAGTGCTGACATCCGGGTGGTATTTCCTGGCCAGCTTTCGATAAGCCCGTTTTATTTCTTCCTGATCAGCATCTCGTTTAACACCAAGAACCTCGTAGTAGTCTGTGTACTGCATTAGAATCTATCCTCGAGTATGGGATTGCACCCATCGAACGAGCTGGTCCCGATTCATTGCTCCTGATTGACGAGCCATCTCCTTTCCATGATTAAAAATTAATATGGTCGGGATACTACTGATCTTATATCGGGCTGCAATTGACTGAGCTTCTTCTGTATTGAGCTTACCGAACCGGACGAAGGGCTCGAGCTCCGCTGCGGCCTGCTCGAAGGCCGGTGCCATCATTTTGCATGGACTGCACCACGCTGCCCAGAAATCAACGACCATGGAGACATCGTTTCGGGTTATCTGTTTATCAAAGTTATTCTCATTCAGCGAAACTGAGCCGCCCATAAAGAGGCGTTTTTTACACTTCGCGCAAGTCGGGTGATCGCCGATACGATCAACCTTGACTCTGTTTACCGAATCGCATTGCGAACATACGATATGAAGGTGTTCAGGGGTGTTTGTCATTTATAATCCTCATTGTCAAACGATAAGGTTATTGTCTCAATTCATCCGGGATTTCGCCTGTGGGTTTTTCAATTGGTCTGGGGGCCCAAAGGAATCCAAAACTTACTGCTCCGTGTTTGGTTGTTGTTCCATGATGAACACGATGATTATCGATAATGCGTTTCATATAGGTTGCTGTGGGTTTGTATCGTATCCACTTGATACGCCGATGGAACATGATATCGTGAAATATGATGTATCCCAATCCATACAATGCGACTCCAAATCCTGAGGCTGCCAATGGTGTCAGACCGAATTTTAAACCGTTGAAGATGAGCAGGAAGGAACAGATGGCGAAGAATATGGCGTAGGCGTCATTCCGTTGAAGTCTTCTGCCCGAAGTCTTGTGGTGGTCTTCATGCAGATACCATCCGATTCCGTGCATAACGTGTTTGTGCATCCAATATGCAACAAACTCCCAGAATATTGCGGTCCCCAGGAAGGCAGCGATGATGTAGAAAATGCTTATTACGTTGACCCATATCTCGCTCATAAATGCTCCTAACTCGAGAATAACTTTTTCGGGCCGGGACTGCCAGTCAGCGATACCAACCCAGACCCTGTGCTCAGAATGCTGACAAACCTCGGATAGCCAGAAAAAAGAGGGTTTGAATAATCA
>RCND010002276.1_pt1 | contig 10696 bp, 10 predicted proteins | sample 2041351 | NCBI WGS metagenome assembly RCND01 (sample SAMN09708230, study PRJNA481090) | Marine sediment metagenome, whole genome shotgun sequencing project. | biome: marine sediment; feature: ocean; material: sediment; isolation source: Sewage treatment plant 12B marine sediment (STP12B) ...
AAGGAATTAGAAAATAGAGAACTAGAAATCCTATCCTCCGGTTTCGAACGCATTCCACAGGTAACCAAAGCACTTAACGAAGAAGAAACAGCCGATGTCGAAAAACTATTGGAAAAAATAGAGGAAGATGATGATGTGCAAAATGTGTATCATACGATGCAGGAATAAGTTTTACAATACTTAAATTTCAAAAACACCCCAGTGCATTCACCGGGGTGTTTGTATTATACTTAGTTTTATCAGTTTCAGTTAATTACCTTATAGCTCATAAAACTCACAATTACAATAGGTTACCAATTAAAAAAAATAAAACATAGTACTTTTTAAAACAAAATAGTAGCTTGAAGGATTGATTAGCAAAAGCTACCGTTTTAGCAAAAATAAACACTCTTTGTAGTCTAAATCTGTAAATCAAACCTAGCTCAAAACTCGATAGGGTTCAAGATTAAAAAAACTCAATTTTGACAAATCCTATCGTATAATTGAGCGTGATTATTGATTCGTTAGGACTCAACTCTAGTTAGATTCGACCAAAAGAAATGTGGTGATTTATTCAGAAGTAACAAATCACTAAATTTTAATTGGAGTCCACGATTAGAAATTTTTAGGAAATAGAATAGAAGGAAAGTATCTAAGTAGAATTGAAGAACAAAAAGATATACTTAATGCAATTATCAATTCCCAAAAAAACTAAAAACACTACCCCCATACTTACGAGAATTCTGAAAATTAGGTAGATGATTAAGATTCATACGTTTAGAGTGTTCTATAACCAAAACACCATCTGCTAAGAGCATGTTATTTGCAAAGACCAACTCAGGAATTTTAGCAAAATCTGCCTCCTCCATATCATAAAATGGATCAGCAAAAATAATATCAAATTGCCCTGTATTTTTGGATAAAAACGAAAAGACATCATTTTTTAGCGCTTGTATTCCAAGTTCTAGTTGAGTAGATACCTTGTTAATATAGTTGATACAACCCATATCCATATCAACTGCCGTAATAGCAGCTACGCCTCTAGAGGCAAACTCATAACTGATATTACCGGTTCCTGCAAAAAGATCTAGCACGGTTATATCAGCAAAATAATACTGATTGTTCAAAATATTAAAAAGCGCCTCCTTCGCCATGTCTTTGGTAGGCCTTACGGGTAAGTTCTTTGGTGCAATAAGATGCCGTCCTTTATGTTTGCCAGATATTATGCGCATTATAGGGTGTTTAAAACGGTAAAGTCGATTCGTTCACCTTCTGGTTCGCCCAACTGTAAATGCTGGGGAGAGGAGGGTGTAAAAATGATTATGTTTTTTATGTAATTCTGGCAGAGGTCATACATTGAATCGTCTTCCTCTATTGCTCCAAATAGCTTTACGGATACTTGATCAGTATCCAGCTCCAACTGTTCTAGTACAAATAAGAGGTAGTAGGCGAAATCTTCCTTAGTCTCATATAAAAAGCTATTGTACAACAAGAGTCTTTTTTGTGCGATGACGCAGATATCCAACTGTTTTTTACTTACATGCGCGTAACAAATTGCCTCTTTATGGCTTCCATGCCCATTTAATAATGATTGTATGATAATGGTGCCGTTATGCAAAAAAGTGAACTCACCAAAAATATCGTACACATAGTTATTAATATTAGCATAGGGAACGTAAACCGTAACCATATCCTGGTTTTCTACCTCATCATAAGCTAAAGCATCTGTTGGGAAGACACGGGTATTGAATTTTAGGTATTCGGAAAGTGAGTTAGGGTCAAATAGCGCTTTTGGAACAAGACTGAACAAGGTATTTCTATGTACTACAGTAACCTCATCAAATTGTTTGGTGGTAAGTTCATGCTTTTGAAACAGAATGTCCAGTTGCTCCTCCACCTCTATTATGTTTAACTCTTCTGGAAAAAGTATCGTATCAGAATAGCGAATTTTATGCGACACGGTATCCGCCACACAAAAAGAAAGTCCATTCAAGCTAACTTGAATGGACAATTTTTGAAAATTTTTATCGGCTATATCCGAACTACTATTTTTTTTCTTTTTTGTCATATATGGGTGGCCAGTTACCACTTGTACTTACTTCATCCATAGAACCAACTGTAATAGCAGTTCCATTTACCTCTTCAACACTCATTTGTGCATTTTCTCGTGATACCAAATCTTTTGGCTGATCACTTAGTAAAATACTTTTAGCAACCTTTGCTTCAAATACTGGAGCACGGTAACCGCTCTTTTCAATAAAGCCTGCATCCATGGTAATCTTCTCTCCATTAGGCGCTCCCGGAATCTCCATGAGGTTCTTGAATCTCGTATCCTTTTTGAACAGAGAATCACGAACAGATACAAATCCTAAGGTATCTATAATTTTTACTTCCCTCAACATATCAATCTGGTACGCTTTATCAAACTCCATAAAAGAAGAATCACGTTGTTGCGTAATTACATAGCTGCCAGTATCGATGAATTTAATAAGGCTTTTGAAATCCTTGGCGTACTTACCGTTGACCGTTTTGTAGGCCTCTTGGGTATTCCTAATATCCTTCAACTTAGCAACGACTTTGCCAAATCGTTCTACTTTAACTTTTTTAAATTCAATAGGTCCGGTAACCGAATTGTAAATAAGGTACCCTAAACCAATACAAGCAATCCAAAGTACTATTTGAATAATGGTCTTCATTTCGTTAAGTGTTAATTTAATTTAGTGGTTCCAACAAATCTACAATTTTTTTTTAATGAGAAAAGTTTTTGCCCAAAAAATCATCTTTATCTTTGTCCTTGCATGAAAGAACTTACACCATCTACGTATTATAAGGAGTTAATAACCAAGTTCCCACATGAGCCAACGTTAAAACAAAAGATAGCTTTAGAAAAGTTGGCAACCTTTGTATTATCTAAGGAAAAAGATGAAGTTTTCCTTCTAAAAGGCTTTGCGGGTACTGGAAAGACCACTCTAATTGGCACTGTGGTGAACAGTTTATGGAAGTCGCGCATGAAATCTGTTTTAATGGCTCCTACTGGGCGGGCTGCCAAGGTAATGTCTAACTATTCCAAAACACAGGCATTTACTATCCATAGAAAAATATATTTTCCAAAAAAACAAGGGGGTGGCGGCATTCAGTTTGTTTTGGCGCCCAACAAGCATCGTGATACGCTCTTTATCGTAGATGAGGCTTCCATGATTCCGGATAGGGCTGCAGACTCCAAACTTTTTGATAACGGCTCCTTATTAGACGATTTAATGATGTTCGTCTATTCTGGTCATAATTGTAAGCTATTATTGATTGGTGATACCGCTCAATTACCACCTGTTCATTTGAGCTTGAGTCCCGCTTTGGATGCTGATATTATTTCCTTAAATTATAACAAGGAGGTCATTGGTCTAGAATTGGACGAAGTAATGCGGCAAGCTGAGGATTCAGGAATTTTGGTAAATGCCACCCTATTACGAGAACAACTACAGGGCGATTTTTTCGAAAGTTTTAAGTTTGATGTACTGCCCTATTCGGATATAATTAGGCTAATTGATGGGCACGAAATCCAAGAGGCCATAGACGAGTCCTACTCGCAAAATGGAAAAGAAGAAACGGCTTTTATCGTAAGGTCCAACAAAAGGGCGAATCTCTATAACCTTAACATAAGAGAACGCATCCTGTTTTTAGAGAACGATTTGGCGGCAGGAGATTTTATGATGGTAGTGAAAAATAACTATTTCTGGCTCACACCCAATTCAGAGGCAGGATTTATTGCCAATGGGGATATTATTGAAATTCTTGAAATTTTTAACTTTAAAGAAATATACGGATTCAAGTTTGCCGAGGTAAAAGTACAAATGGTAGATTATCCCATTATGGCACCTTTCGAGACCGTACTCCTATTGGATACCATAAAAGCGGAATCACCATCGCTTTCTTACGAGGAGGGCAACCGTCTTTATCAAGAGGTAATGAAAGATTATGAGCATGAAAAATCCAAATACAAAAAATTTCTAGGGGTAAAGAACAACAAATATTTCAATGGCCTTCAGGTAAAATTTTCTTATGCTATTACCTGCCACAAGTCACAAGGTGGACAATGGGACACTGTATTTGTAGAGCAGCCCTATCTACCCAATGGTATAGATAAAGAGTATTTAAGATGGCTATACACCGCAGTGACCCGTGCAAAACGAAAATTATATCTAATAGGCTTTAAAAACGATTTTTTTGTTGAATAGGAAAAGGCTATTTTAGTATTTGAGTAGGTTTTGCCTCAGAAACGGTATATTTTTTGACATACACCTGTTACACTGACAACCTTAAACATCAAAATACAAAATGACAACAGACACTATGTTGAGTATATTTTTAGGAATTGGCTTGGCGGCATCCGTCGGGTTCCGGGTATTCCTTCCTCTTTTTGCGCTTAGTCTCGCCGCTTACTTTGGTACATGGGAGCTAAACGATAGTTGGCAATGGATTGGTAGTCTAGCAGCATTACTCACCTTGGGTATAGCCACGGGTATAGAAATTTTTGGATATTTTATTCCTTGGGTAGATAATCTATTGGACAGTATCGCCATACCTTTGGCCGCCATTGCGGGTACCGCAGTAATGGTATCTACAGTTGCAGGATTAGACCCGGTAATAACATGGTCATTGGCAATCATAGCAGGTGGCGGAACCGCCACTGCTATTAAAGGTGCCGGAGCTACAGGAAGACTAGCCTCCACAGCAACCACAGGCGGATTGGCAAATCCTGTGTTAGCCACCGTAGAAACGGGAACCGCAGTTGTCGTAACTGCTGCGTCCATATTTGCACCGATATTGGCAGCTGTTTTAGTAATTATTATTTTAGTGATTATTTTTAGAATTTACAGAAAGTTAAGACCTAGAAAGAGCATACACACCTAAAACACCTATGTAAAATTCTAAAAGTGGGCATATCAGTAGTAGTTAACTGAAATTTGGTAAACAAATATGAAAACAAAAAGTACTTTCGCCATAATAACAAAACTTAATCCTCAAGAAAAGTGAAAATTATCGCCATGATTCCTGCCCGCTATGCGGCCTCTAGATTTCCTGCAAAACTTATGCAGGACCTCTCCGGAAAACCGGTCATCGTTCGCACCTATGAAGCAGCTGTAAAAACAGGACTTTTTGATGACGTATACGTAGTAACGGACAGCGCAATTATCTTCGAAACTATAACAGAAGCAGGCGGTTTGGCCATCATGAGCAAAAAAGAGCACGACTGCGGTAGTGATCGTATTGCAGAAGCGGTAGCAGATATGGACGTCGATATTATCGTAAATGTACAAGGAGACGAACCTTTTACGGACCGTGAAAGCCTAGCAGGTGTAATGGAGGTATTTAAGAACGATGTTGCCAAGGAAATTGATTTGGCCTCACTCATGGTTCAAATCACAAATAAAGAGGAAATAAACAACCCAAACACCGTAAAAGTGATTGTGGATAATAGGAACTTTGCATTATACTTCTCACGTTCACCAATTCCTTTCCCCAGAGCAAAGGATGTTGGCACAATCTACTATAAACATAAGGGTATTTATGCCTTTCGTAAAAGTGCTTTAATGGATTTCCAACGATTGCCCATGCTCACGCTAGAAGCTACCGAAAAAATAGAAGCGATAAGATATCTCGAATACGGAAAAAAAATAAAAATGGTAGAGACTTCCGTTTCCGGAATAGAAATAGATACTCCAGAAGATTTGGAAAAAGCGCAAGCAGCATGGAGATAGATTTTAAAGAGATAAAAGTAATCGGTTTCGATGCAGATGACACCCTTTGGGTAAACGAAACCTACTTTAGGGAGGCAGAAGAACAATTTGCAACGCTTTTGGAGCCTTATGAAACCAAAAATAAGATAGACCAGGAGCTGTTTAAAATGGAGATGCAAAACCTAGCGCTTTACGGTTATGGAATTAAAGGTTTTATGCTATCCATGATTGAGTCAGCATTGGAGCTATCTAACAATGAAATTCCGCAGGCAACCCTGCTAAAACTATTGGATATCGGAAAACAGATGATAGCCCATCCGGTAGATATTTTAGATGATGTAGAAGCTGTATTGGAACAATTAAAGGGAAAGTATAGATTGATTGTCCTTACCAAAGGCGACCTGCTAGACCAAGAACGTAAACTGGACCGTTCTAACCTATCCGATTATTTTCATCATGTAGAGGTATTGAGCGATAAGAAGGAAAAGAATTACAAAGACCTACTAGAACATCTAGAAATTTCTCCGAATGAATTTTTGATGATAGGCAATTCTTTAAAATCGGACGTACTACCTTTGGTGAATATTGGTGCTAGTGCCGTTCATGTGCCTTTCCATACTACTTGGAAACATGAGGAAGTACGTTCCCTAAAAAAGAAATCTGGATACATTACTGTCCAAAAGTTAACAGACGTCTTAGCCTATCTATAACGTATTATAATGGAAATTAAAAAAGAAAGAAGATTGAAGAACATACCTACTAAAGCATCTGAAAAGTATCGCAATTTCCCTATGGTTCCCCGAGTAGTTTTTGGGAATGGAAGCTTTGACCAATTGGGTGATATTTTAATGCCTAAAAGAAAACATTCTGAGGCTCCTATTGTATATCTGATAGATGACGTTTTTGAAGGGACCGAACTTGTAAAACGAATCCCCAATATATTCTGTGATCAGCTTATTTTCGTTTCTGCAAATGAAGAACCTAGCACATTTCAGGTAGACGCCCTAGTAACCATGATTAAGGAAAACTTCCAAGAACTACCTTCTGGCATAGTAGGTATTGGTGGCGGCACACTCTTAGACCTCTCTAAAGCCGTGGCAATCCTTTTGACTAACAATGGCAGTGCAGCAGCGTATCAAGGATGGGATATGGTGCATAAAAAAGCAATCTACCATGTTGGCATACCCACAATAAGTGGAACAGGGGCAGAAGTATCCAGAACCACAGTCCTTTTAGGCCCCGATAAAAAACTTGGAATAAATTCTGATTTCACGACCTTCGATCAAGTAATATTGGATCCTGAACTAACCAAAGGCGTATCAAAAGAACAATGGTTTTACACAGGAATGGATTGTTTTATTCATTGTATAGAATCGCTAGAGGGTACTTTTTTGAACGCGTTTAGTCAAAGTTATGGGGAAAAAGCATTGGAACTTTGTAAAGAGGTTTTCCTTAACGATATCCCAGAAGGTGAATCCAGGGATAAGTTGATGATGGCTTCTTGGCATGGAGGTATGAGTATCGCCTACTCCCAAGTAGGAGTAGCCCATGCACTCAGTTACGGCTTAGGCTTTCTTTTAGGTGTAAAACATGGTATTGGAAATTGTTTGGTATTTCAACATCTGCAAGAATTTTACCCAGATGGCGTTAGACTTTTTAACGAAATGATGGAAAAACATCAGATTTCCTTACCAACAGGCATTTGCCAGCACCTCACAGACTCCGAATTTGACAAAATGGTTGCTATAGCTTTGGGAATGGAGCCCTTATGGGAAAACGCCTTAGGAGAAAACTGGAGAACCGTTATCACTGCAGAGAAACTTACATCGATTTATAAAAAAATATAGTTTTCGCTTCGTTATAAAAATGTGAGCACATCCACGCTTACAATAAAACATACTGCATGCATAGCATAGCTAAATTTATATACTTTAAAGTGCTAAAATGGTCCCTAGTGGGCAATTTCCCCTCCCATGTTAAGAAATGTGTCATCATTGTAGTGCCACATACAAGCTGGTGGGATTTTCTATTGGGCATACTCGTTCGTAATGTATGGAAAGAGGAAATTAATTATATAGGCAAGAAAAGCCTTTTTGATTCGCCGTTGGGTTGGTTTTTTAAATGGACGGGCGGTACACCTATAGACCGCAGCAAATCTAATGATACCGTCTCTGCCATTGCGAAGGTTTTTGAGGAAAAGGATAAGTTTAGACTTGCCCTATCCCCAGAAGGCACACGAAAAAAAGTGGCTAAATGGAAAACTGGATTTTACTTTATCGCAAAAGCGGCAAAAGTACCCGTAGTCATGGTCGCTTTCGATTATGGAAAGAAACACATAAAAGTTTCACAACCCCATACCCCAACAAAAGACCAAGAAGCTGATTTTAAAGTATTTGAAGCTTTTTTTAAGGGTGTAAAAGGCAAAGTGGCCGAAAATAGTTTTTAAGTCTAGCCAGTGTTATAAAAAATAAGGGTTTTACGGAAATCAAAAAACAAAAAATCCACGTCTCCACGTGGATTTTTTAATCAACTAACTCAAACTAACAGCTCATTTATACTTTTATTCTCCCTGTCCTAGAGAAAAAGCTCTTTTACCATCAAATTCATAAAGATTTTCGGTTTTAATTACATCAAAACCTTCATTGTATAATTTAGACAATAAGGCCACTACTTGCTCATAATCTACAGGATAATATACGGGTTGTCCACCAACTATTTGTGTTTCCTTAGAAACGAACCTACATCTCCAGTGATCGGTACAGTAGGTCTCTTTCATCCCTTCGGGAAACACTTTTACACCTCGGTTAGTAATCATTTTAAGCTTCAACTTAAAAGTATCTAAACCTGTTAGTGCCTGTCCCAACTCTTCTGGATTAGACCCTTTCCAATCTAGGAAAATATCAGTTCCTAATAAGACTTTCTTCTCTATTTTCCTTTTATATGTAGGAATCGTTATCGTTCCCGTACCCTCTGCCATATGGCTAACAGGAAGTTTATAAGGTTGTTGACCCAACTTCGCGATAACCGCATCTGCAAACTCGGAGGTCGTTACCTTTTTCTTACTTATTTTTTCGTCGTAAATGTCTGCGGTATGATACCCATCCTCTATGGCGGCCAACCAAGCGTTTTTAATGTTATCGGCAACCTCACTTTGGCCTACATGGGCCAACATGGAAATAGAAGCATTTATTAAGCCCGATGGATTCGCCATGTTCTTACCCGAAATATCAGGAGCGGAGCCATGAATTGCTTCGAACATCGCCACATTAGTACCAATATTCGCAGAACCAGCCATTCCTACAGAACCTGCGATTTCCGCAACAATATCAGAAATGATATCCCCATACAAATTAGAAGTAACCACGACATCATAATTTTCTGGACTCGCCGCTAAACGTGCCGCACCTATATCAATAATTTGAGCATCGCTTGTTATTTCTGGATACTCCGCAGCAATTTCATCAAAAACCTGATGAAAGAGTCCGTCCGTAAGCTTCATAATATTATCCTTGACCATACAAGTCACTTTTTTACGACCATAAACTCTAGCGTATTCAAAAGCATAACGGACAATTTTTTCACAGCCAGGTCTGGTAATCAATTTTAAACATTGCACCACGTCCTGTGTTTGCTGATGCTCAATACCTGCATATAAATCCTCTTCATTTTCTCTTATGACAACTACGTCCATTTTAGGAAAGTGTGTATGAACATAAGGATGTAAAGCCGTTACTGGCCTAACATTGGCAAATAAACCAAGTGATTTTCTTAAAGTAACATTTAAACTCTTATACCCTTTGCCTTGAGGAGTAGTTATTGGAGCTTTGAGGATTAATTTGTTTCTATTAATAATTTCCCAACTCTGTTTAGCAATACCAGCAGAATTCCCGGAAAGATATACTTGCTCCCCTAATTCAATATATTCTGGTTCTATATTAGCGCCAGCTGCTTTTAGTATCTTAAGTGTAGCATCCATAATTTCAGGACCTATACCGTCTCCTTTTGCTACGGCTACCTTTACGGCTTTGTTGTTTAAAGTTCGCTGAGATTTTTTACTTAGTACATCAGATTTCATAGTTGGATAAATTTGTTTGCGGTACAAATTTCTATATTTTAATTCATTTATTTTTATTTATGTTTTTGATGAAAATCATTAATTATTTTAATATAAAATGGTTTTGTTGACAAACACGTCAACATACACAGATAACCCGGAAAACTCAGTTCCGATTGTGTAAATGTTAAAATAGGTTTTGCAAATTGATATAAAAAAGCTGAAAAGAAACTACAGTAGTCTATGTCAGGATTACCCTGCCTAGACAGGAAGGTTCTATTACGTAAATTAGATATTGAAGTGAAAAATTAAAGATTAAAAAAAGCCCTTCGCATTCTCGGAGGATTAAGTCGCTACCACAAATCTAAAATGTACTATCTCAATAAAAAAGCAGGCCGTAAGCCGGATTCTGTTTACCCTGAACTAGGTTCAGGGACGCCTTATCATTTATCTAGGCCAGTGGTTGCCCAAAGGCTCTAACCGTCTACCCTTCGGCTCGGGCGTGCAGCCCTTTCCCGATTGCTATCGGGACACCGGTTTACATGACGTTTCACCGCATAGAGTTTACCTGGTTTCACTACAGCCGAACTGTACTTGCTTTCTGTTGCACTTGTCCGCATCTCTCGACGGATGGGCGTTACCCATTATACTGCACTATGGTGTCCGGACTTTCCTCGTTTCGCCGAAGCGAACCGCGATAAGGTGACCTGCTTGAGCAAAGGTAGAACAACACATTATAATTGTTGATAAAAAGTCACTTTAAATCCTATATTAAACCGCAATAGTTACGTTCGATTTTTATATTTGTAGACTGTTGATTTTTGACTAAAACAATAATTATTTGGAACCTTTTATCGTATCTGCAAGAAAGTACAGACCGCAAACATTTAAAGATGTTGTAGGGCAGCAAGCGATTACGAATACCTTG
>RCND010007065.1_pt1 | contig 10692 bp, 5 predicted proteins | sample 2041351 | NCBI WGS metagenome assembly RCND01 (sample SAMN09708230, study PRJNA481090) | Marine sediment metagenome, whole genome shotgun sequencing project. | biome: marine sediment; feature: ocean; material: sediment; isolation source: Sewage treatment plant 12B marine sediment (STP12B) ...
GGAAGACAAGGTGGATTATTCGAATTTAATTCTTCAGTTAGTTTTGCTTCACCTGCAGACAGTTATGATCTGTTAAATCCTTCTGATTTCCTTGATGCTGTTGAGCAGTTTGGAGGTGACCCAGTTGCCCAAGATTTTGGAGCGAGTACTGACTGGCAAGATGTTGTAACAAGAAGTTCTGTTTCTAACGATCAAAGTTTAGCTTATTCTTACAACCACTCAAGTGGTTCTGTGAGAGGTACTTTTGGATATCAGGATTTACAAGGAGTTATTGAAAATTCAGGTCTTAAAAGAATTTCTGCTCGTATAAATGTATTTCAACGTTTATTAGATGATAAATTAAATTTAAGTTTCCAAGGAACTTATTCAACAGTTGATGAACAGCAAGCAGCCCTTAGTGGTAGTGCAGGTTTTCAAGGTGACCTTTTGGGAGCATCTTATTCTGCAAACCCAACATGGCCGAATGATGCTGATTTTGACAGTGGAGGACAGATTAACCCTGCAAACATGTTAGCTTATACTGATAGTAATACAAATACTGATCGTTTTTTAATGAACTTCTCGGCTGATTACGCTATTTTACCTTCATTGGTAGCTAAGCTTACCTTAGGATATGATAAATCAGTTTCAGAAAGACATTCTGAAACTTCTGGATTGGCCAGAAATTTAGGTGATAATGTATTTGGAAGTGGTTTAGGTTCATTAAATGATTTGGATACAGAAAGTAAATTGATGGAATTCACCGTTACTTGGGATAAAGATTGGGAAAACTCGAAATTGAATCTTTTAGGAGGTTATTCTTATCAGGATTTCAATCGTAGTGGTCGTAATGTAAATGGTAGAGGTTATACCACAAATGACATGGGCCAAATGGCAAACGACCTTAGATCATCTGCTTCGGCAATTGAAGCATTGATTGATGGTTCATATCAACAATATGGTTTAGCACCTAATAATAATTTTGTAAACAGATTGTTTCCATTGTCTAGTGATCCCCTTGCTGGATCTGCTGGTACAAGTGTGACATCGGTTACAGGTGACACATATGATTTTACAGATGAATTACAATCTTTCTTTACGAGAGGTAATTACACCTTGATGAACAAATACCTCTTTACTGCTACAGTAAGAATTGATGGATCATCTAAATTTGGTGGAAATAATAAATACGGTGTATTCCCTTCAGCTGCTTTTGCATGGAAGATGAATGAAGAAGATTTTATCGGAGATAAAATTTCAACCTTAAAAGCTAGATTGAGTTGGGGTATTACAGGTAACCAAGATGGTTTAGGCCATGGTAATTTCGTACGTAGAGAACGATTTGCAGGACCTAGTATCCAATCAAATAGTAATGTTGACACACCAGGTACAACTGTTGTTGCTTTTGCCAACCCTGATTTGAAATGGGAAGAAACTACTTCTTATGGTTTTGGATTTGATTTTGGTTTAAATGACAACAGGTTAACTACAAGTCTTGACTTCTACAGAAAAGAAACTCAAGACCTTCTTTTAAGTGTAGAAGCGGCTCAACCTTCACCACAACCATTTTTCTTTAAAAATCTGGATGGTAAAGTTTTAAATGAAGGTGTTGAATGGTCGATAAACTACGACTTTTTCCAAACTGAAGATTTTACTTGGAACGCTGGTTTTAACATCTCTTATAACAACAATGAACTTCAAGGCTTCCCTGGTCAAATTCCAGCGGGTACTATTAGAGGTCAGGGATTATCAGGAGCATATGCTCAAATCCTAGCGCAAGACCAACCATTGTTTTCTTATTACTTAAGAGAGTTTGAAGGTTTTGACGCTAATGGACAACCAATTGGTGATAACCAATCTTTCGTAGGTAAATCTGCTCTTCCAACAACTAACTTTGGATTGAACACGTCACTTACTTATAAAAAATGGGATTTCAATCTTTTCTTTTCAGGTCAATCAGGTGGATATGTATATAACAATACTCAAAATGCATTTTTCACTGCAGGATCTATTGCCAATGCGCGTAACGTAACTCCTGATGTTCTTACTAGCGGAGAAGCGGGAAATGCTGAAGCAGCAGTATCAACAAGATTCTTAGAAAAGGGTGACTTTATAAGATTATCTAACGCAACAGCTGGATATACATTCGGTCTTAAAGAACAAAGTAAAATCAACAATTTAAGACTTTACATAACTGGTCAAAACTTACTATTATTTACTGATTATAAAGGTTTAGACCCTGAAATTAATACGACTCCTGGTGGAGGCGATCTTTTAAATGGTATTCCTACAGCGGGTATTGATTATACTTCATATCCTAGACCAAGGGTAGTTACATTAGGATTAAATTTATCTTTCTAAAAAAATAACAGTCATGAAAATTATGTTTAATAAACAACTTATAAAAATAGGTTTCCTATCCCTAACAGCCGGAATATTTCTGGTTGCATGTACAGATTTGGAGATCAAAGAAACCGATTCTATCATTAGCGATAGTGGAGATGAAGGATTTAGTGGTGTTGAAAATGTCGAAGGCTCTTTAACAAATGTCTATAACGCTTTGCGAGGCCATTTGGAATCTCAAGATAATTTCTTTGCTTTGCAAGAAGTATCTACTGATGAAATGTTAGTTCCTACAAGAGGAACTGACTGGGGTGATAATGGTATTTGGAGAACTTTGCACCAACATACTTGGTCACCTTCACACCAATATGTTTTAACGGTATGGAACCAGATGAATCAAAATGCATTTTTGGCAACAGAAATAATTGATGAAAGAAGTAATCCCACTGCTGAACAAAAAGCTGAAGCTCAATTTTTAAGAGCTTATGCTATGTACCAAGTTATGGATCTTTATGGGCAGGTACCATTTAGAGAACCAGACGAAGGACCAGAAATAGAGCCAAGAGTACTTAGCAGAGCTGAGGCATTTGAATTTATTTTAGCTGATTTGAACGGTGCCATTGCTGGACTTCCTAGTTCAGGACCTGATAATTCAAATACGAATACAGCAACTAAACAAGCTGCTCAGTTCTTAAAGGCTAGATTACTACTGAACAAATTTGTTTATGTTGGTGCAACCACTCCTGAAACAGCGGATATGGATGCAGTCATAGTACTTGTTAATGAAATTACTTCTGCTGGCTATGCTCTTCAAGACGGATATTTTGATATTTTTAAAGAAGATCAGGATACTGAAACCATATGGTGGATGGCTTCAGGAGTTGGTAACAGAATATGGAACGGAATGCACTACAATCAAATTTCCCCTGATAACACAGGAGGTGGTTGGAATGGTTTTTCTACTTTGGCTGAATTCTATGACTTATTTGAAGGAGCTCCAAATAGTAATAATGTTGGAGACGGACAAGAAGAACGAAGAGGTTGGGTACCAGATGCTACCAATGCGGATGACTCTAATTTAGGTATTGGATATGGATTTCTAATTGGTCAACAATACAATACTGCTGCAGAACCACTTGAGGATCGTGCTAAAAATCCATTGGTATTTACAAAAGAACTACCTGGATTAGTAGGTAACAATGAAAGAACTGGTATCAGAACCATCAAGTACCACCCTGTTAATGGAGGGTTTACTGGACATCAAATCATTTTCAGATATGCAGATGCTTTTTTAATGAAGGCTGAAGCAATGGTATGGAAAGGAGAAGATGCAACTGCTATGGTGAACGAACTAAGAGTTTTGAGAAAAGCACAGCCAGTTGCTAGTGTTGATGCTCAAACAATGTTAGACGAAAGAGGAAGAGAATTATGGGTTGAATTCGTTCGAAGAACCGATATGATCCGTTTAGGTGGATTCGGTAAAGATTGGGAATTTAAAGATCCTTCTTCTGTTGGAGACAAAGACAAAGAACTTTATCCTATTCCTTCTAATGCAATTCTATCTAACACTAATTTAATCCAGAATCCTGGTTACTAATTATTAGAAAGAAATAATAAAAAAAAAGGCTACCAATTGGTAGCCTTTTTTTGTTTGACACTTCTTGTAATGTCCTAGCTCTCAATTTTAAAAATAAAACCCCGATTATGGACATTCTCAATACTAATAGAAGGGTCCTTCATAAAGTATTTTCTTAAATGAGAAATAAAAACGTTTAAACTTTTCTTGGCAAAAAAATCATTCTGCCCCCAAAGGCTATGAAGTATTTCTTTATGCGAGCAAAGTTCATCTTGTTTGCACACAAGCAATTCCAATAGTTTACTTTCACGTAGGGTTAATTTCTGTACTTCCCCATCACTAAATATCACTTCTTGCCTGTCAACATAAAACTTATATTGACCAATTACATATTCATTTAGCTTTTTGGAATCCTTTGAGTTTGATTTGGTCAAGGTTTGTAATAAAGTATTTAACCTTACTACCAATTCCTCTTCATCTATAGGTTTTTTGAGATAGTCTATGGCTCCAAGTGAAAACCCTTTGAGTACATCAATCTTCATCGATCTTGATGTTAGAAACAGAAAGGGAGTATCTTTATATTTATGAAGAATCTCCTTCGCTAAAGTAAATCCATCCATTTCTGGCATCATTACGTCAAGAATAGCCAAATCAAATTGATAGATTTCCATGGAGAGAAGGGCTTCCTTTCCATTTTTCACCCATCGGACTTCAAAATCTTTCATCTCAAGATATTCAGACAAGAGATATCCCAATGATTGGTCATCTTCTACTAATAATATCCTTCTGCTATCTGTCATATTATATTAATGGTAATATTATAGTAAAAATAGAGCCTACTCCCGTTTTACTTTCTACTTTAATTTTTCCTTTATGCAAATGTACAATTCGTTTGACATAATGTAAACCCAATCCATGGCCTTTTACATTATGCTCCATCAATAACTCTATAATATTTGTCAAATATTTTCTTTACATCTTCTTTATTGATCCCAATCCCTTTGTCCGAAATACTTACCAGTAATTTACCATTTTTTTTAAATGCATGTAAATCGATTTCAATTTGATCTCCAGAATATTTAATCGCATTTTCAAGCAAACTGCTTAATGCATTTTCAAGGTGATAAGCATCACCCAGAATTAAAAACGACTTTCCTGTTATTTCACTATTAAAACTAAAATTGTTCAAAGCTGCCTGTTGCTTGAAATTATGTACAGCATTATCTAAAACAGGCCTCATATCCAATTCTAATCGCTTTATAAAACCTTTCTTTTCCTCTATATTGCCTAATTCCAGTACCTTTTCGATTTGCGTTTTTAATTTTTCTAACTGAGCCCTAATCATTCCTATAAGTTCTTTAGAATCCTCATGCCCTTTTCCTTCTAAAATTTTAGTGGCTATACCAATAGAAAAAACAGGAGTTTTCAATTCATGGGTCAAATTATTAATAAACTCATTTGTTGTTATGATCAAATTACTCTGTAAATAAAAGGATCTGTACACCCATACAACAACCAGGATGATGATCACTAAAAAAACAATACTAGGAATCGTCAAACCATTGAGTTGCGACAAGAAGTAGCGGTTCACATTTTTAAATTGTAATTCAAGCACGATTTTATCCTTCATCAATAAGGGCAAATATCCCTCTAAAACTATAGGGTATCTCAAGAGTTTCTCTTCCTTTGAAAACGAAATTCCTGAATGAAGTATGCTGCTAGAGTCTTTATTGTACAAAACAAAACTATATTCAGTTTTGATTCCGTTTTGAACCAAGCGATCGTTCAAGAAATCATCTGTGAAATATATGGAGGCATCCTGTAAACTGTCAAGGCTTAAATTGAAATTTACATTATCTTTGGCCATAACCGTGCCTATCAAATAAGTCAATTCGTTTCTTTCTGAAAGATCCTTCTTAATGTCCTTAACAGCCAGTCCCATTTTTTCATTAAACTGAACACCTGCAAGATTTAGTCCAATACGGAAATATTGATATTGAATAAAGGAAAGACCGAGTACTGCAACAATAAATAAAATAATATACAGGTGCTTTTTACCCATTTCTTACACTAAAATATAGAAGTAAATATTCTTGTTAATCTTTGATTAACCTTTTTAACTTTTGCTTAATCTATTTAAACTATCGTTAGGTGCAAAGTAAGAATTAATGCTTTAAATTAGCTGAAATTTCATACATTATTTGAGAAATAAGGTAAAACTAAGCCAACAATTGTTGGCTTTTTTTTGTTTGATTTATGCGGCTTAAATTTATATTTGCCTAGGCAAATCGATTTGCTAACTTCCTATAAAATCAAGTTATTGACTAATTACATAAAAATCAAAATAAGCATGATGACTTATCTTGGAAGAAAGATTAATTATACTGCCATAATCGGAGTTCTTCTGCTTGCGTCTTTTACTTCATGCAAAAAAAATAAGCCGAACTTGTTTGTTTTAAAAAACGACTCGGGAATTGAATTCAACAACCAACTAAGCCCTAATGCCGACTTAAACATTTTAACTTACCTATACTACTATAATGGTGGGGGTGTTGCTTCAGGCGACTTCAATAATGACGGTTTAATTGACTTATATTTTACAGGAAATCAAGTGGCAGACCGCCTTTATTTAAACTTGGGTAATTTAAAATTCAAGGATATAACAAGTGTTTCTGGCATTGATAACAAAACAGGCTGGACAACGGGAGTTACAGTAGTAGATATTAACAATGATGGACTTCTTGATATCTATGTCTGTCAGGTTGGTCAGTTTAAAACTATTTCAGGGCAGAATTTATTATTTGTCAACCAAGGTGTTAATGAATCAGGAATTCCGACCTTCAAAGAAGAAGCTAGTAAATATCAACTTGACATCATAAGTTTTGCTACCCAATCTGCCTTTTTTGACTACGACCTCGACGGTGATCTTGACATGTATCTTCTCAATCATTCTGTAAATCCAAACAGAACTTATGGTAAAGGAATGTCCAGGCAGCTAGTTGATACCCTGGCAGGAGATAAGCTCTTTGAGAATCAGGAGGGTTTGTTTATTGAAGTAAGTGAAGATTCGGGAGTTTTTCAAGGCAAAATAGGATATGGATTGGGCCTGGGAGTGAGCGATCTTAATCATGATGGATATCCGGACCTCTACATCGGAAATGATTTTTTCGAAAATGATTACTTATATATAAATCAAAAAGACGGCACATTTAAGGAAATAATATCTGATAACGAGAATAGCGTGGGGCACACCAGTCATTTCTCAATGGGAAATGATATAGCCGATATTGATAATGATGGATGGACAGATATCGTTTCTCTGGATATGCTGCCTCAAAACTTACAAGCCTATAAAACTTCTGGAAGAGAATACAATAATTCAGTTTACGATCAATACTTAAAAAATGGGTATCGCCCTCAATACATGCAAAACATGTTATTGCACAATAAAAATGGTAATTTCTTCCAAGAGACGGCATTTGCTTCCGGAATTTCAGCTACTGATTGGTCATGGTCACCTTTAATTGTTGATCTAGACAACGATGGTCATAAGGATTTGTTCGTTTCAAATGGGATTCTTGGGGCCACAAATGACATGGATTTCATCAATTTTATAGCGAATAAAAAAATTCAAGACCAGCTTAACAAGGGTATGGAGGAAAAAGACCTCAAGTTTACAGAGCAATTACCACAACGTAAGTTATCAAATTATTTTTTTAGAAACAATGGGGATCTAAGTTTTACAGACAATTCCGCAAACTGGTTTCAACACCTGCCTTCGTTCAGTAACGGAAGTACGTATGCAGATTTAGATAACGATGGCGACCTAGACCTTGTGGTAAATAATGTCAATGCTAAAGCATTCCTCTTAGAAAATAAAACAGAATCATCTGCCAATAAATTTATTAAAATAAAATTCAAAGGGTCTGAAAAAAATACCATGGGCATAGGTTCTAAAATAAAGGTCTTTACAGACACTTTATCCATTTACCTTGAAAACTATAGCACACGGGGTTATCTATCGGCTGTGGCGCCCGAAATGACCGTTGGGATCGGCCCAAGAGATAAGGTTGACTCCTTAATAGTTATCTGGCCTGACGGTAAGTCTCAGAAATTAGTAGCAATAAAGTCAGGAACAACACAAATTTTAGATTATAAAATGGCTTCTAGTGAAACTTTGATGAAAAAATCACCAAAGACTGAATTACTGAGCTCCTCTCCTATTTCACTTAGCTATAGCCATCGTGAATTACCATCTTATGAATTTGGTCGGGAACCATTAATCCCATACTCAAAAGGGGATGAAGGACCGAAAGTATCCGTGGGTGATGTTAATGGGGATGGCTTAGACGATATTTATATTGGAGGCGGAAAAAAACAGTTGGGTGCGCTCTATCTGCAGACTGAAAACAACACTTTTGCAATTACTCAGCAACCCGATTTTGAACTGGTCAAAAACAATGAGGAAACTGACAATTTATTTTTTGATGCCGACAATGATGGAGATCTGGATTTAATTGTAGTATCTGGAGGAAATGAATATCCACAAGGCCCAGAATTACAACCTGTACTCTATCTCAATAATGAGATGAAATTTGAAATCAGCACAAGCTTCCCTAACATCGAACTAAATGCTTCTGTAGTCAAAGCTGCGGATTTGGATGCTGATGGGGATCAAGATTTAATTATTGGTGCAAACGCAAGTCCTCGAAAATTTGGGCGGTCGGCAAAAAACCATATTCTTTATAATGATGGTGCCGGTAATTTCGAAGAACTTAGTGCGGCTAGAGCTGCATCCTTTTCAGATACCGGATTAATCGAGGATATTCAAATTATTGATCTCAACAATGATGATTTACCGGATATCATCGCCGTTGGTCACTGGATGCCTATCACTATTTTTATGAATTCGGATCAAGGATTTCATCTGATGCCAAATAGCAGCTTGGCTAAAACGAATGGTTTGTGGAATCACATACGTGTAGCCGATTTTGACAAAGATGGAGACCAAGATTTTATAGTTGGTAACTGGGGGCGGAACACAAGACTTCAAGCAAGTATTGATCATCCGATGCAATTATATATAGCTGATTTTGATCTTAACGGAAAAGAAGAAACAATTCTCACCTCTTTTCAACAAGGTCAGGAGACCGTCTTTTCTTCTAAAGATGAGCTCTCAAAACAAATTCCTTCTATCAATAAGAAGTTTTTGTCCTATAAAGATTTTGCCAATGCCGAATTTAATAATCTATTCGACAAAAAAACAATCCAAAGGGCAACATTGAAAAAGGTATATGAATTATCAAGTTGCTATTTTGAAAATATAGGGAATGGTGAATTTCAAAAGCATACCCTGCCATTTCATGCTCAGTTATCGTCTATAAAAACAATATATTTGGAAGATTATAACCATGATGGATTCATAGACGTATTGGCTGCAGGAAATGATTATGGAATAAGTACGCAATTGAGTCGATTAGACGCCAGCCATGGGGTTCTACTAATAAATGACAAAAATGGCTTCTTTACGATCGATACTGAATCATCTCTGAATATTCCGGGTAAATCAAGAGATATTGCAGAGATATCAATACAAGAGGAAAAATACTTGATCATTACGTTAAATGATGCATCTCCCCTATTTTTAAAAATGAAAAAATAATAATGACTAATTATATCATAAAAATGAAAAATTTCATCTCTTTGATTCTCATACCAGCCCTCTTTTTATCTTCATGTGAGCAACCTGTGAATCAAGAAAATGTTGTTGACGAAAACTCCGCTACCCTGTTTAGTCTCATGTCACCTGAAGAATCTGGCTTTGACTTTACAAACAAAGTAGTAAATCAAAAGAATTTTAATATTTTCAAATATAGAAATTTCTATAATGGAGGTGGTGTGGCAATAGGTGATATCAACAATGATGGTTTGGCTGATATATACATGACCGCGAATATGGGGCCAAATAAATTATTTTTAAACAAGGGAGATTTTCAGTTTGAAGACATCTCTGAAAGTGCAGGCATTGCAGGTAACAAACCTTGGTCAACCGGAGTAAATATGGTAGATATAAACGCTGATGGACTCTTAGATATATATGTGAGTAATGCGGGGAATATGGATGGTGACAACCATGATAATGACCTGTATATTAACAATGGTGATTTGACATTTACTGAATCTGCCACAGAATATAATTTAGCCAAAACTGGATTTAGTACCCATGCTTCATTTTTTGATTATGACAAGGATGGAGACCTTGACGCCTACATTTTAAATAATAGCAACATACCTGTAAGCAGTCTGGGGTATGCTGAGCAAAGAGAGGTTAGAGCTCAAGACTGGGAAGGCGTACCAGACATCTTCAAAGGGGTTGGCGATATGCTTCTTGAAAACAAGGATGGTGTTTTTGTTGACGTAAGTGAAAAGGCTGGCATTTATGGTAGCCTGATTGGATTTGGCCTTGGAGTAATGATCAGTGATGTAAATAATGACCTGTTTCCAGATATCTACGTTTCAAACGATTTTTATGAGAGAGATTATTTATACATAAATAACCAGGACGGAACCTTTACCGAGGATATAAAAAGTTGGGCATCACACCTTTGCCTTTCCGCTATGGGCGTAGACATGGCCGATATAAATAATGATGGTTTAGCAGATATATTTATTACCGATATGTTACCAGAAGGAGATCAAAGGGTGAAATCTGTTATGGAATTTGAAGGCTATAATATCTTTAAACTGAAACAAAGCAAAGATTTTCACCAACAATACATTCAAAACACCTTGCA
>RCND010002791.1_pt1 | contig 10690 bp, 12 predicted proteins | sample 2041351 | NCBI WGS metagenome assembly RCND01 (sample SAMN09708230, study PRJNA481090) | Marine sediment metagenome, whole genome shotgun sequencing project. | biome: marine sediment; feature: ocean; material: sediment; isolation source: Sewage treatment plant 12B marine sediment (STP12B) ...
AGTCCGGAGATGGCATTGCGCTTATCCAAGGCGATTGGCCGATCTCCTGAGAGTTGGCTGGCCATGCAGGATAACTATGATCTTTGGCAGGCCAGAAAGTCGGCAAACCTCTCGAAGGTACAGAAAATTCCGTTTGAAGCGATTGCTTAAGCGGGCACTGGCAGCTCATGGGCTCAATGGCAGATAGCTAGTATATGCGGCTACTTCAGCTGAATCCTTTTCGTGACTGTCGGAACAGCACATATCACGCCCCCGCTACCAAACAAACAAGGGTCCCTCGAAGAGGGGCCCTTTTTTGTTCTGCGGTTCTTTCCCTAGGAGCGGCTTCCAGCCGCGATTGGAAGTTTCGATCAATTACGCTAAATCACCATTTAACTTGTCAATACCATCGGACGCACTGGTTTCTGTCAGTCGGCGCTTTCGGCATGCGCTGCGTGAACGAGTTGCAAACGACTAATCCCTTTCCGTCATAATGCCGCCTCGTTTATTCGGACAATATACAAAACTTCATGCTTGCATTCCTAAAGCAAAACTTCCGCTGGATTGCCGGCGGTTTCACGCTCACTTTCTTTTCGAGTTTTGGGCAGACGTATTTCATTTCTGCGTCTATCTCCGAGTGGCGGGCAGCTTTCGATCTTAGCCATGGCGAATTCGGACGGCTCTACATGTTCGCAACACTCGCGAGTGCATTTTGCCTTCCTTTTCTTGGCAGGATCGTGGATGTGATGCCGGTGCACAGGACTATCGCATTGGTTGTGCCAGTCTTAGCCGCAGCAGCTCTGTTGGCGGGCTATGCCACCACGGTGCAAACAGTCGTCGTCGCCATTTTTTTGTTGCGCCTTTTCGGACAAGGCATGATGACGCACATCGCCTTGACGGCAACCGGTCGCTGGTTTGTTGCGGCGAGAGGTCGGGCAGTGTCGCTGGTCATTCTGGGTCACCAGGGAGGCGAGGCTACTATTCCACTGGCATTCTCTGTACTTGTACTTGCGTACGGATATCGAGTGGGATGGGTTAGCAGCGCCATTGCACTTATTTTCATTGGTCTTCCCTTTGCCTATTGGGCTTACCACAAGCCGCGTATGCCTCACGGTCGGCAAGCAAGTGACCTCGATTCCAAGCCGCAGGTTCGCAGTTGGACCCGCCGGGAGGTGATGAGGGATCCTACCTTTTGGGTGCTACTAACAGGAATATTGGCACCTCCGTTTGTTGGCACGACTATCTTTTATCATCAAAACTATCTCACCGAGCTCAACGGCTGGCCGCCGCAGCATTTTGCCCTGTCATTATTGGTTTTGTCGCTCACCACAGTCGGTTGCGCGTTGGCGGCGGGTGCAGCGATCGACCGCTTTGGCGCAAAAGCCGTATTGCCCTATTTTCTATTGCCCTTGTCTGCGGCCTGCTTCGCCTTGGGTTTCAGTGGGCCCGCTGCCTGGCTCTTCGTTGTCATGGTGCTCCTGGGTATCAGCTATGGAATATCTTCCACGTTGTTTGGCTCACTGTGGCCAGAGATCTACGGTCTCGCTAATTTGGGGTCAATCCGGGCCATCACCGTGTCGGCAGTCGTTTTTGCAACCGCCGCAGGCCCCGGACTGACGGGCACACTGATTGATCGAGGAATTGCTTTACCCGTGCAAATGTCTTTTCTTGGCCTTTACTGTGTCGTGGCGGCGGGCGCGATGACAATAGCATCGGTGTATTTACATCAGCGCGAATAAAAAGCAGCAAAACGGCGCCAACGAGCGCAAAGGCCGCACCTGGCTTCGCGGAACAGTGCCTCCGGTCACTCGCCGTAGGCGCGCGCAAATAATTACTTCACGCGAACCCGCAGCGTGACTGTAGGAGCAGTGCAAATCGCGCCCCCGCTACCAATCAAGAAAGGCGGTCCCATTGGGATCGGATTTTTCATTTCTGTTTTCTCATGACGGTGCTGGTTGAAGCCGCTCGCGCAGAGAATTGACCATCGCGCGGACGTTCGAGCGAGTAATTCGGTTCGACCCCAATATTCTGGGCATTGCGGTCCAGTATGATTGCGTGCTTCTTTGGAGCATCCACTTGACTATAACCAGTTGACACATTGGTAACATAAAAGTTACTATCTATGAGCATTGAAATTAGGGAATATTTAGACGCAGATGACAAGTCGCCCTATGGCAAGTGGTTTAACGACCTTGATGCGAGAGCAGCAGCCAAAATTACCGTTGCCATAGATAGAATCGGACGCGGTCTTCTTGGTGACATTAAGTCTGTAGGTGACGGAGTATCTGAGCGTAGGGTGGACTACGGTCCAGGTTACCGAATCTATTTTGGATCTGAGTCGGATGGCCGCGATATCAAAGTTGTAATTCTACTTTGTGGTGGCTCCAAGAAGCGCCAAGACGACGACATTGCCAATGCAAAGGAATATTGGAAGGACTACAAGTCGCGTAAGCGTCAAGGAAAAGAGTAATGGCTCTAACACGAGATTTTAAGGAAACTATCCGTGCACGTGCGCAACGTGACCCGAGTTTTCGACTTGCTCTAATTGAAGAGACGATCGAGTCGCTTTTGGAAGGCGATCTTGAAGGTGGACGAAGCATTCTAGGTAACTACATAAACGCTACCATGGGCTACCCAACTCTTGCGGAACTGACTGGTCGGAGCACGAAAAGTTTAATTCGGATGCTTGGTCCTACGGGAAATCCGACGGCAACGAATCTTTTCAGCATCATAAAAACAGTGAAAGAGGAGGAGGGCGTAGAGATCGATATTCAAGTACGTCACGCTTGATCGAGAAGTTTGTCGAAAACGACATCAATACAATGGTTAAGTAGCTCAAAAATTTTCGCATGATTTCTATCCTCTTGTTTATTTTGTTAACGATACGTTCTACTGGTTTTGTATAACTCAGCACAATTAAGTGTCATTTCGGAGGAACCCTTTGTCGTCGAGTCTATCCAGTTGGATCGCCCTCATCGAGCTCATGCAGCTTCCGCCGCATAATCTTTCCTGAGCTGGTCTTCGGAAAATCATCTACAAACTGGACCACCCGCGGCACCTTGTACGCGGCCAGGTGTTCCCGGCAGAAATCGACGATGTTATCTGCATCCGGTGAAACCCCTCCCTTCGCAATAACATAGGCCTTCGCCAGTTCACCCTTGTCTTCGTCCGGTATCGAACCAACCGCAACCATTGCGACGTCCGGATGCGCGGCGATTACGCGTTCCAACTCTGCCGGATAGACGTTATAGCCGGCCGTCAGGATCATGTCCTTCTTGCGATCGACAATAAAGATGCAGCCATCGTTGTCCATCGTCGCGATGTCACCGGTGTGCAACCAGCCGTCCGGCTCGATGTTTTCGCGTGTGGCGTCTTCATTACCGTAGTAGCCGAGCATGACGATTGGTCCTCTAATCATCAGCTCGCCCGGTTCATCGGTGGGAAGCGTCTTTTCGGCATCGTCGACGGCGGCGATCCGGGCTTCGACATAGGGCAGTACGACGCCAATGGATCCATGCTTGATCGGCCCGTTGTGAGCAAACGTCGTGCCGAGACCCGCAAGTTCCGTCATGCCCCAGAGTTCGATGAGCGGGCAACCGAATCGCTCCTCGACTTCCTCCATTTTTGGCACCGGCATGGTTTGTCCGCCAACGGTGCAACAGCGCAGCGACGACAGGTCGTAGTCATCGAGCTTCGCGTGGCTTAAGAGGAACATGTACATGGTCGGCACGCCTTCGAACATCGTCGCGCTGTGTTCCTGAATGCTCTGAAGAATCGCTTCTTCACTGAACGTCTGGTGCATGATCAATGTCATGCCGGTCATGAACGCGCCGTTCATAACGACGTTACCGTAGACGTGCGGACAGGGCAGGGCACTGACAACACTGTCGTCATGCGTGCGACCGTGCATCAGTGCCGTCAACGCGATATTGATAGCGACGCTGTAATGCGATTGCATGGCGCCTTTCGGGTGGCCGGTCGTGCCCGAGGTATAAGCGATCGTGGAGAGTTCCGCCGGGTCGATGTCAGCCACCGTGAATTCCGTCAGCTGGCCGTCCAGCAGTTCGGCGAATCCGGTCGTTCCCTGCGGCGCATCATCGCCGAAGCAGACCAGGGCCTCGACGGTGCCTGAACCCACAATATTCACGATGGGTTCGAGTTTGTCTCTGGACCCGATAATGAGCTTTGCGCCGCAGTCATTGGCCATGAACTCGACTTCTTCCGGCGTCAACATGACGTTTACCGGGTTGACGACGGCGCCTGTCTTGAGCACGCCGTGGTAACTGACCACCCATTCCCAGCAGTTCGGGCTGTACAGCGAGACTCTGTCCCCCGGCTTGATTCCCATCGCGACCAGGGCGTTGGCAAGCTGGTTGGAGCGGGCCTCCAGCTCGACGAAAGAAAGCTGCGCGTCCTTTGTGACCAGTGCGACTTTGTCACCATAGATTTTCGCGGCGAGCGGCAGGATGTGTGCTGGGCTTTCGATCATTTCGACGCTCCTTCGTTATGCTGTTTGTTCTGCCACGGCCCGCCAGCCAGCGTCGATAGCCGCATCCAGGTAGGCGCGAGCTTCGGAATCCGAATTGGCGATGGAAATCCTGCCGAACTGTGCTCGCCCGATTTCATGGGGCGCTTGTCCTTCCTCCCATGCCGGGTCATCCAGTTGCAGGTACTCGTAGGAATAACCGTGCGGCCAGCGGTTTACGGTAATGGCCTTGATGTCGGTCTCATGTTTGAAGCCGTGCTCGCCAAGCAGTCCCTGCAGCTGGTCCCGAATTTCCTGCTCATAGGTGTCGAAGGTGGTTGCGTATACCTGATGACGAGATCTTCGAAGTATCTCTCGAGTAGTTTCATCCTCGAGAGGCTCAATTGTCGGGACGCCGAGCATGTAGATCACCATGGGGTCATCCGGCCCGCGTGGTGGCTGGTGCCCTCCCGTTGTCGTGGGCGGCGGTACGGTGACCACGACGTATGGGTCATCGGGGCAGGTCACCTGACCCACGCCGAGTTTGGAAAAAGCGTGTCCGTTCTCGATCAGGACATTGGTCATCACCAGCGGGACTTTGACGCCGTAGCGAAGCGCTTCTTTCTGGCTTTCCGGCAACTGCGGACAGAGGTACGGGATTGCGCCGTTGTAACAGGCGAGCACGCAGTGGTCGCCTGAGACACTGACGGCATTGCCATCCCGTACATAGTCAACCGTCACCGTGTCATCCCTGGTTTCCCGCACGCCGACGACGGTACTGTTTAATCGCAAGCGGACCGGGTGCTGCTCGAGGTCGAGCGCTTCATAGTCGAAATGGCTTGTCGCGATATCGTCAAAGCCCCGAGTGTCCGGAGCGACCGCCGGGATCAGTTTGTGTACCAGCAGCCTGGCCACGGACGCATTGCCATCCGGAAAATACAGTGTCTGGTAGCCGGCCATAGCGCCTTCGAGAAGCTGATTGACCAGTTCACCGAGCCAGCCCATCCCCCGCATGCCAGGGGATCCTAAGTAAAACGCTTCTAAGACACTGACTCTCGACGCGGCCGGCCCAGCCATCAGCTTGGGAAACGGATAAAATATCGTAATGGTTTCTTTCGCGAGGCCGACTCGTTCAGTCAGGAATTCGGCGTAGCTGACTGACTCGATGTAGGTGGACTTTTCACTCAGAGAAAGGTCTTCGAGGTAGTCACGGTCGCCACTGATCAGCTCGATCAACTTGTCCTGTTCCGAAGCGGGCAGGGGCAGGGCACGGACGGCGGTCTCGTAATCCCCGATGCCGAGCATCAATTTGATCCATGATCCGCGTACCTTTACGTGGCCATCCGGCCCAGGAAACGCCAGCATCGAGTCAGCGCCTGGGTCTAAAAATTCGAATTCTGCCATGTTGGCAACCATGGCCTCGAGGTCGATGCCGAGATCATCCAGCAGGCCACTGGATATTTTGCTGTAGTTACCGGGGCCATCAAGGTTTACTGAGCCACCGATGCCCAGCAGCGTCTGTCCATCATGGTGAAACTCGTTGCGCTTGGCATGTCCGCCGAAGTCGTCATGATTGTCCAGTAACAGGATTTTCGCATCGGGTCCCATCCGCTTCTGGTAGAACCTGGCAGCCGCAAGGCCACTCACACCCGCGCCAACAATCACCATGTCGTAGTGTTCGTCCAGTTTGCGATGCTCGGCAGGTTTTTGTCCGCTCCAGGCGAGGGCGTGCGATACCTCGAAAGAGCCGGGGTGGTTGCCCCGCATCCCTGTGAGGGTCGGTGGGTAATAATCGGACGGTGCGCCGGAGCTAAGCTGCGCGAACAGCTCAGCGGGTGCTAGCAGGGTTGTGCCCGTGCCGATGGCCACACCGTTCAAAAAATCCCGTCGTGTAATTTTGTATTTCATCGCGCTAAAACTCCGCCGCGAGCAAGGCGTCGGTCTCGATCACAATCATCTCGCGATACTTGACCGGCATATCCCAGGTACCGATCCAGCCTTTTGGTACCAGGAATGTTTCGCCCTGATTGTAAGTTTGCGTGCCCCCATCTACGTTGGTCAGCGTGACTTCACCTTCGAGCACCAGCACGAACTCGTCATATGGAAAAGGCTCGTTAACGTCGATGATGGCGGGGCTCGCAGCAAATACCGACACGACGATGTCGCCCTGGTGAAGCACCGATTCCCAGTTTTCACTCTCGCCCTTAAGGACAATCTCAGCAGGAAAGGGGGCAATGTTCTCGAGTTCCATCGCCCGCATTTCGTTGGCGTCCAGCGGCAAAAACTCGGGTGCTGCCTGAACGCCAAAACTGACTGCGACCAGGAGCAATGTGATCAGGAAGCTTGGTTTTTTCATGCGAAACATCCTTCGGTTGTAGATCCGGAATTGAACAACGTGATTCATCAGTTTTGAGTTAAATCTCTGCGCGTCTTTTTCTACTGACTGACGAGCTAAACGTTTTCGTCCCTCGTAAGTTTGAAGAAGAACGGGCCCTTCAAAATCTTGTTGTCCATAACACCGAGTACTGTGTCGTCATCCAGCTTCCGAAACACATCATTGATCGGTAACTGGTCATAAATCATCGTGGCACTGGTCTTCCCCCGGTACTCCGTCATTCGTAGCCGTGCACGAGACTTCGATGTGCTGAAAAGCGGCAGCAACAGCTGGAAGATGTTGCCGGCGGACTTCGACTTGAACTTGCTCATGTGCTCGGCAAGCGCAAACGAGGGCTTCATGTAACCGGGGTTGACGCGGACAAGCTTGCCCTGTCGATTCGAAAACAACAGCGGGTGGACATCTTCACCCGATTCGAAATGTTTCCCGTACCAGTGGAACACCTCGAGCAATCCATCGAGCGGATGGTCTGTCGGGTATTCGTCGCCCTGCCAGTGGCCGATCATGAACTCGATATCGACCGGCTCGAGCGAATCGAATAACTCCAGTGCGCGCTCACGTAATATCATTCTTTGCTTGTAGCCTTCATCGCCGTCCGGAAGTAAATCGCCATGCTGATGACGGGAACGAGTAACAAGACGCCAATCGATTCAAAGTACACACCAATATCGGCCATGACCACGCTGCCGGTCAACACACCCACGAACAGGATGTGAAAAAGTAATCCAAAAAGGCCGAGTGCGACGGCAGCGATCTTGGCGCTCAAAGTCAGTCGAAAGAGCGGTCGGGCAACCAGCAGACCGAACACCCCGTACATCCAGAATCCCAGGTAGTCAAAGGATTGGAAAAGTGAAAACGGTAGCGAGGGATTCAACAACTGGAACAACTGCTCAGCAACGGCAGCGTTCGCCGATACAGTCGACGACGCCACAACCATCTGCGGTATAGACCAGATGGCAATAAATTTGGGGATGATGAAGGCTACGACGGATATCAGCAGCGCTGTGCCGGCGACAAAGGTGCTCAACGGGTACGACTCGCGGACCTGCCATGCTGTGCCGGCAAAGACACCCGACAATGTCAGCATTGCGATCATCTGCACGATCCAGCCCATGGCAAAATAGCCGACGTTAGAGCTGAACCAGATCATCCGGTCTGCAAACGGTCCATCCGGGGCGTCGAGCGGGAAAAATACCGATAGGACGCCTGCCAGGATCAGGACGATGGCCGACCAGAAAGCTGCCTTGTTGATTGTGTCATCGAGTGTTTGTGAATTAGTCATCGGTCTCTCTCTGTATTGTTCAATCTTCATTGCCGTAGCGCGCGTCAATAATCGCGAGCGCGGCATCGCGCACGGCGCCGGCGTCGTCCGCCCAGCGACGGTCGCTGCCCACGAACAATGTCGCCCCTTCCATAAGCGACATCAGAGCGAGCGCTTCTGCACGAGGTGCTGTACTGCTCATGCCGACAAGTCGCTTCTCCAGCTTATCCAGGTACTCCACATAGATGTCGTCCAACAAAGCTTCCATCACCGGCTCGACCCGCGCCATCGCCCATAGTTGCGGGAACAGTCGGTCAGCTTGTAACGCGGAGCCGGGCACATCATCGAGGATGAACTTAACGATGTCCCGGAGACTGAGCACTTCTGCATCCGACTTCAAAGCCTCAAACGACTGTCGATAGGTGTTTGCGATATACGCGGCCAGAGCGCGGAGCATGTCTTCCCAGGTACGGAAATGATATTGCAAAGCACCCAGTTTCATGCCGCTGGCACGGGCGAGGGCGCGCATTGTCAGCTTGCCGTAGCCCTCAGACGCAATGATCCCGATCGCTTCCTGAAGGATCTGTTGCTTGCGGTCGCTGACGACGATTTCCTGGTATGCGGCTGACATGTCAGGTGACATGTTAGAGCCTGTCACCTGACATGTACAGTCTTTGTGAGATTCACCGGAGACGGACGCGTATGAGGGCTGTCGGAACAGCACAAATCACGCCCCCGCTACCAATTAAAATAACGCGTCCCTTGTGGGCGGCGTTTTTGTATCTTTCGCATAATTTCTATTGCGGCGCTCGTCACGCGCAGATGCAAATCTATGTCCTATTACGTGCGATAGAGTGTTGCCTATAGGCTACACATAGATTAGGCTCATTAGTGAGATTTGAGGTATATGAAACCAGCGAAGGGCGAGTTCCGTACCTCGACTGGTTTAGAGGGTTGGACAGCACGCTACGCCGAGCGGTGCAGCGCCGACTTCGTGCCATTGAGGACAATGACCACTTTGGCAAGAGAAAGAATCTGCGTGGTGGTTTGCACGAACTAAAGTTTCGCCAGGTTGTTCGCATCTACTTCGCAGAAATTGACGGTCAAATCGTGCTGCTTTTGGGCGGTTCCGGTAAACGGAACCAAGACCGTGAAATCGCGAAGGCGCGCGCACGACTGAAAGATTTTGAGCAACGGACCAAGTGAGCAAGACTATGGCTGCTAGCAGGGCATTGAACATCAAGGATCAATTGTACGAGGATCTCAAGGATCCTGCGTACGCGTCTGCGTATATCAACGAAGCGTTTCTGGAAGGGGACGAGGCCGTACTGAAGACGGCATTGGCCGATGTCATCAGGGCAAAAGGCGTTGCAGCCGTTGCTCGAAAAGCTGGCCTCAATCGCGTTACCGTATACAAAACTCTAAAGCCTGATACCGAGTCTTCGTTCACGACGATGCATGCTTTGCTCAAGGCCTGTAACGTCAGCTTGCAGGTACTTCCGACCAACGTTAAACGGGCTTGATAGAGAGGACTATCACTGATGGGTATGCATAATCCCCCGCACCCGGGCGAGTTTATCCGGGAGACATACATCGAGGCATTCGATATCAGTATCCGGTCGTTGGCTGAGAATTTAGGCGTCGCCGCTTCTACCCTGGCGAGTATTGTCTCGGAACGCAGTGGGGTAAGTCCGGAGATGGCATTGCACCTATCCAAGGCGATCGGCCGATCTCCTGAGAGTTGGCTGGCCATGCAGGATAACTATGAACTTTGGCAGGCCAGACAGTCGGCAAATCTCTCGCAGGTCCGGAAAATTCCGTTTGAAGCGATTGCTTAAGCGCGCAGTGGCAGTTCATATGCACGATGGCAGATAGTCAGGATGTACGGCTACTTCAGCCGAATCCTATTCGCAACTGCAGGAACAGCACAAGTCTCGCCTCCGCTAACGATCAGGAAAGGCCGGTCCCATTGGGATCGGCTTTTTCATTTCCGTTTTCTCACGACGGTACCGGTTGAAGCCGTTCGCGCAGTGTGTTGATCATCGCGCGGACTTTCGAGCGAGTCATTCGGTTCGACCCCTATATTCTGACAGAAATCATCACTGTTCTATCCTTAGCAGGAATCAAGCTGACTCGCTTGCACGCCGTGTTACGCAGGAGTAGCGTGCTGTTGTCAATTGGCCCGAAACGTTTCCCAAATGAGTAACTTAGTCGGAATCGTCCCGATTGCTGTCGGCGCCTACTTCGCGACCAATATGGACAATTTTATTCTGCTGGCTGCACTGCTGGCTCGATACCGAAGACAAACGGTTAACGTTGTCGCTGCTTATTTCACTTGTATGTTTATTCTTGGAATTGTCGGCTTCGGGGTAAGTGAAGTCGCGAATTATGTGCCTATTCGGTATTTGGGTCTTCTCGGCATTGTGCCGATCTACATCGGCGTCGTTGAGCTTGTTCGAATACACCGTGGCAGGGAAAAAATAGCCGCAGCGACTGAGACATCATTAGAGACCAACCATAAAGTCTTCTTGACCACGCTGATCAGCCAACTCGGCAATGGTGCCGATACGATTCTGATATTTGGAATATT
>RCND010002279.1_pt1 | contig 10682 bp, 11 predicted proteins | sample 2041351 | NCBI WGS metagenome assembly RCND01 (sample SAMN09708230, study PRJNA481090) | Marine sediment metagenome, whole genome shotgun sequencing project. | biome: marine sediment; feature: ocean; material: sediment; isolation source: Sewage treatment plant 12B marine sediment (STP12B) ...
TATGGGCGAAACTGAGACATAAAACGACAAAAACACAATCCTGACCAAATTTTCCCCTTAAAAAACAACCACAAATACGCTGATATACCACATAAATCCATTTACGTGCATTTGTTCATAAGTTTTAGATTTAATACTTTGCAGCTTCCAATACCATTCTTTTATTCTTTTTTCAAGGTTCATGAAAGAGTCGTTTGGATAAACATAGAACTATAGACATTCCTGCGTAATTGTTTACTGTCTATAGGAAATGCTGTTCGACGGTATCTCCTCTGAGATATATTTTCAGGGGATCACTGCTTTATCTATCAACTTTTTAGACCACCTTTAGAAAAACAAATCTAGAAAGGCAAACCACATTGGCAACAAAAAAAGACCAGAAAAGGAGAAAGAGACAAGACAAGCCTGCGCCTCCTGTTACTGAAAGATCTCTCTTTTTCTGGGCTTTCAGAGGGAACCTCAAACTCCAAATCATCCTCCTTGTCATCATCATCTTTATTGTTTTCAGTCGTGTTATTCCTCTGGAAATGCAGAAAAGAATAGTCAACGATGCCATTGCACTTCGTAATTTATCCAGCCTGATACTCTATTGTGGAATTTATCTCCTTGCCGTAACAACCACAAGCATACTCAAGCTGGCAATCAACTATCTCCAGGCCCTCATTGGGGAACGTGCAATGGCGACCATGCGAAAGGATCTCTACCATCACATCCTTACTATGCCGCTCGGTTTTTTCCGTACTACTCAACCAGGTATGGTTGTCTCGTCACTCATGACAGAATTAAGCGCAGCAGGAACCTTTGCCGGTCAGGCATTCGCCATACCTGTAACCAATGTTCTCACCCTCCTCGCTTTTGCGGGGTACCTGTTTTCACTTCATCCGGAGCTTGCCGGGGCCACCCTGCTTATCTATCCCGTAGCTGTTTTTGTCGTCCCTCTTCTGCAGAAAAGAGCAAATAAAGCAAACAAAAAAAGAGTAGACCTCTCCAGGGAAACCTCGAACCAGATAGCCGAATCAATTTCTGGAATCCATGAAGTACAGGTACACGGAGCCTATGAACAGGAAAATCGAAAATTTGATGCTCTTATAGAAGGACTAAAAAAAACACGTATCCGCTGGTCCCTTTTTCGTTTTGGTATTAAAACTACCAATAATTATTTTGTCAGCCTGGGTCCCTTTATCGTGTTTATTTTTGGCGGATACCTTGTAATGCATGGGGAACTTGAACTAGGTGCCATGGTAGCCTTTCTCTCAGCTCAGGAAAAACTCTATGATCCCTGGAAAGAACTGATAACGTTTTATCAAACCTATCAGGACGCCTCAATTCGCTACACCCGCACCATGGAGTATTTTGACACACCTCCAGAATTTCCTCTAGAGATTCCAGTTACACCCACAAAAGTGTTGAACAACGAAATTGAGGTCACGGATCTCGTTTTTGAAACATCAGACGGCCACAAACTCTTGAAGGGAATCAGTTTTTCTCTTTCCGCAGGTGAGCACCTTGCGATCGTCGGATTTTCCGGCAGCGGCAAAAGTACCCTTGCACAGTGTATCGGTAAAATGTACCAATATACAAGAGGGTCCATTACCATTGGTGGCCAGGAGGTCTCATCTCTCAGCAAGAGTGAGATCATTAAAAACATCGGTTACATCTCTCAAAATCCGTTTATTTTCACCGGCTCCATTAAAGAGAACCTCCTCTATGCCCATCAGGCATCCCTCCCCTCAACAGCAAAGAAACAGAACGATGTTTTTCTCAACGGAGACGAAGATACTGATCTTGACAAAATGATCCTGGTTCTCCAGCAGGCTGGTCTCTTTGTCGATGTCATGCGATTTGGTCTCGACAGCTTTATCAATCTCCGTGATCAAAAAATGCTTGATACAATTATCCGTATACGTAAAATGTTCAAGGATAATTTTGGTGAAGATCTGCATGACTATGTCGAATTTTTCGACCTGCACACATACCATTTCAACTCAAGCATTGCAGAAAATATTACTTTTGGGAGTGCAACAAATAAAGAATTCGGCTATCAGATTTTGTCGGACAACAAAAATTTCCGGGAATTTCTCACTATTACAGAGCTACTCCAACCACTATTAAAACTCGGCATTGAACTGGCCGAACAGGCTGTCGATATTCTCGGTGGTATAGAAACTGTGGATATCTTTTTCGAAAACAGCCCGGTTCCGGCGGACCAGCTTGAGAATTGCCAGAATGTCTTGAGCCACCTCAAGAAAAAGAAGCCCTCCTCGCTTCCGGAAAAAGAGCAGGGTTTTCTCCTTACCCTGGCTCTCAACTTCACTCCGGCTGTCCATACAATGACCCCATTACGGGACGATTTAAAATCTATGATCCTCTGTGCAAGAGACAAATTTCCTCCATGGTGTGAAAAAGTAGCCCCCGGACTGTTCCACTTTTACGAAGAAGAAAGGTATATCCATGACCAATCCATCCTCAACAACATTCTTTTTGGAAAAACCAAATCTGACCTTGCCCATGTCCAAGAGAAGATCAACCAGGCTGTTTTTCATATGCTTATCGAGGAGGAATGTCTGGAGCAGATAGCCTCTATTGGCATGCATTTTCAAGTTGGCAGTACGGGAGACCGACTGTCCGGAGGCCAAAGACAAAAACTGGCCATTGCCAGGGTACTCTTCAAGCAGCCCGGTATCATCATTATGGATGAGGCAACGTCAGCCCTTGACAACAAATCCCAAACCAGAATTCAACGACTCATGGAAACGAGATGGAAAAAGAAACGAACAGTTATAGCTATCATCCACCGGTTAGATACTATTCAGACCTTTGATAAAATAGCCGTCATGAAAACCGGAAAACTCGTTGAATGGGGAACCTATCCTGAACTTATTGACAAGAGAGGAATACTCTATGAGCTCATTTACGGAAAAAAATGATTATGTTCCAGAGATGCAACAAAACATAGAGCTGTTAAAGGAAATACCTTTTTTTTCTACTTTACCTGTTAAAGTGTTAAAGTTAATTGCTCTTGTTGCCGTAAGAGGAAGTTTTTCACCCGGAGATCTTCTCTACGAAGCAGGTGATGACCCTGACCGGGCCTACCTAGTTCTCGAAGGCTGTCTGGTACTTACAACTCAGGGGGAAAAGGGGGAGAAAACAGTCATTAAACGATTCACCGAGGGCGACTTCTTCGGTTCTCTTTCTCTCTTTGGCTGCTTGCCGGCACTATTTGATTTAACAACAGAGAAAAAGACAACTGTATTGACAATTGATCGAACACAATTTTTAAAAATTCTCACCCAGTTTCCCGAAATCCAGGCAAGCTCTCTGAAGGTAATATTCAAGGAAATACACCGGTGGGAAAGGACAAACCTCTCAGAGGCAGATCCCTGCTGTACCTCAAGAATGGGAATAACAGCCCTATAGCGTATGGAATTTCATTTTCAAATCAAAAACAGATGTTCAGAGCTTGCGACTCTCCATACCACTCTTGTACGCCTTGGGGAAAAATGGTCTCTGTCCAGTAAGGCGGTTGTAGAGTTAAACCTTATACTTGACGAACTTACCAGCAACATTGTTGAGCATGGCAACTCTGAGCAAGATGGTGAAATAAATATCAAACTTACAAAAAAGAATACGGTGATTACACTAGTTATAACGGACGAAGGCCCACCCTTCGACCCCACCATCACACCACCAGTCGACATTGCACTACCCTTGGAAGAGAGAAAATGTGGTGGACTTGGAATCCATCTTATCCGCAGGTTCAGTGATAATTGTAAATATAAAAGGGTAAAAAACAGAAACGTACTTACCTTGGAAAAAATCTTACACTAGGAGTGCAGGTAAACAACAGTTTCCTGCAACAGGATTATATGGAAGCAGAAATCAGTCAAAAAAATAATACAACCGTCTTCACCTTGAGTGGCCGGCTTGACTCCCATTCAGCGCCGATATTTGAAAAACAGGTCCATCATTATATCATTTCTCCAGCAGGCCATCTGGTGCTGAACTTTACCAATCTGGACTATATCTCAAGTGCTGGACTTCGTATTATTCTTAATACTGCTAAAGCGTTTAAACCATCACCATATCAGTTTATCACCTGCAGTATGCAGGACCACGTACAGGAAGTTTTTGAAATTTCCGGATTCGATTCATTTATCACGATTTGTGAGACTCTGGACGAATCCTTGACGACCATACAAGAATAGGTACAACCGGAAAGATTTTGTTACAGGCTTACCCTTCCTCTTGACTCACTCAGAGCCATCTCTATATACAGATCTCGCAGCAATCGAGCCATATTACCAGGTTGACCGTTTCCAATTGTCTGGCCGTCAATCTCCACAACAGGCAACACCAGGGTGGTGGCACTACTCAGAAAAGCTTCATCTGCGTCCAGTGCTTCAGCTACCGTAAACAACCGTTCTTCAATGGTAATTTGTTCATTTTCAGCAAGTTGCAACAAACTCTTACGCCTGATTCCCGGAAGGATAGAATGCGAAAGCGGGCGGGTAATGATCCTACCACCCTTGACAATGTACGCAGTTGACGATGTACCTTCTGTAACAAAGCCATCCTCAACCATCCACCCTTCAAAGCCACCTTTCTCCAAAGCCTCCTGTTTAGAGATACACTGACCAAGCAAAGCAATAGATTTAACATCCCTGCGCTTCCAGCGGATATCCTGAACGGTGACCACTGAGACACCAGTTTGAGTTAGAGGGTTGTCAATAAGGTCTCTTGCGAAGGTAAATGCCATACAGACTGGTGAAATGTTCTTTGGATAGCCGAACTCTCTTGGCGCCACCCCTCTCGTCACCTGGGTATAAATTCCACCTTCCTTAAGATCATTAAGTTGAATAAGCTCTTCGAGAATACCTGTATATTTTTCTCTGGTATACGGCCAGATTATCCCTGTCACCTGTAAACTGTGATTAAGGCGCTGAAGAAAATTCTCCTTATCAATTAAAGCATAATTAATAACAGGAACAACTTCATACACACCATCACCAAACAGATACCCACGATCAAATATTGACACTCTGGCATTCTCGGCAGCAACAAATTCGTCTTGAATAAATACAATGTTTTTCATTTGACTCTTGACTGATAAAATGTTCATGAAAAATACGGGCTAAACTGTATACTGCTATTGTGCCTCGACTGCCGCCTCAATGTCACGATTGTGGCTTTCCTGAATCTCTCTTGCCAGTTTCGCCTGCTCGATCGGTGTCTTGATTGAGGAGATAGCCTTCTGAGCTATTTTGTCGGTAGTTTGTTCGATAACACCTCTTTTTTCCGGCTCTTCAGAACTAGAACATGATGAAAGCAAAAGAAAACAAAATAGCAATAGAAGTACTCCTCGCAACCTAAACAGCATAGTAGAATCCTCCCGAAACAGGTAATATTAAAGCCACTATCTAACCGATAAAATCATATATATATTTACAGGCCACAAATAAAACGCAGAAACTCAATATCAGTTTAATACTCTGTACTGGAACATATTTCTGACATCGTGCGCCAAGATACATGCCGCAAAATCCACCAATACCAAACAGAATTCCCAGGCTCCAGTCAGGGGCAACAGACATATCTGAATAAACAGGTGCCAACAGTTGATATACAACAACACCAGCTACAGAGGTGACAAACGTCCCGAGCAACGCCGCACCTGCCACCGCGTAAACAGGGAGATGAAAAAATGCGACAAAAAAAGGGGCGATAATTGCCCCTCCACCAATCCCATATACTCCACCTATAATCCCCACAACAAAACAGAGTAAACTTACACCTGGGACTGAAAAAGAATAGTACTGCCCGGTGAATATGAATTCGACCTGTTTCAAAGAAAAACGTGTATCTGAAATCACAAATTCACACTTCTGTGCCGAAGGTTCACTCTTTTGAGGACCGGTTTTTTGTTTCCTGCTATTAGCTATATCAGAAAAAAGCTTAATCCCAATATACAATAGAACAATTCCAACAAAACACTTGAAATTTTTAGGATCAGGCAAATATGCCAATCGGACCCATGCACCGATTATCACTCCGGGTAATGTGCCGACTATGACAACCCAGGTCAAGGGCCAGAGCATGCGTTTTTCTTTTATATATCGCCATACACCGCTCGGGATAGCTATGATATTAAATAACTGGTTTGTAGCACTTACAGACGGTGCTGTATAATTTAACACACTCATCTGAAAGGGTAACAGAAGAAATGCACCTGATACTCCGCCCATTGAGGTGAAAAAGGAGACCACAAAGGCTGTCAACGGCGGAACAAACAGCCAGGTTGTAACACCTGAAGCAGGAAAATTAATATATAAAAATTCCACAGTTAAAATCCCTCTGTTATAATATCCACCCCTTATAAACAGGTTTCTTTCCAAAAATTTTCTGAGGGATAGTGCAAACCCATTGAAATTTTACCGCTACTCTATTCGAGCATATCACCCCAAAGCTACATCGAGAATCATCATTACCGAAAAACCGGTCATTGTGGCCATTGTCACCATGTCTATATTTTCAGGGTTTTTCTGGGATTCCGGAATAAGTTCTTCTACTACAACAAAAATCATCGCGCCGGCAGCAAAACAGAGCGCATATGGCAGAATGCTCTGCATTTTCAGGACAAAAAGTGCTCCAATGACCCCGGCAATAGGTTCCACGATACCAGAAGCCTGCCCCAGGAAAAAACTCTTCCCCTTGCTCAGCCCTTCCCTTCTCAACGGAACTGATACAGCAGTCCCCTCAGGGAAATTCTGTATTCCAATACCGATTGCCAGAGCAATTGCCCCACCAATTGTAGCCGACGGGAGATCAGCAGCAACGGCTCCAAAGGCGACACCAACAGCCAGTCCCTCAGGAATATTGTGGAGCGTTATAGCAAGTACCAGAAGAGTGGATCGTTGCCATGATGTCTTTATCCCTTCACTTTTATCAACAGATAAACCTGGGTGAAGATGGGGTAGAAACTTATCAGTCAATCTCATAAATATTCCTCCCCCCATGAATCCAATGGCGGCTGTGAGCCAGGGGATATGTCCTAGTTGTTCTGCCATCTCGATCCCCGGCGAAAGAAGAGACCAAAAACTGGCAGCAATCATAACACCCGCAGCAAAACCGAGCATTGAATCCAGGACTTTCGGGTTTATAGTTCGCGTGAAAAATACCAGGCTGGCTCCTGCAGCAGTTACCCCCCAGGTAAAAAGTGTGGCAATAAGAGCCTGTGTGACAGGGCTGAATTGAAGTATGAAATCGATCATTTTTTTCTCCCGACAAAATTAACGAATTTTTCCACGTTTCTCATCACAATAGCTTAGAGAGAGAAAACCACAACACCTTTACTTTTTCTATGTGCAGATAGTAATCCAAAAATATCAACAGAAGAAGTGGTAGAGAGAAATTTTGGACAAAAAAAAAGACCCCGCAAAATGCGGGGTCTTTTTTTTGCTAAACCTCAGCTATTTTACTGCTTGACAACATTCTCAGCGGCTGGGCCCTTGGGGCCGTCAACAACATCGAAGGTCACACGTCCACCTTCGTCGAGGGATTTGAAACCATCACCTTGAATCGCAGAGTGATGCACGAAAACATCCTTACCGCCATCTTCTTCGATAAAACCAAAACCTTTAGCATCATTAAACCATTTAACTGTTCCTTCTGACATTTTTACTACTCCTTTGTGCTGGGTTCCTTTAATGAACCACTTTGTTATAAAACCGGATCGTCAAAATACGACCCGGTGACAGCTTTGTCACCAAAACTGAATTGATATGACTTTTTTTAGACAAACCCGAATAAATCAATTTTTTTAATGCCTTACTCCCGAAAGATTTCTTTCATAATTATACTACTACCAGGATACTAGATACCAAAATCAAAGGCCACTGCCTGGTTCCGTTTGGATGTTCTGTGCCCCCTGGGTGATTCCACTCTTTTTCGAACCTTGGGGAAGTCGTTTATTGTTCTTGCCTCTACAGAATTCTCCGATATACCTATAATACCTATGTCTCGTTTGTAAACCATTTTTTTTCCAAAAGTACGTTCCAAGGCTCGAAGCATCTTGTGATCATCTGCTGTAACAAAGGTAAAAGCCTCTCCTGCACAGCTTGCACGACCAGTACGACCGGTGCGATGAGTATACGTCTCTGCTGTACCTGGCATGTCAAAATTAATCACATGGGAAATACCGGATACATCAATACCACGAGCTGCGATATCAGTAGCTACAAGAATATTGTATGTACCTCGTTTAAACCCATCGAGAGCTAACTGCCTATTCTGCTGTGACAGATTGCCCTGAAGCGAAGTAGCTCTGCATCCCGTTTTTTGCAATTGGAGAGCCAGACTTTTGGCTTTATGTTTTGTTCTGGTAAAAACAATAGCCGTTGCTATTCCCTTATTTTGCAGAATGTTTTTGAGCAGGGCTGTCTTGTTGTTTTGTTCAACCTTGTAAAAACTATGGGATATTGCTGCAGCTGGCTGAGTATGATTGATCTGAACGGTAACTGGATTGATCATGGCATCTTCAACCAGAGAACGGATCTCCTTTGGCATGGTAGCTGAAAAAACAAGCGTCTGCCGTTGCCTTGGTAACGCTCTTAAAATCCGACGGATGTCCGGCAGGAAGCCATGGTCAAACATATGGTCGGCTTCATCTAGAACCATCATCTCTACTGCTGACAGGGTGAAAACTTTTTCATTTAATAAATCAAGGAGGCGGCCTGGACAGGCGACAATAATATCCACACCCCTTTTAATTTTACTGATCTGGCCCTGTTTACTGACACCACCATAGACAACAACACTACGCAAGTGAGTCTCCCTGGCCATCTTACCTATATAGTCATTGGTTTGCTCGGCCAGTTCCCTGGTGGGCGCAACGATCAGGGCCCGAACTTTCCCACGAGGGCCACCATAGAGACGTTGAAGAATGGGAAGAACAAAAGCTGCTGTTTTACCAGTCCCGGTCTGGGCCAACCCCAGAATATCCCTCCCTGCCAGAACCGGAGGAATTGCTTGCTCTTGAACTGGGGTAGGCGTGACATAGCCACAATGGTCAAGGGCTAATTGAATCCGAGGATGAAACTTAAATACTGTGAAACTCATTAAAACTCCTTCTAAAAAAATAAAAAACGGTATCGTGATTTTCCGATCCGTGCTCTACAGTGCAGCATTTATAGGCTGCATGTTTGTAAGTGAATTAAAACAGACTCTTTAGCAATTGGAGAGAACTTCAGATGAGATAGCTTATCGAGGGTAACTCAGATGAATACGCTTATGCTGTAATCCTTTTAAGCAATGAGCAGAAAACTTCAATGATGGCGAACGATGCGAATAGAGAAAAAATTTGGCAAAGAACGTGAAATAATATGCTTCTACTTAAAGTAGAATCTTTAATTTTTCGACACGATAGTCATTGATGTTTTTTTTTGCAAGTTAAAAATGATGGTGTCGTAAAAACTCTTCTGCGCCGTCATTCCCGCGAAGACGGGAATCCAGAAAACATTGGTCCTCATCTCACAACCACTCAAATACAACCTTTGTTTAAAGCAGCCGATACCCGCATCCCAGGTCAATAGTATTCACCACCTAACTTATTGATTTTGTCAGGACGGAGGTATCCATTTTCTTCCGGCTATGATATACAAAAAAACCGAGCAGAGTATCACGTATCCATACATATCAACATTTTTCGTCTTGAAAACAAATGCGAGTGTTACTGTTATCGTTGCGCCCACAAGGAAAAAGAGTGGCCTGGGAATTTGTTTCAAAATCACCTGGCCAAAATGAGCAAAACGTATATGGCTCACCATTAATCCCACCGACCCTGCAGCAACAGTCCAGAGTAAAACAGGGGTGGCAACTAAAGAAGCGCCGAGAACAATCAAAGCTCCTGCCGGACTGGGGAGGCCGTTAAAAATGCCATCGGGTATATCTGTTCGTTTTTTATCGTAAGCTACAAACCGGACAAGTCGGTAGGCAACACCGATTATAAAGAGAAAACCAAATAACCATGCCACTACACCACCGGATTTTGCAATAACATAAGCTGGAGCGAGGCCAAAGCTGACAAAGTCTGCTATATCATCTAGATACGGACCATATTTTGTACCACCATGCTTTTCTGCCATTCTCCCATCAAACAAGTCAAAAAGCTGTCCCACTATTATAATGGAAATTGCCCAGGCAAAGTGCCCATAGTGTGTAAAGACAAGGCTTGTCACACCACAAATAAAATTAAGGGTTGAAAGAATATCCGCATATAATCTGTTGGGGATAAATTTAAAGACTATCGAGGAGACTGCCAGTATAATGCAGGCCATCAAAACCTCATCACCCATATTTGTCACATCGGGGTTCTTTTCCAGCAGTGCACAAAAAATGACGAGGGCAAAACAGATGATGGCTTTAATTTTACCAAAGTTATTCGCTGCTCCGGAAATTTTAAGCAGGGAGAGGATGTGCCTGGCAAATAACTGTCCTACTAATTCAACTGCCACAAGAATCCAAATCAATTTTATTGATATTATCCCCATATAAGCAAAACCTATTAACGGAGGAAGATAGGTCAACTTATCGCACATGGGATCCAGCCATTCCCCCCACTCTGTGCCAAGATTACACTTCCTCGCGACCACTCCATCAACACCGTCAAGTATTGCAGCGAAGGTGAA
>RCND010002280.1_pt1 | contig 10681 bp, 8 predicted proteins | sample 2041351 | NCBI WGS metagenome assembly RCND01 (sample SAMN09708230, study PRJNA481090) | Marine sediment metagenome, whole genome shotgun sequencing project. | biome: marine sediment; feature: ocean; material: sediment; isolation source: Sewage treatment plant 12B marine sediment (STP12B) ...
TACCACCAGCTGTGGTCTCACCACTCAATCCTGAATTAATAACTGTATAATTTAAGTCTAAAGCGTCAATCTTTTCTTGTATGACTGCCGGAAATGCGTCTTTAGTATCATCGAGTCCATAGCCAGCTGTAATACTATCGCCAAAGCATAAAATGGTATTGCTAGGTTTTGTTGTGGTATCTGTTTCTTGTTCTTGTTCCATCTCTTGAGTAATCTCAGTAGTTTTTTCCGACTTATTATTGGCACAACCAAAGATTAAAATAGCTGTGATAAAATAACAAAACTTTAAGAATTTATGTGCTATTGGTTTTGGTAGAATCAAATCCAATTGTTTATTTTGAGCCTTCTCCATAAAGGGTGATTTAAATTAAAAATTAGTATGCCAAAGATATTAAAGATAACTGGGCTAGAAAAGACCTATTCTAGTGGTAACAAACAATTAACAGTCTTAAACGACATTTCTTTTGATATTGAGAAAGGACAAACTTTTTCTATTGTTGGACCTTCAGGAAGTGGAAAAACGACCTTGTTAGGCTTATGTGCTGGCTTAGATCAGTCCAATTCAGGTAAGGTAGAGTTGTGTGGTGAAGATTTAAATACCTTAAACGAAGACCAACGCGCCCAATTACGAAATAAGGAAGTTGGTTTTATTTTTCAAAATTTCCAGTTGTTACCAACACTTACTGCTCTTGAAAATGTGAGTGTGCCACTGGAGTTACAAGGATCAAAAGATGCGACTCAAAAAAGTATGGAGTTGCTTGAGAAAGTAGGCTTAGGTGATCGTTATCATCATTATCCTTCTCAGCTTTCGGGTGGAGAACAGCAGCGTGTCGCTTTGGCGAGAGCCTTTGCAAATACACCATCTATTTTGTTTGCTGATGAGCCTACCGGAAATTTAGATGAAGAAACGGGTGAAAAAGTAATTCAATTATTATTCGATTTGAATAAAGAAGCAGGTACCACACTTGTGATTATTACACACGATTTAGATTTAGCCCATCGTACACAGCAAATCTTACGACTCAAAGGCGGACAAATATTAACTAATGAACTTACGGCTGTAGAGTAAAATAATTCAAAATATTAAAATGAATCAAAATACAAGTTGGCTTTTTAAAATGGCATGGCGTGATGCTAAAGCGAGTCGCGTGCGTTTGCTGTTATTTATGGCCTCTATAATCTTAGGTATTGCCGCAGTCGTATCTATACAATTGTTTAGCACCAACCTTAAAGACAATATACAGCTCCAGTCTAAAGCCTTAATGGGTGCGGATTATATTATTGACACCAACCAAGTGCCAAGCGAACGGGCACAAGCGATTATAGATTCTCTTAAACCGGATGCTTTTGAGGTGAATTTTGTGTCTATGATTGCCTTTCCAAAAAATGGAGGCACTAAATTAGTTCGGGTACGTGGACTCGATGGAGACTTTCCTTTTTACGGAAATATTGATACACAACCAATTTCAGCAGCAAGTACTTACCAAGAGTCAGGTGGAGTTTTAGTTGATGCGACGTTACTGCTTCAATTTAATATAAAACCAGGGGATTCTATAAAAGTAGGGCAGCTAACACTTCCTATTGCAGGTGCACTTAAAGCCATTCCTGGAAGCACAGCAATTTCAACCTCCGTGGCACCACCGATTTTAATTCCACATCGTTTTATTGCAGAGACAAAACTGTTGCAATTTGGAAGCCGCAAGGAATATCAATACTTCTATAAAGTATCAGATACGCTAAATTTAGAGCGTTTCGAAACTAAGATAGAACCAATGCTTGATGCTGAAAATTTGGACTTAGATACGCATACCAGCACCAGTAAACGACTAGGAAAACGCTATGAGAATGTCGGTAAGTTTTTAAATTTAGCGGCTTTTATTGCCTTGTTATTAGGTTGTATCGGTATTGCGAGCTCTGTTCATATTTATATTAAAGAGAAACTCAAAGCGATAGCGGTCTTAAAATGCCTCGGAGCATCTCGACTACAAAGTTTTCTAATTTTCCTAATTCAGATTTCGGGGATTGGAATTATAGGTGGTTTAGTGGGTGCATTGATTGGTGTTGGACTTCAAGAATTGTTTCCATATATCCTAAAAGATTTTTTACCCTTTGCGGTTGAAATTAGTATTTCAGCGCAGCCTATATTTATGGGTATTTTCCTTGGGTTCTTTATGTCTGTATTATTTGCACTTTTACCACTACTAAGAACATGGTATGTATCGCCATTAGACGTTTTACGTGTTAGTGAAAAAGCCTCACAAGAACCTATAGCCGTGCGTTTGGCTGTGTTTAGCGCCATATTAGTATTTCTATTTTTATTTTCATTCTGGTTGCTTAAAGATGCAGTCTATGCTTTAGGTTTTGTAGTCGCTACGCTCATTACCTTTGCGGTTTTGGCAGGTATTGCGATGGTCTGTATTAAAGGGATTCGGAAGTATTTCCCTAAATCATGGGGCTTTACAGCACGTCAAAGTTTACTCAACTTATTCAGACCCAACAATCAAACGGTGGTTTTAATCGTTGCTATTGGTTTGGGGACGTTTTTAATCAGCACTTTATATTTTACAAAGGATATATTATTGGCCAAAACCGATGTCGGACAATCGGCAGATAATGCCAATATGATTATTTTGGATGTACAAAGTAATCAGCGCGATGCTGTTGTGCAAACGATTAAGGATAATCACTTACCGATTCTAGATAATATCCCATTGGTGACCATGCGCATGCACAGTATTAAAGATCGATTGGTAAATGATTTAAAGCAAGATACGACGCGCCAAGTTCGTGGTTGGCTATTAAGTCATGAATTTAGAACGACCTATCGGGATTCACTTATCGCTTCTGAAGAACTTCTGGAAGGGGTATGGACGCCAAGATTAAAACCTGGTGCCCCTTTGGTAATCTCAATTTCAGATAATCTTGCAGCAGATGCGAACTTAGGTGTTGGTGATGCTGTCGTCTTTAATGTACAAGGTGTGCTTATGGAAACTACAGTAGGTAGCATACGTAAAGTAGATTGGGGCCAAATACAGCTTAATTTTACAATCGTATTCCCGGAAGGGGTGTTGGAGCAAGCACCACAGTATAATGTGCTAACGACTTCTGTCAGTGATGAAGCCGGTTCGGCAGCCTTGCAGCGGAATTTGGTGGCCCAGTTCCCTAATCTGTCTATTATTGATTTGAGACAGGTCTATACGATTATTGAAGACATCTTGGATAAAGTCTCATGGATTATCAATTTCATGGCTTTCTTTAGCATTCTCACAGGCATCATTGTATTGATTGGTTCCGTAAGAACGAGCAAATACCTACGTATTAAAGAAAGCGTATTGTTGCGCACCCTTGGTGCTAAAAACGCACAGATTTTACAAATCTCAGCTTTTGAATATCTATTTTTAGGATTGCTTGGCAGCTTAGTAGGCATATTATTAGCGCTACTAAGTAGTCTCTGTTTAGCGTTTTTTGTGTTTAAGATGCCTTTTGAACCCTCTTTGATTCCATTTCTAGTGTTTTTGCCTGCGATTACATTATTAATATTAGCCATTGGCTTAAGTAATATTCAAACCGTCCTTAGAAGCTCACCACTAGAAGTATTACGACGCGAGGGCTAAGTGCTAGACTGTATTTATCCGAAGCGTAGATTTGATTTATATACGAGTTATTTAAAACGATTATTTGTTAAAGTAGAATTGTACAATAAGTCTGTTATCTTTGCGCCTAAATTTATATACAATTGACTTTCAGTTGCTTAAGTTTTTTCTTACAAGTTCCCGTATTTAACTTATTTTTGTAAAGTTAAATAGGATACCCCTAAAATCAATAACAGACATAATATAATGTCTTTTAAATAGTGTAAATACCAATATTATCAATAATCCAAAATTTTCAAGAGACATAAATCCTGATTTTTCAAAAGTGTTAAGAAAAAGAGTGAGTGCCTACTTTAAAAGTCATAATAAGAGTCGAAATGCCAATTCAACGATGGTATTAAAGACCGTAATTATGATGACTTTATTTCTCACGCCTTTAATATTGATGTCAACCGGAGTTGTAACATCAGTTGGATTAATGTTTGCTCTATATATCATAAGTGGATTAGGAATGTCAGGAATAGGTATGGGCGTTATGCACGACGCGATCCATGGCTCATATTCAAAAAATAAAAATATAAATACCCTTTTAGGCTATACGTTTAATCTCATTGGAGCTAATGCAACTGTTTGGAGGATCCAGCATAACGTTTTGCATCACACTTATACAAATATTGATCATGCCGATGATGATCTTAATTCTCCATATTTCCTGAGGTTTTCACCGAATGCCAAACACTATTGGATGCATAAATACCAACATATTTATATTTGGTTTTTTTATGGTTTAGCGACCATTTCTTGGATTACTACAAAAGATTTTGTACGTTTAAAACGCTTTAGAGATATGGGACTTTTAAACGGAAAGAATGAATATATAAAGGCATTAATAAGTATGTCTGTGTGGAAGATATCCTATTATTGCTATGCATTGGCACTTCCTATGATTATGTTACCATTTGCATGGTGGGTCGTGTTACTCGCGTTTTTAAGTATGCATTTTGTAACCGGACTTTTAGTGAGTATTGTATTTCAGATTGCACATATTATGCCTGATAATGAGTTTCCGCTTCCGGATGACCAAGGGCAGATGAATAATAACTGGTACGGCCATCAATTTGCGACGACAACTAATTTTTCACCAAAAAGTAAGATTTTATTCTGGCTTATAGGAGGTTTAAATTACCAAGTAGAGCATCATGTATTGCCAGATGTATGCCATGTGCATTATAAAAATCTTACAACTATTGTATCAGAAACGGCCAAAGAATATGGTATGCCATATCATGTTAAAAAGTCCTTGTTTCACGCTATTAAAGATCACACAAAAATGCTGCGTTTGTTAGGAGAAAAACAAAATGTAAGTATTGTCTAAAATAAATAAAAAGAGAACTAATGATTAGAGATTTCATAAATAAACTATTCAAGTCGAATAAACAAAGTGGTACTAAAGAAGGGACCGTAAAATTTTTCAACACCAAAAAAGGATTTGGTTTTATAACGGTAAAAGATTCTGAAGAAGAGATTTTTGTTCATACAACGAATCTTATAGATAAAATAAGAGAGAAAAATAAGGTGACCTTTAACGTTGAAAAAAGCGAAAAAGGCTTAGTTGCTACGAACGTGCGATTGGTGAAAAAGTAAAATTTCATAACGCTTTATAAAACCATCTTAGTTGACGGTATCTTTTGTTTCTTAAATTTTAAATCTTTCCACTAAAGGTTAACGGGACTATTTGTCCAATACCCAAGAACGGTATCGTTACCTTTACCAAAATTATTTTTTATGTCAAAGCATTTTTCCGATTTAGGAATTAATGACCAGCTACAGCAAAGCTTAGCTGATTTAAAGATTTCTGTACCTACAGCCATTCAAGAGAAAACAATTCCTGTGGTCTTACATCAAAAGGAAGATGTGGTGGCTTTAGCCAAGACAGGAACCGGAAAGACAGCAGCATTCGGGTTACCTTTATTACAATTAATAGATATAGAACGCACTGAAATACAGGTCGTTATCTTAGCTCCAACACGAGAGCTAGGGCAACAAATCAGCGCTAATTTAGAGTCTTTTGCCAAACACATGCCAGCGGTTTCTATCGCTACAGTTTGCGGTGGTATACCTATTAAGCCTCAAATAGAACGCTTGCAAAGCACCACACATATTGTGGTCGCTACACCAGGTCGTTTGGCCGATTTAATAAAACGTAAAGCTGTTGATGTTTCAAAAATTTCTTATTTCATATTAGATGAAGCGGATGAAATGGTGAGCGCTTTAAAGGAAGGCTTGGACAGTATTATTAGTGAAATTCCGAAAAAGAGACGTACGTTATTGTTTACGGCGACCATGCCAGGAACCATAAAACAACTGGTTCAAAATTACATGTCTAAACATGTGGTGCATATTGAAGCAGATATGAAAACGGTTGGTCATCAAGGTATAGATCATCAGTATGTCGTTGTTGAGCCCATTGAGAAATTAGATGTATTACTTCATTTCTTAAATTCTAAGGCAGGACAACGCGGCATTATCTTTTGTAAAACAAAAGCGGCTGTTAATAAGCTGGCTAAGAATTTAGCGATTAATAAATTCTCTTCTGGTGCTATTCATGGAAGCTTGTCACAAGGCATTCGCGATCGGATTATGGGTCAATTTAGAGAAGGACACATTGACATTTTAGTCGCTACAGATTTGGCTGCTCGTGGTCTTGATATAAAAGACGTGACTTACGTTGTTAATTACCATTTACCAGATACTTACGATGCTTATGTCCATAGAAGTGGAAGAACGGCTAGAGCAGGAGCAAAGGGTTTTGCCTTAACCATCTTACAGCAAGAAGAAGTTGTTGATATCGCTGATTTTGAAAATGAATTAGGGATCCATTTTGCCGAATTCAAAAAAGCAGATACCCAAAGTATAGAGGAAAATAAAGCCGTGTTATGGGCTAAAAAAATATTTAAGACCAAACCCAATCGTACGATTTCTGAAAGTTTAAGAAAAGATGTAAGAACTATTTTTCATCATTTAACGAAAGAAGAATTGATAGAAAAAATATTGGCAAATCATTTGGCACAAACGCCGTTAGGATCTCAAAAATCAGAGGATTCTAAACCCAAAAAAAATAAAAACTAATTATGGCAAATAGCATCAAAGCGCAACAAGATATTCTTGAGAAATTAAATATTTATGCGCTCAATCCCATGCAAGAAGCCGCTTTGGAAGCGATTGAAAAAAACGATAAAACCATACTCTTATCTCCAACAGGAACAGGAAAAACTTTAGCGTTTTTATTGCCATTACTCGAAAGGTTAGATCCCGATTGCGATGATGTGCAGGCTTTAATTATAGTACCTTCAAGAGAATTGGCTATTCAAATAGAAACGGTGATTAGAAATATGGGTTCTGGTTATAAAGCCAATGCCATTTATGGTGGTCGCTCTATTGCCAAAGATAAAATTGAACTTAAACACACGCCTACCATCTTAATTGGCACACCAGGGCGTTTAGCAGATCATTTTGAACAAGAGCGTTTTACGACTAAATTCATAAAAACCTTAGTGATCGATGAGTTTGATATTTCTATTGAAGTTGGAGCAGGTGGTGAGATGAAATTCATAATGGGTTATTTGGCTAATGTCAATAAGCGTATTTTAACCTCTGCCACGCAAGGTGCTTCAATTCCTGCCTATTTAAAAATGGATGGAGCTAAAACTTTAAATTATTTAACTGAAAAAGCGAGTTCAAAACTAACGGTAAAAACGGTGTTATCACCTTCTGCAAACAAACATAATACGTTGGTGGATTTATTACATCATTTAGGTAGCGAACCTGGAATCGTGTTTTGTAATAAAAAAGAACGTCTCGAAGATCTCAGTCGCTTCTTAGATAAACGAAAAATAGCACATACTTGTTTTCATGGTGGTATGGAACAACGCGACCGCGAACGTGCCTTGATAAAATTAAGAAATGGAAGTGTGTCTGTGCTTGTTGCCAGTGATTTAGCGGCACGAGGTATCGATATCCCAGAGATGAGTTACATTATCCATTACGAAATACCTGAAGCGATACAAGAATACACGCATCGAAATGGTAGAACCGCTAGAGTGAATTCTAAAGGGACGGCTTATCTTATAAAGGGTGACAAAGAAGTGTTTCCTGATTTTATTGAAAAATCTAAAGTCCAGATGCTCTCTAAAGCAGGTGAGATTAAGCCTCCATTTTGGACCACCTTATTTATTTCTGGTGGCCGAAAGGATAAAATATCTAAAGGTGATATTGCAGGTTTATTTTTTAAACAAGGCGAGATTTCTAAAGATCAGTTGGGTGTTATTGAGCTCAAACAAGATTGCGCTTTTGTAGCTGTTCCTCTAAGTATTGCTGATGCTTTAGTTGATCAACTAAATAATACCCGCTTGAAGAAGAAGAAGGTTCGGGTTACTATGATCTAAATAGGAGTATTGGTATACTAAACAACTCCTGTGGTTCTTAAAATAAACTTTTGGTTATAAAAAAAAGAGGTTGTCTAAAAAGTGATAAAGACTAATACCTGTCACATTGGGCGTAGTCGAAATGCATAGATAATCAGTGTTTCGATTTTCTCGACTTACTGCGTAAGCTAACTTCTTTCAAAAATGTATTTTGAACTCATTAATGCTCAAAATGACAGAAAGCTTCACTTTTCAGACTGCCCATTTCCCTATATTTAATAAACGTTACACTAAAAAATGTAATACCCAATCGATAACTGGAATGCAGCGTTTTTAACATCAAAATTTTCTATTGCATTAGTAAGGCCAAAATTATAGCGTATTTGTGCAAAAAATCGAGAGATTTCTAATCCGGCACCCACAGCAGCACTAAGATCAAAACCTTCTGGCTTAAAAATATTAGAGTTATCATTTACCACAAAACCAAATTGTGGACCAGCTTCTAAACTCAAAATTTTTGCAAATTTAAATTTAAACAAAACAGGAAGATTTAAATAGTCAATATCAATATTGTCAATACCTTGAGCAGAATAAATAAGCTCAGGCTGTATCGCAAAAGTTCCTAATAAACTCAATTGGGCCACAGCACCAATATGATATCCAGTTCTCCCGTCTATATTATTACTAAAACTACCTCCATTTAATGTTGAAAGATTTACTCCACCTTTTAACCCGAATCTAAAGTTTTGTGCTTGAGACGTCAATGTGAAACCGATTACCGCAATTGCTACTAAAAATAGCTTTTTCATAATTATAGATTTAGATGTTATCTGATTCAAATATATAAAGTTTTTAAAAAAAAGTGAGAGTGCAGGTGATTTAAGCACAAATTAAAACTGACTTTTTCAGATCGCCTAAATTTTCAATACCCTTGGCCTCAATATTTTCTGAATATCTATATTATTTTTCTGTGGAATAAGATATGAGTTTAAATCGTCGATATGATTTATCTGCTCTTCTTTATCTATAAAGCCATAGCCTAAATACTCACCCTTTTTAATCATAACAAAAGCATCTTCATTAGCATGCCTCCCTTGTTCTTTAAGGATGATATCATCTTTATTGTCTGATATATCATAGATAGCCTCTAGGACTCTGTTGTTGTAATCTTCAACGGGTTCTTCATCTTTACAAATGCCCTTACAGTTCGTTATGCTATAATGAGAACACTCAGAAATTGATTCTTGTAAATGACAATATTTAGGACACAGGTTATACTTAGCACATAGCTTCTCAAGAAACGGGCGCACGTCTCTTACATTATAAAATGTAATTATTGGATTAGGCACTAAACGTCCTTTATTACTTGCTAAATGTAAAATCCCTTTTCGATCCTCGTATGAGAATATAGAAAATGACTGAATGGTCCGTTTGGCCACTTTATTATACATAGGAAAGTGATGTTTAATGGCCGCATCTTCCATTAATAAAGCGACTAATTCGCTACCAGAAGACTCAAAGTCAATATCTCCCGTTTCTCTGACCATGTCTAAGGCCTTTTTGGTTTTGCTATAAAAATGACTGAGTACGCGTTTTTTTATATCCTTGGCTTTACCGACATAAATGACTTTTCCTTTTTTATCTTTAAAATAATAGATGCCTGCCACATTAGGCAAAGCTTCAAACGTTTCTTTGGGTAGGTTAGGCGGTAAAGTAGATTCTCTAGAATTCTTATTTAAAAATTCTTTAAATACGTCAGCCGCATCAGATTGCTTTAATAGTAATTCGAAAACAATAACGGTGGCTTCGGCATCACCACGCGCACGATGTCTATCGACAAGATTTATATTTAAAGCCTTACACAATTTCCCCAAACTATAGGAGCGATGGCCAGGCAATAAACGTCGCGATAAGCGTACTGTACAGAGTTTTTTTCTCGTGAAATCAATCCCTATGCGTTTAAATTCACCCTGGATGACGTTATAATCAAAGTTGACGTTATGTGCTACAAAAACAGCATCTTCGGTGATGCTTAGAATGTCTTGGGCGACCTCATCAAAAGAGGGCGCGTCAGCAACCAAAGCATTATCAATACCTGTGAGGGCTGTAATATGAGCAGGAATAAAACTATTAGGATTAATTAGTGATGTAAACTCGTCAATAACGGTTGTGCCATCGTATTTAAAAACAGAGATTTCAGTCATCCGATTTGTTTTCCCTGTCGTTTCAACATCAATAATAGTGTAGGTCATTCTCTAGTTCTTCCTTTTTTAATAGTAAACGCTCTTAGGAGTATTTTCTTGTTTTTTATACGCAACTGTATACGATTGCAAGATAATTACTTTTGATGGCATCTAGAAATTTAGAAGTGATATTGCTAGGCTATTTTTGAATAGCTTGACTTTATTAGAGCTCTAGTCACAATTGTTTTAAGTTTGGAAAAATTTAAGATCAAAAGGCACTATGCATTAGTACATACCAATAAAACAGGTCATTCTTAGTTCAGCCTATTAGTATTAACCAATACTCTTAAAATAAGTGCTACATTGCGAGCGTCTCTTTATGAGAACTCTAATCAACTCCAGAAACCTATGGAATACATTCTTTCAATTGTTATCATAGTGATATTGATTCTACAGAATCTCAAATACACTAAAAATAGCT
>RCND010002281.1_pt1 | contig 10672 bp, 14 predicted proteins | sample 2041351 | NCBI WGS metagenome assembly RCND01 (sample SAMN09708230, study PRJNA481090) | Marine sediment metagenome, whole genome shotgun sequencing project. | biome: marine sediment; feature: ocean; material: sediment; isolation source: Sewage treatment plant 12B marine sediment (STP12B) ...
GGGGTTGGTGGGTGACCCTGCCTAGCACCCCCAACCGCCCCAGTAACTGCCCCAGTTCCGGTCAACAGTCGGGAAAGGTGATGGTAACCAATGCCCCGCAAGGTTTCCTACCACCCCAGCCACTTTTCTCTTAAAGTTTTGATAGATATAGGCCCTCCGGTTGGGGCTGCGGTGGTTTTACCCCACTGCGGCACATCCGTGCGTACAGGAACCCCAGCCCAAGGATTAGATGAGAAATATTCGGCGCTCACCTCAACGGGGGGGATTCGAATGCACCATCTCAATCACGTCCATCGTCGCGGGGCAGTTTATGTCTGGCGGCGCCGCATGCCAGCGACATGTTCAGACACCCGTAGTTTCGTCCAAGTCAGCCTTCGCACTCGAGAGTTTTCCACAGCTAAGAATCTCGCCACACTATTAAACAGCGCCTTTTGCGACTCTATACTAAAAGTGAAGATGCAAAAGATCACCCGAGCCGAAGCCCAGCAGTTTCTCACGGCAATCATTTCAGACGAATTTGAACGTATCGAAGCCGAAAGATAGGCCGTGCAGATCAGCTTTGTCTACGATGCGGCCCAGTAAGCGTTCAAAGACAAGGAACGCCAATATCAGCGGGCGCAAAAGAACAAGGGAACGCGCGAAGACGTGCAGCGTTTTGTCGAAGACTTTGCCACATCGCATCCTGCCTTGGCGGGCCCATCGACGATGCACGCCCTTGATGAGATGATCGCAGCGCTCCATGCCTCTGCGCTATGGATGTCCGACGTCTCAACATGGGTCTATAAGGCGCTTCGGGCGCAATACAGCGCTGGAAACACGTGGTTGAACCTGCCGCCCGCGATCCTGATCGGCCCACCTGGCTGCGGGAAGTCGACCTATGCGCGGGCATTGGCGGCTCTGTCAGGAGTGCCCATCCGAGCTCTCTACGCAGCCGCGTCAAACGCAAGCTTTACCGTCGCGGGATCTGACGCGACCTGGAGCAAATCACAAGCACGCATCCCGCTTCAAGAGATCGCAAAAAGTGGCATCGCAAATCCGATCATGATCATCGATGAAATCGAGAAAGCAGGCACCGCGACGGCAAACGGAGGCGCGCGCGTTTCGCTGCCGGAAGCCCTGCTTGGCCTGCTTGAGCCGTCGTCATCCACGTCATGGGAATGCCCCTACACGCGCCGGGCCTATAACATGAGCCAGACCAGCTGGATCATGACCGCCAATGAGCGGGAGGGCATCCCAGCACCGCTCCTCGACCGCTGCCGCGTGTTTCGCATCAGCTATCCGGGGCCAAAGGACCTTGCTGACCTGATCCGCAAACAATCAGCGGGCCGGATCTATGACGAAGTCGTGGATTGCTTGACCTCGCGTGTTGAGGCGGCGGTATCAAATGGCGACCCGCCATCGCTGCGACGTATCCAGCAGTTGATCGATGAGGCGGCCGCAGTGGTTCAAGATCCAGTACTGCACTGAGTAGTTTTGTTGGCGGGTATTTCGAGACGCCCGGCAGAAAAGTAGTAGTCGAGCGGTAGGTAAGGGCGGATTCCAGACCTTCGCTGCAGTCGTGAGCCTGACACCCGGAAAGGATGTAAGCGGTCATTCAAAACGGGTCAAAACCGAGGATTTTCTGCACCGCCGCAAGGCAGCTTCAAGCCCATTCTGTCCAATGCTGCGGGCTGCATGGACGACCGGAAACCGCACGAGGACGAAGCCGCTGCCGCGGCAATGGCGCTTGTTGCGGTCGTGTGCGCTAACTTACGCCGAGCGTATTTTGAGATCTGACGAACCTATCTGACGATTGAGCCTTCTCAATCAACGGATAGGAGATTTCCCATGACACATGAGAAGATGACCTCGCTTCGGGAGCGGATGTTGGAAGATATGTGCATGCACGGGATGGGCGACAAAGCCCAGAAGGCACATATCAGGGCGGTTAAGCATTTTGCAGGGTTCTTGAAGCGATCCCCGGACGCGGCAACGCCGGATGATCTGCGCGCCTATCAGCTTCATATGACTGATACTGAAGTCACGCCACCCACATTCAATGCGCGGATCATGGCACTGCGGTTTCTGTTCGGTACCACATGCGACCGTGAGAGTATGAAGCCGTACATCCAGTCCCGCACGCAACCGCGCCGCCTGCCGACAGTGCTCAGCATCGAAGAGGTGGCAGAGGTTATTGCCGCGGCACCCGGGCCGGGGCTCAAATATCGTGCGGCGCTCAGTATCAGCTATGGTGCAGGATTCCGGGCGTCAGAGGTCTGCAGTCTCAAGGTCAGTGATATCGACAGCGACCGGATGTTGATCCACGTCGATGAAGGCAAGGGTGGGAAAGACCGCAAGGTGATGCTTTCGCCCGATCTGTTGGATTTACTACGCGATTATTGGCGTGAGGCTCAGCCTGCTGGTTGGCTCTTTCCAGGCAAACCGAAGATCACACCGATCTCGTCCAAACAGTTGAGCCGTGCGTTCAATTCGGCGAAGCATGTAGTCGGGCTTTCCAAGCCTGCGACCCTGCACACTTTGCAGCACAGCTTTGCCACGCATCTGTTGGAGGCGAACGTCGATGTGCGGGTGATCCAAGTCTTGCTCGGTCACGCCAAGCTGAGCACGACAGCGCGCTACACCCATGTCGCCACCAAAACCATCCGCGACACGCCCAGCCCGTTTGAAGCCCTCAAGGCGCTCAACATCGAAAGCCCGCGTCACCGACCGGATTAGGCCACGGGCACTTGCCCAAATCGAAGCTGGAGATCGCTGACATCTTCCGCACCTACGGTCCTGCGTGGCGGCAGGCCAATAAAGGGCATGTCAGCTTCAGCCGGCTCAAAGTGATGTCCTAGATCGAGGCCTGCCGAACCGAGGCGCTCGGCGGGCATGTGGCGGCTTGCACAAAATGTGATCACCACCACATCGCCTATAACTCGTGCAAGAATAGGCATTGCCCGAAGTGTCAGGGACCGGCAGCGCGTGACTGGATCGCCGCACGCGCCGAAGACTTACTGCCCGTTGAGTATTTCCACATTGTCTTCACCCTGCCAGCGGAGGTCGCGCGGATCGCATACTGGAATAACAAGGCCGTCTATGGCCTGCTTTTCAAAGCGTCAGCGCGAACAGTGACCACCATCGCCGCTGATCCCAAACGCCTCGGCGCACGCGTTGGCTTGACCAGTGTTCTGCACACTTGGGGGTCAGCTTTGACCCACCATCCTCATGTCCACATGATTGTGCCGGGCGGTGGGTTGTCGAAAGGCGGCAAGAGGTGGGTCGCGTGCAAGCCGGGGTTCTTTCTGCACGTCCGAGTTCTATCACGGCTGTTTCGGCGCTTGTTTATCGAAGGGCTGCGGGCCCTGCTTCGCGCAGGAGAACTGGCCTTCTTCGGTGATCTGGCTGGGCTGTCAGATGCGGACAGCTTCGCAAAATACCTGGCCCCGCTGCGCAAAACTGAATGGGTGGTCTATGCCAAACCACCCTTCGGTGGGCCAGAGGCAGTGCTGGCCTATCTCAGCCGGTACACGCACCGTGTTGCCATCTCAAACAGCCGTCTGGTCAACGCCGATGCCAACACCGTCGCGTTCGAATGGAAAAACTACCGCATCAAAGATGGCGACAAACGATCCGTCATGCGCCTTTCCACCAGTGAGTTCATCCGACGGTTCCTGATCCATGTGCTTCCGGACCGTTTCCACCGCATCCGTCATTATGGCTTGCTGGCAAGTTCACAGCGCAAAACCAATATCGCAAAGGTTCGGATCTTACTCGGCGCTCAAGCCCCTAAACAAGATGACCCACCAGCCGCCGAGGTCATCCCACTCACACTGCGAGAGCCATGCCCGGAATGCGGCCGTATGATGCGCATCATTGAGACCTTCCGACGCGGCCAGAAACCGCAATCTCGCGCACTGCCCAGAAAGACCGCAGCATGACGAAACGCACGTAAAATTTCCACGGTCATCCCCTGAACAGTAACTCGCCCAGGGCCAATACAGGCTTGTCCGAACCGGAATTTACAGTGTTCAGCACGCCCGAATTGCGCGAAACAGGTCTCCTAAATGAAGTCCGGGTACCTCAGATCAGCGCCGGAACCACACAATCTCACCACCTTGGATCAATCAAGGGAGGGCCCGCTTCACGCTTTCCCCATAAGTCTCATCCAGACCCCACGGCTTCCTCCTAGTCATGTTTCCCAACGCGGGCCACACACAGCTCCAGTTGCAAAGTCGCGCTCAGGCCCGCATCGAAAAACCTTAAACAAAGCTGCCACCCAGCTTGATGTTTCCGAAGTCTGCTTTTTACCCTTTCTGTTGTTCGACCAGACATCGTTGATGTCCAAGTTGCGTGAAATACGCATGGCAGGCGTCAACGAAATGTTGGACCAAGCGGCGGGGTCTGGCTTTGTTGTAGCCAATCGAAAGGGTCAAAGGTGGCAACGGGTCTGATATCGGAACGCCAATCAGCGGTGCTCCGCAATAGCTTTGCCCGGTCAAGGGCTGCATATTCAACACAGCACACCCGTGACCCGTGCTGACGAGACTTCGGACCATCTCGGTCGAATTGGCGTAAGCAGCGATTTCTATATCATTGGCATGATCATCGAACAGGCTTCTATAATACGGTGCGGCGACGGGACGATTGAGAACGACCAAAGGCTGGGTGGCAATCTGTTTGATCGTGACGCTGGACTGGCTGGCAAAGGTATGATCGGCAGGAACAAGGCAAAATGCTGGTGCTTCGGCCAAGACATCAAAATCAACAGACGGGCGGACACCTTCGCTGACGAAAAGAATGGCGTCATAGGTGCCGTTCAGCAGGCCATCTTGGGCGCTGTCGTTGTCGCATTCATCAAAGTGAAGAGTGACATCGTTGCCCTTGGGTACAAAGTCGGCGAGGATCGAGGGCAGAAATGCCGGGGCAATCGGGGCGTAGTATCCGATGCGCAATGCACCGCTGATCGCTTGTTTGAGATCGGCCCCTTCGCTCAAGACTGACCTGTAATCCTCCAACAATCGCTCAAAGCTTTGGGCGACTTGTCGTCCGCTGGCATTGGCCGCAATACCGCGCGCTCTTTGGCGGATGGTGAGCGTAAGATCAAACGTGGCCTCAACCTGATCAATCGCAGCACCAATCGCAGAAGCTGCGATGTTCAGCTCGGCGGCAGCCTTGGCAATACTACCGTGACGCAGTGCTGTCGTAAAATATTCCATCGCTTTTAGGGAAATCGTCATGATAACCTCTGAAAATTAGTTTTAGCTGATCGCTTTAATCTGTTTTTCATGCATTCCTAATTCTGTCAAACTCAGCACCATAACTTGAGTGAAAGACAATTCCATGGACAATGAACCCCTCAAAGGTTGGAACCATACTCCGGCTGTTCCATTGCAGGTATCACCCTTCTTTCGTTGGCCGTTGCGCCCGATGGAGATGCTTGCATGGGTTTGGAACTCTTGGTTTTTGATCACTGAAAAGCTGATCATTGTCGGCATCGCTTTGATTTCGTTCTACTGGTTCCAGCCCCCGCTTGAGGAAACAAGAACGCTGGCGTTCGGCTGGATCGCAGAGATGTATGTCCGTAATCTGATCCTAATGATGGCAGTCGCAGGCGGGCTGCATCTGTACTTTTACACCTACACCAAGCAGGGCAAAGAGCTACGCTATGATCCACGTCCGCTGATGAAAAATGGCCGTCAATTTACCTTGGGCGGGCAAATAAAAGACAACATGTTTTGGACGTTGGCCAGTGGCGTCACAATCTGGACAGCTTACGAGGTGCTCATGTTCTGGGCGATGGCCAATGGCTATGCCCCGATGCTCACATTGGCCGCGCATCCGGTCTGGTTCGTCGCCATGTTCCTGCTGATCCCGATCTGGGAGAGCTTCTATTTCTACTGGATTCACCGCTTTCTGCACATTCCGTTTTTCTACAAACACGTGCATTCGCTACATCATCGCAATATCAATGTCGGTCCATGGTCGGGGATGTCGATGCATCCCGTTGAGCATGTGATCTTCTTGGGCTCGGTCTTGATCCATTGGATCGTGGCCGCGCATCCCGTGCATATTCTGTTCCACCTGCAATACTACACGCTGACCGCCGCGACGACGCATACCGGCTTTGAAGGGTTGGTGGTGAAGGATGAAAATCGGCTGGCATTGGGCACGTTCCACCATCAAATGCACCATCGTTATTTTGAATGTAACTACGGTTCTCTTGAAATCCCGTGGGACAAATTGTTCGGATCGTTCCATGATGGCACTGCGCAGGCCGATGTGCGCATCAAAGAACGTCGCAAACGCATGATGGGGACCTAGGAAATGTCCGCAATGACCGTCAAAGACCTGCTCGAGGCCAAAGGCAAACGCCAGCTTGCCTATGTGCAAGTCGCCAGCGAGGAAGAGGCGATTGCTGCCTCAGAGGCGGGCATGGACATGATCGGCACCGCGTTTGTACCCGAACGCGCCCATTTCGCCAAAGCCGTGCCCCATTCGCATTTCCAGTTTGGAATGCCGTGGGGCAAACACGCGGATGCGACCGAAGTTTTGCGCGATGCGATGGCCGCGATGCAGGCTGGCGCGCAGTCGGTCTATTGCGGCATGAGCCCTCGTATCGTCGAGGTGCTGGCCCGCGAAGGTGTGCCTGTGATCTGCCACGTCGGATTGGTCCCGCCCAAAGCCACATGGACGGGCGGCTTTCGCGCTGTTGGCCGCACCTTGACGCAGGCTAAAATGGTCTGGCAACAGGTGCAGGATTTTGAAGCCGCAGGCGCGTTCGCCGTCGAGATGGAAGTTGTGGCGTCGAACCTTGCAACCGAAATCAGTGCGCGCACTTCAATGCTAACAATCTCACTCGGGTCGGGCGGTGGGTGCGATGCGCAGTACCTGTTCTCGGCTGACCTACTCGGCGAAAACACAGGCCACATTCCACGCCACGCCAAAACCTATCGAAACTTCGCCGCAGAACGTGAGCGCCTTCAGGTAGAACGGGTGGCGGCGTATAAAGAATACATCTCTGACGTGACGGCAGGTGCATTTCCTGAAGCTGGGCATGTGGTCACCATCGACGAAGACGCGTTGCGTAAAGTTTGGGGAACGTAACGGCCATAAAGTTCCAAAGCAGACATCTATGGTTTGAATGTCGAGCGTGCCGGCATCCTAGACTTGGATCATTTTAATTTTTTTTATTTACGTTACAATAAGTTATATGGATATCGCGGCTCACGTTCATTCACTCGTTTTGCGGTTGATCGCATCAAGTGCAACATTTGGGTGACGCCCCGGTCGCGCGCGGTAAGTCGGCACGTGCCATCCAAGAACCAGCGCGCCACAGCGGGCGAGAAAAGCCGAGACCGTGCCCGCAATGGCAGCCATGTATTGATCAAGGCCTGCACCAATGCAGCTAACGAACACTACTCCGCCCAGCATTGCGGCCCCTATATAAATATCCTTGCGCATCAGAATGGACTGCTCGTTCGCTAAAACGTCCCGAAAGACACCGCCAAGCCCGCCAGTGAGCATCCCCATCACCACTCCGATCACGGGCGATCCGGTCACCAACAGCCCCTTATAAGCTCCAAAGACAGCGTAGGCGGCCAAAGCGACCGCATCGAGCCACAAGAGCCACAAATACCGGGATTCTAGGAGATGGGCTGTAAAAAACGTTAAAATCGCGGCCAAGGCGCATATTACAACAAAAATAGGCTGTTCAATCCAAAACACCGGCACGCCGAGGATCAGATCGCGGACTGTACCGCCCCCTGTGCCTGTAACCATCGCAAGAAACATAAAACTGATGATGTCCAGTTGCTTACGCGAAGCAACAAGCGCGCCAGTCACCGCGAAAAGAGTTATGCCAACGAAATCCAGAACTATGACAACGTTCATATATGTCCCTTATCTAAGAATTTGAGGTTTTCTTGATGTGGATCACTAAAATGGTATCGTGTCCATTGCCTGAGTATTCAGGTTTAGATAGCAGAACGGATACCCATGAAGAACACCGATAGCAGTCATTAGCTGCATCGCAGAAATTTGGCAAAGTGGGCTCACTGCCGTCATTCGCCGCAAAGATCACCAAGGTCCGTTTGCCAATGGAGAAGGATGGTATGACAGAATGGACGCTTGTAACTGCGCCGAGTCGATGGATTTGGCTTTTGCAAATAAATTAGAGATATGGGCAAAATATGCTTTAAGTTCGTTAAACAAGAAAGGATCTATCGTATCAATAAGTTTGGCCCTAAGACACTATCAATAGCTCATCAAGACGTAGTTAAAAACACCCGTCGATGGCTTGAACAAATGGTAGTAGGATTAAATCTATGCCCATTTTCCTGTAACGTCATAGCCCAAGACCAAGTGTATTATGCCATCTGTGATGCCACCATCGATGCACAACTAAAGCAGTTCTATGTGAATGAATTACAGCGCCTGCTTGGGGCTAACGAAAATGACATTGCCACTAGCTTGCTCATGTTTACCCGAGGTCTAGAAGAGTTCGACGATTACCTCGCCTTACTCGATTGGTTTCAGCAGCTATTGGAGAAGGCAGAACTGACAGAGCATGTGCAATTAGCATCATTTCATCCTCAATATCAATTTGAGGGTGTAGCTGCTAACGATCTTAGCCACTTCACTAATCGCTCACCCTATCCAACCATACATCTTCTGCGTCAAGATCAAATGACTAAAGCCCTCGCTCACGTTTTGGACCCTGAGAAGATTTATATAGATAACATAAAAACACTGAATAAACTTGGTCGCCAACAGGTCGAAGCACTTTGCCCCTGGGGTAAATGAAAAACGTTAGCATTGTATTGTAACCGCTGTTAACCCAGCTAAAGACGAAGACGCGACGCTCCTCTTAGCGGGCGCAGGCTCTGGTAAAACTAGTGTGATCGTTGCCAAGGCCGCGTATCTCATTCATCGCGGCATTCGACAGCCGGACGAAATCCTACTTATGGCCTTTGGTTAGGGTGCTGCGGCCGAGATGGCCGATCGGATCGAAGAGCGATCAGGCGCAACCGTGGACGCCCTGACATTTCATGCCCTTGGATACGGCATAATCCGCGACGTTGAGGGTGAGACCCCTGCCCTCGCTGCGCACGCCTCCGATGATGCGGAGTTCCGGGTTCTTCTTTGCGACGTTCTGTTCAACGACTTAGCCAGGGTCGCTGATCTGGGTTCGCTTCAGGGTCAGGCTGACTTCATTCTTGTCTCGATTGCGAAGGCATTGTGCCCATATTGCCGGTGCGCGATCGCGAATTAGGGTAGCCATATGAATGGTTGCTTCGACATCTCCGAGCGCATCATGGGCATTGTGGGCTGTGAACCCATTCGCAGGTGCAAGACGATCCAGCTTAAAACTAATTCGACCGTTATCATCACGCGGCCATTCAAGAATGTCTGGCTCCCGATCCCAAACCGAATAGATCACTTTCATCAAATCCAATCGATCGTTGTGATTAAACTGGGTCTGGTAAATGTTCGGGTGCAGGTTCTGGTAGAAGGATTGTCGGAGAAATTCCTCGTCGAAAGCGATGGTGTTGTATCCGGTCCAGGTTGCCGGTGCCCACCGCTCTATGAGCCGACTGATCTGGTGCGAGAAGTCAAACCATGACGGCAAGTTCAGATCTTCAAGCTGATCTGGTTTAATCCCTGTAACGGCCATAGCCCAGGGTGCCGGCAGGATATGCGGCGAAAGCCTGCATCGAATGTCGACACGTTCGACCTGATTGAACTCATCATCAGTCAGAATGGCCGCAAACTGCACCGGCTGGTCATAAGCAGGCGACGTTCCAGTGGTTTCAAAGTCGAAGAATACAAACATTGTTTCTCACAGTCGCAATAAGCCCAAGAAGGGTGGCTGCGCCCGATCTCAGTCCAGCTCAGTCCACGGCCAAGGTTTGACATTACTCGCTGCAGTTTGGAATCTTGCAGCCTTTGCGACCCAAATACCCAAGTCAGTTCCGAAGTCGGCCAGGCGTTCGTTTGGCTTCTTATCATTCACCAGCATCAAGACAAACTGGATAATCGTCGCGATACCCAGGATCGTTTGTGCGATCGAGATCATGACTGCAATGAGCAGCATGTAAACCAGCCTCAGAAACATACCATCGGGTTCCGCTGGCTCAACCTGCTCACCATGCAGACGTCCCTCGATCTTCACATCGTCTTCGCCCATTATTTCATTCCCTGTTTCCGTGGCTGTGCCAAATCAAAACAAATCATTTGGATGCGTTTCAACCACTATATCCCCAACACTACAATAATGCGCCGAGCAGCACCATTCGGTCCAGTCGCCTGCTGGTTTTTGCTTGTTAGGTCGAAGCCAGCAGCCACGGCCAACACATGTAAGGACTGCGATGAGGAACCGCCGGATTCGACAAGATGGAAAAGTGATTTCAGAGGTGGGGCTGGGGTGCTGGAGCTTCGGGTGACCTTATGGCCCTACGAACAAAGCCGAAGCACATCGCACACTGTCCGCCGCGCCCGACCTTGGAGTGGAGTTCCTGGATCAGGCGAACGCCTATTGCTGAATATAATTTGATCGGCCAAGAGAACCTCAACTTCTGTCCAACCGATAGTGACATCCCATTAGCCTGCGGGAAAAATGATTTGGATTTCTGCCATCTTCATCGAAGAGTTTGGCGCGTGCTTGATCGCATCTCCCAGCACAAAAATATAT
>RCND010002282.1_pt1 | contig 10670 bp, 8 predicted proteins | sample 2041351 | NCBI WGS metagenome assembly RCND01 (sample SAMN09708230, study PRJNA481090) | Marine sediment metagenome, whole genome shotgun sequencing project. | biome: marine sediment; feature: ocean; material: sediment; isolation source: Sewage treatment plant 12B marine sediment (STP12B) ...
GTCGAAGTGGCCGTGGCCGCAGATCACCTTGATCACCTGCGGATGGTCCTTCAGCAGTTCGCCGATGCCCCGGAACCACTGCGGGCCGGCCATGTCGATGAATTCCACGCCGGTCTTCATCGGCGGGTGGTGGATGGCCACCAGGGTCGACTGGTCCGAGCTCTCCAGTTCGTGCTGCAGCCACTGCAGGCGGCGCGGGCCGAAAAACGGCAGCTCGCTGCAGTCGAGATGGCTGTTCAGCATCAGGGTGCGGAAATCCGGGCCCTCGATGGCATACTGGTAATGCGGCGGCGCGCCCGGGAACATGTTGGTGTCGCTGAAGAATTCGCTCATGATCGCAGGATCGTCGTGATTGCCGGGCAGCAGGTAGACCGGCACCTCCAGCGCTGCAATCAGGTCCCGGAAGTGGCTGTAGGTGCGGGTTCCCGGGTGCTCCACCAGGTCGCCCGTGATCAGCACCAGGTCGGGCTGCGGTCGCATCGAATTGATCTGCGACACGGCCTCGGCCAGGTGCCTCGCCGTGTCGGCCATGTCATACAGAAACGTGCCCCTTTCAACAACGTGCGTGTCGGTAATCTGGACCAGTAAAGTCAATTAATTTTCCCTTTTTGTATCATTTATACTAGCTGAAAATCGAGCAAACTGCTAACTAGCATAAGGTTTTCACAGGGAAATTGTAGCAAAATATAGGTGGCGGCGGTTCATGCTGCAGCTTCACCCAGCGACGGGCAGCATCTTCTTGGGTAGTTGTCAACACCAACCTTTTGATATGATGTGAGGCCTGATTCTCACAGGAATTTATCGATTTATGCCAAACAATGTCACATTTCCAATACTTCCCGAGCTGTCGACAATTGATTTTACCTGCACCTCGGAGGTCCGCGAACTAATAAGGGAACGCTTTCATAACCTTTTTGGCCAACAGGATGATGCATACATCGACGTATACATGGACAGAACCGAAGACCTGTTTGCGGGACGCAATCCTGAATTCCAGGCCATGGATACCGCTTACCATGACATCACCCATACCTTACAGGCCACCTTGTGCGTGGTGGAATTGCTCCACAACCGGCACTTTACGGATGCGATGCCCAGGATCGGTGCAGGGGATTTCAAACGTGCAGTGGTTGCCGTACTGTTTCACGATATGGGTTACCTGAAACGAGTCGGCGACAATGAAGGCAGTGGTGCCAAGTTCACTCATGTGCACGAACAACGTTCCTGCGATATCGCCAGGGCATACCTGTTACAACAAGGCTGGTCGACTGACCACACCGAATTCGTGGAAAACCTGATCAGCGCCACTGGTCCATCGGCTGACGTGACCAAGGTGGGATTTCGCTCTGACATTGAGCGGTTACTTGGACAGGCCGTCTGCACAGCCGACTACGTTGGACAAATGAGCGACCCGAACTACCCCGACAAACTCCCGGTGCTTTTTGAAGAGTTCAAAGAAAGCTACCGCTACCAGCAGATTCCGAAGAGCGAGTGGCCTTTCGCCAGCTATGAAGAGCTTCTGAAGAGCACCCCCAATTTCTGGGCCATTTTCGTGCAAAAGAAATTGGCGGTCGAATGTGATGGATTATCCAGATACTTCAAGCATCCTGTTAGTGGAAAAAATCCACATTTGGAGTCCATAGAGCGAAACCTGGCCACGATAAAGCAGCGGATCGCGAAATTCGCTGAATAACAACGCAATTTTCAAACTTATGAGAAAACTAGCTGACGGGATCATTTTTTGAATTTACCAGGGTCGCAAGAGCGGCCTCGAACATGCTATTGAAAACCGGCAACAGCTTGGTATCGGGGGAGTAGTAAATATTCTGATTGCCGCGGTCTGTGTCCTCCCAGAATGTTGGACCAGCCAGTTCGAGACTTCGTGTGGTTTCACCCATGGCATCACGCAGGGGTTGAGCACCCAGGTATTCAAAATCTTCAAGAATGTCAGATACGATTCTTTGGGCAAATGTCTGCTGATCTTCTCGCAGGTAGAACAGGGCCAATGAAACCTGAAGTATACGGACCCGGTCAAAAATGATTGTGCGAGCCTGGAGTTCATTTTTATCAATTTCAGGTACGCTATCCAGTTGCAATAACAGATTGAGCAGTCGTTCCTGTAATTCACAGGGAGCATCAGCCTCCGCCGTGGCAATGAGTATATCTTTCAACTCCGCTGCCACAACATCTACCAGGAATGCAAAGTCCCGCACAGAGCTGCTGATCCGGTAGATTTCCGAGCCATAGATTTTCAGATACCTACACCCTTGCTCCACGTATTCAGACCTTTCATGGTCAAGGGCGGCGCGGATGAATGCCCCGTATTGCGCAATCGCGTTGTAAAGGTTTCGGGCCTCAGAGTTGCGGGTTCCATGCTTAATGCCGAAGCGCAGCAGGGTGTTGAACCGGACAAAGGTAAGCTCGACCAGTGGCTTGTCATCCTCCTCGAGAGCAACCTTTCCAATATCGGTAACTTGCACGACACACAAGGCCGACATATCAAAGTCCCCTAGCTCGAGGAATCGCTGGTAGGCATTACCAAGTACCCGGAAAGCTTTCTGGCTGTACAGTGTCCTGGCTGCCTCTATCGAGTCGATCTGGTCGACCAGTGTTTTGAACGAGATGTCATCGCGAGCCTCTGCACTGATCTTGAAAAATGAGGCAGGGATGTCCTTTTTGAGCCGCACGAACACCCGTGTTGCCAATCCGATCGCACGAATAATGCGTCCTTTTGGTTCTTTAAAGCTCAGGTACTCCATCAGATCATCGAGCTGATTCAAGGCACCGAATAGTGACACCTGGTGACGCGCCGTAATTCTTGGATTAACCAGTGCCCGTTTCATCATCGGTTGTGCCAGCACTTGAATCTGCCGCAGGTTATCTTTGTGGATTCGCTGGATTACATAATCCGGTCTGGTCAGGCCGAGGATGTAAAAAATGTAAGGGAACGCAAGCAGACCGGACAAGGGCAGGAACACCCCGGTGCTCAATACAACACTCGATGTCTGCCCAATATCCCAACCTCCGACATCGAGTTGCAGTATTAGGTTGTGGATAAAGCTTAAGCTGATGAACCAAACATAGATGAGGCTGACCCAGTCACGCATGTACAGATCGATCAGTTTCGGTGTGCTTTGAGAGGCGATGGAGATGACGATGACCAGGGTTCCAAGTACCAGGGCCAATATGCCTATCCAGACTTCGGGGGCAAAATCCATTAGTGAAATCGCTGCTTGGGCAATCACCCCGGTCGCCAAAGTATCGCCCAGCACACTTTCTAACTGTTGCGCTGCCATATCTGCCAGAGTCAGTGCCGCAACGGTCAGCAAGAATGTGGTTACGATTCGATGCCGATCAATCGTATTAATAAGCGAGATCGTAAAAGCTGCAATTTTGTCTTGAAACATATTCAAATTAATTCTTTTGATGAATTCTACTCCAGCACCTTATATCAAAACACGCTGCTGTCCCGTTAAGAAATTAAAAAAACAGGCCTGAATCCTTCTGTTTTGGTACAATGAAATCAAGACAAGTCATTGTAAAACAAAAAGTAAACAGACCATGGCTCATTATAGCACTGTGCTCTCCCAACTGCTCAAACTGATACCAAGACATACATCCGTGAAGTTGAACAGGGGGCTTTTTTGCATTTTGCCTACATTATAATTACAATGTAGTTTGTGAAAGACATCTGTTTTGAATGGGATGAAGCCAAGAACAAGGCCAATGTTCAAAAACACGGTGTATTTTTTGAAGAAGCAAAGTCAGTCTTTTTTGATGAATTTGCACTCTTAATGGCAGATCCCGATCACTCGGAAAACGAAGATCGGTTTGTGCTTCTAGGACTCAGTGCCAAACTTAGATTATTATTGGTTTGCCACTGTTTCGAGGTCGAAGAAGGCCTAATTCGAGTCATTTCTTGCCGGAAAGCCAGCCGGAATGAAATACCCTTGTACCGACGGTGATTAATATGCGAGACGAATACGATTTTTCAAAAGCGAAGCCCAATCCCTATGCAAAGGCTCTGAAAAGCCAGGTTACAATCAGGCTTGATAAGCCCACAATCGAGTATTTTAAGAAACTTTCAGAAGAAGTAGGTGTGCCCTACCAAAGCCTGATCAATCTTTATCTCAGGGACTGCGCAATTTCAGAAAAGAAGCTGAAGTTAAAATGGGCTTAGTAGTATAAATATCGACCTAAGAACTTAAGCCAATTGGCTAAAACAGCAACTCATCATCAGATTCTTTTTCCTCATAACGTTCTTGCTGTTCAGCGTGGCGTCTACAGCGTGTAACGCTTGAGGGGATTGCTGCGTAAGAACAACTGGGGTCACAGTTTTTTTGGCCATTTTCTTAAGGTGTGAAATACACGCAAGATTTCAATTTTATTATCACGGACCCGATAAGGCAGGATATACGGTGTGTGATCGATAATAAGTTCCCTGGTATTGGGCACCCTGCCCAGGCGTCCGATACCCGGCTGTTCCATGAGTAGAGATACTTTATCTTTGATTTTATTGACAGTTTTCCGAGCTGCTTGTGGGTCCTCCTGGGCAATGTAGGACTGAACCAGGCGCAGATCCCAGACTGCTCTTTTAAACCAGACGAGCTTCATTAAAGAGGTGTTTCACCTTCATGGTCAGTTCCCCAGGTCTCCATCCAGGCCATTACACTATCGTTGTCAACAAATTGTTCATGGCCAGCATCGTCGGCTTCTGTTACTGCCTGTTTGATCTGCTGTACTTGCCACTCATTATTATCCAGGAATAATTTTAATGCCTGGGTGGCCAGGTATGCCTTTGAGCGATCGGTTGCCCCCGCTAATCTGGTCAGCCGGTTGCTGGTCTCATTATCCAGTCGAAGGGTCATCGTTGTACTCACTGTCATTCTCCTGCGTTCACATGCATTCAGTCTAGCATATTAACGATGGACTCGGAAATACTCGATTGTTGGCTCCAGGCTCTCATTCAGAGTAATGGCAGGGCGCGCCCCCCACGTCAGACCCCTCCAAATCGTCCCGCATCGTTACCCACGCGCAAACCACCAAATCGCCCCTACGTTACCCGCCCAACAGTGACTGAAAATACTCAATGGTTGGATTCAGGCCTTCATCTAATGAAATACCAGGGTTCCAACCCAGCTTTGCTTTCGCCTGGCCGATGTCTGGCCGCCTCTGTGTTGGATCATCCTGGGGTAAGGATTCATAAATAATACTCGAGGTGGAGTTGGTCATCTTGACCACTTTCTCAGCCAGTTCCTTGATGGTGAACTCATCGGGGTTACCCAGGTTTATTGGGCCGGTTAGCATTTCTTTCGAATTCATCAATTTAATCAGGCCTTCTACCAGGTCATCCACGAAGCAGAAAGAACGGGATTGACTGCCATCTCCGTAGATGGTGATGTTGTTGCCCTTTAAAGCCTGCACGATAAAGTTTGAAACCACCCGGCCATCATCCGGCAACATTTTCGGACCATAGGTATTGAAGATCCTGGCGACTTTTATTTTTGTTTTGTGTTGCCTGTGGTAATCAAAAAACAGGGTTTCGGCACAGCGTTTCCCTTCGTCATAGCACGAGCGGATACCGATGGGATTGACATTGCCCCAGTAGTGCTCTGTTTGTGGATGTTGATCCGGATCTCCGTAAACCTCGCTGGTGGAGGCCTGCAGTATTCTTGCACCGGTGCGTTTTGCCAGGCCCAGCATGTTGATGGCGCCATGTACGTTGGTTTTTGTTGTTTGCACAGGATCGCGTTGGTAATGGATGGGGGATGCCGGGCAAGCCATGTTGTAGATCTCGTCTATTTCGACGTAAAGAGGGAAGGTCACATCGTGACGCATGAGTTCGAAATTTGGGTTTTTCAGCAGGTGCGTTATGTTCTGACGGGTACTGGTGTAGAAGTTGTCCACGCACAATACATCATTACCTTCATTTAGTAGTCGTTCACACAAATGCGATCCAAGGAAGCCCGCGCCACCGGTTATCAGTATTCTCTTTGGGGTTGTTTTCACTTTTCCATTACCTCTTGATAGCCCGTTGGGGTGGTTAACTTGTTACCTGCCAAATACGGGATTCATTGGCTTTAAGCCCGTGCGTAATAAATTACGCACCCTGCGTCGGACAGCAGGTGCTTACCCGACCGTCCGTCGTCCTATCGCATGGCAGGTGAAACCCAGCTTCCGGGCATTTTCCTGTGGCCAGATATTCCTTCCATCAACCAACACTTTGGTGCGCATACCTGCGGCCAGTTTTTCGTAATCCGGTATCCAGTAAAGCTTCCACTCTGTAACCAGCACCAGGGCATCCGCGCCTGTTGCCGCATCGTATTGGTCATCATGTACCGAGAACCGGTCGTTATCACCATAAATCTTCAGAGCCTCTTCCATGGCTTCCGGATCGTGCGCCCGTACACTGGCACCTGCTTCAAGCAGAGCATCGATCAGCACCCGGCTGGGAGCCTCGCGCATATCATCGGTATTGGGTTTGAAGGATAAGCCCCAAATGGCGATGCATTTTCCATTCAACTGGCCATTAAAACCCTTGTTCAGCATTCCAAACAGGTGGGTTTTCTGACGCATGTTGACATCTTCAACAGCATCCAGAATTTTCGCTTCGAAGCCATGCTCTTTTGCAGTATGGCTCAAAGCTCTTACATCTTTAGGGAAACACGAACCCCCATAACCCGGACCAGCATAAATAAAGGCGTAACCAATACGCGGATCCGAACCTATGCCTTGACGTATGTGCTCTATATCTGCTCCAACCCGCTCTGCGATATTGGCCAGTTCATTCATCAGGCTGATTTTTGTTGCCAGCATGGCGTTGGCACTGTACTTGGTAAGCTCAGATGAGCGTACATCCATGAACAACATTTTTTCGTGGTTTCGATTGAAAGGAGTGTACATTTCCCTCAGCAATTCTTCGCTATGCTTGTTCTCAACGCCACACACGATTCGGTTGGGCTGCATGAAGTCCCTAATAGCTCCGCCTTCGGCCAGGAATTCGGGGTTGGAAGCCACGTTGAATGGTGTTTTTTCATCACGCAGATCGAGTTGCTCCTGGATCGCCAAACTTACACGGTCGCAGGTGCCGACGGGCACCGTGGACTTGACGATCACAAGCAGATGCTTTGTCAGGCATTTACCAATACCGGATGCCACAGCCAATACATGACCCAGGTCGGCAGAACCATCTTCTGAGGGTGGCGTGCCCACTGCAATCAACAGTGCTTCGGCATGATCGACCGCCTCTTCCAGAGAGGTGGTAAATGACAGGTGACCGCGTTCGTTATTGGCTACCAGCATTTCATCCAGGCCAGGTTCGTAGATTGGGGATATTCCCTTGCGTAGATTTTCAACGCGCCTGGCATCGATATCCATACACACGACATTGTGACCGGCTTCGGCAAAACCCGCGCCGCTGACCAGGCCCACATAGCCGGAGCCTATAATTGAGATTTTCACTTTAAAGGTCCCTTATTCTTTTGGATTAGTGGTCGTATTTTATCACTTTCAACTTGTCGGAAATAACATTGATTTGGTTTTTGGTGGGTGGTCCCGCTGTCCGTCAAATATCAAACTCATTCACTTATACCCGTGCGTAATGAATTACGCACCCTACGGTCCACGAGTTATGTTAACTCCGCCGCCACATCCCGCCCCAAAAAACGCCCATGTACCCAGCAGCGTCGCATGATGTACAGGTATACCAGGCCAAATGCTATGTAACCATAAAACATCAGGTATTCGGGCCAACCTTGTACCTGCCCTGCCAGGCCAACGGTGGTGGTGAAAAGCACCAACACGGCTATACCAAATATTGTCTGGTTTACGCTGAAACCGGCTTTCAGGAAAGCATGGTGCAGGTGATACTGATCAGCCTCCATGGAAGACCCGCCTTTTTTCCAGCGTTGTGTCATCAAGCGGATGGTGTCGACCAGTGGTACACCCAGTAACCAGACTGCGGTTATGGGTGCGAAGGCACGGTCGTCACCGTTACCGAGATCGACAAACTGCCATGCCAGTAGCAGACCCAGAAAAACGGAACCTGAGTCACCTAAAAATACCCGTGCTTTTTTGTTCCATGGAAAGCGTGCATTCAACAAGAAAAACCCCGCTACGGCAGCGACCGTCAGTGACAGCATGCCAGCATTGAAACTGTGCCCAGCCCGCAGTGCCAGCCAGGCCATGGCTGAGCCAGCGATCATGAATATCATGGATGAAAGGCCGTCAATGCCGTCCATCATGTTGAAGGCGTTGATAACACCCAGTGCAGCGAAAATGGTGATGGGTATGCTAAGCCAGCCCAGTTGGAAGACGCCATTCCACATTAAAGAGCCAAAATCGGTTAGTACAACACCGCTGGCGAAAATCATGATGCAGCAGGCGAGTATCTGGACGATAAAACGGGTGCGTGGGCTTAGCTCGTGCAGATCATCGAGCATGCCGGTGATTAGCATTAATCCACATGCTGCCAATAGGGGAAGTGCTTCGGAAGTGTATGGCGTGGCCAGGCTTACTGCCACGACCAAAGCGATAAATACTGCCGTGCCACCGACCAATGGTGTGGGTGTGCGATGTACTTTACGGTCGGAAGGATGGTCCAGCAAACCGATACGCTGGGCCAAAGGTCTGAGTAACAGACACAGCAATAATGAGATACCGGATGTAACTAACAATATGGTCAATGGTTCAAATCCCAGTAGGAGGTGCCTCTTGTTGAGGCATATTGGAAAAATGCATCCATGGCCCTTGAGGCTTCTTTTTTACAGGCTTCAATAGTAGCTTAAAAGCATTGTTCTTACTAAATTAGAAGCGGCTTTCAGCAATATATATTTTTAATATTACAAGTTAACCACCGTAGGGTGGGTAACTTGTTACCCACGGGTTTAATGCTTGGAATAAACACCGGCCTCGATCACCACCGACCGCGTGGGTAATAAATTACCCACCGTCGCGTGGGTAATAACACCCACCCCAATTGTTTGACCACCACCCGTGGCCAATACACACACCAACATCACGGCCGATAAGCCTTTTTCTTAATCGCCATGGTCGGCCACAAAGCATGTGCCAATGCCTGCCGCATCAGTTCCTCATCAGGTGCGGGATCCGGTCTGAGCTGACCACCCGGCTCATATAAATATGACTGCGTCGGCAGACTTCGCTGCAACACAATCAGCTTTCCGGGTACCAGCCAGCCCTGGGTATCATGGAACTGCATCTGCGCACGGTTCGCGCCGTTAAAATATTCAGGCCTGGTCAGGTCATAGCCAATGGCGGGATGTTCACCATCGACACCAATCAATGAAAGCAGGGTCGGCAACAGATCGATCTGACTACTGATACCACTTATCCGCCGGGGCTCTATACCATTACCCAAAATAACCCCGGGAACATGAAACCGCTCAACCGGGATCAGGTTAGCGCCTTTAACACGGGAATTGTGGTCTGAGACCACCAGGAATACCGTATTTTCGTAATAATCAGATGACCGGGCCAGCTCCAGAAACCTGCCCAGTGCGTAATCAGCATAAGCCACCGCCGTCTCCCTGGGGCCATCGGGACCGGTCCTGGTTGCAACCTTGCCAGCAGGTATTTCAAACGGCTTGTGGTTACTGGATGTAAACACCAGGCTAAAAAACGGCTGATCCCCTTTTGTGCTGAAATACTCATGCGCCTTCAGAAAAAGGTCTTCATCCGAAACACCCCAGGTGGCCACAAACCCGGGGTCTTCATAATCTTTCTGATCGATAACCGTCTGAAAACCATTGTTCAAGAAGAAACGCCGCATATTGTCAAAATGCGCTGATCCGCCATAGATAAAACTGGTCTGGAAGTTCTGCTCGCCCAACAAACTGGCAATGGTGAAAAAATCTCTCTGAGTTTCGGCCAGTTTCACCACGCTGCGTTTGGTGGTGGGGGGAAAGCCTGAAATGACTGCCTCAATACCACGTACAGAACGCGTACCGGTGGCATAGAGTTGCTCAAACCAGATACCCTCTTTAGCCAGGCCATCGAGCACCGGTGTCAAATCTTCACCGCCCAGGCTACCGACAAACTCGGCACCGAGGCTTTCCTGCAAGATGATCACCAGGTTCAGTGGATCGCCGGTCTTGGTGCCGTCAGCATTGGTGATGGTTGCCGGCTGTTCCTCGATCCATTTTTTGAATTCCTTAGGGTCGGTGAAATCCACCAACTCCTGGTCCGGGAAAAACTCTTTGTGAAGATCATCTGAATCCAACTTGTGGAAGTCGGCCCGGAAACCCGGGACCTCGGTGACGAATTCCACATGGACCGCCTTGGTCTCGCTAAAGACCTCAACCAATACCCACCGCACCCCCCTGGTCCGGTTGGTGTAGACGAAACCGGATTTGGTCTCCCCCGGCGGAAGGACAAAGGGCATGGTGTTTTCGTAGTAAAACCACTTCTTCTCGGTGTTCGCCTTTTTTGACCACCGCCAGCTTGTCTTCTGAGCCACCTCGAGGGGAGCGAAATACTCGGGATCGACACTCCGCGGCAGGAAGAGCATCTCTTCGTCTGTATCGTTGGTGATCTCGAGCCACACCGGTTGGATCTTCTTTTTGTTGAGCTTGCAGTCGAAGGTCGCTCTCGCCTCCTCCGCAGTCAGAACCACGACCGACGCCGTGACGCCATCTTTCGATAGGGTCTCA
>RCND010002283.1_pt1 | contig 10669 bp, 11 predicted proteins | sample 2041351 | NCBI WGS metagenome assembly RCND01 (sample SAMN09708230, study PRJNA481090) | Marine sediment metagenome, whole genome shotgun sequencing project. | biome: marine sediment; feature: ocean; material: sediment; isolation source: Sewage treatment plant 12B marine sediment (STP12B) ...
CGCTACGATGACGAGATCGAAGTGCACAAATCAAGAGTCGAGGTGGGTGAGAATCGGGTCAAGGAACTTAATGAACGATTTGGTGATTGGTACTATGTGATTGCAGCCGATAATTTGAATTCTCTTCAAAATCTGAACTTAGGTGATCAATGAGCTCAACTCGCACATCTATATATTTTATACCCCTATTAATAAGGAAATGATTTATAAATTGTATGTCTTCTCTAGTTAATTTCATTGATTATGCTAGAGCTTTATATTGTCTTTCATAACTCTGAAATAATTTTAAGCTAACGCTAATTAGCACCAATAGTAGAGTTAAAGCCAAACTCACTCCTCCAATAAGCCAAAACAAATCACCTGTATCATTTATTTGTTTTGTCCAATTAATAAAGATATTTGGCAATTGATAAAATGCTAAAAACGGAAATGCTAAACGCTCAACAACTGAAAATCTTTTATAATTTTTTACTCTGTTATAAACCATATAGGTTAATATAAATCCTGTTAGGCCTAACAATGGAACTATTGACACAAAAAGTCTAAAGATTTCTATATTGGATATTTTATATAGAAAATAAAACCCAACACTAGATACTATAAATAACAAAAGTGTTAATGGTCTTACAAATTCCTTTAAAAATGCTTTTAAAATTTTCTTATCAGCAGACTTGATAAATTTTTTGTTGTTTTTTAAAAGTCGTGCTTTATTCTCAATCATATAATCTTTAAAGACATCATAAAAATCGCGCTCATCACCAGCCTCAATTTGTGCTTCAATACCGGAAGCAACATGATCTACCATTTCCATTCTAATATCTGCAAAAACGATATCTGAATTCTCAAGATAGGTGTCTATAAATTGGATGTCTTCTTTTGTTAACTTCATCTTATAAAGCCAATTTAGGATTAACCAAAGCCTGCATCGTTTTAATATACTCTGCTAATTCGTCGAGTTTATTGATGGTTTCTTTTGTTCCGCTTTCGGTAAGTTTATAATACTTCCGCAAACGATTATCTACTTTAGCGACCTCAACATCTAATAAGCCTTCAGCTTCTAGCTTATGCAGTGCCGGATATAACGCGCCTTCAGTAATATTAAGCTCACCTTTGGTTAACGCCTTCACCTTTTGGGTAATCTCATAACCATACATTTTATCGTGCTCATTAAGCAACTTTAAAATAATGGTGTTTAAACTGCCTTTATATAATTTTGAATTACTCATAACGCTACAAATATACATAATTCTCTTATGTATAAGATTCTTAGGTATCATATTATTTAAATTTTAAACCTACAAGGTTGTCAAAACCTTGCAGGTCTATCATGAGATTGCTTATTTTTGCAAAAAAATATTGCAATGTCACAATTTCATTCGCTTAACATAAAGTCTTTAGATAAGGTTACAGATCAATCCGTAGCCATAACTTTTGATATTCCTGAGAACCTTAAAGAAATTTTCGCTTTCAAGGCTGGTCAATACATCACTTTAAAAACCGTAATTAACAGTGAAGATATTCGTAGAGATTACTCTATATGTTCTTCTGAAAATAGTGGTGACCTAACCGTTGCTGTGAAAGCAGTTGAGGACGGAACATTTTCCGTTTATGCTAATGAAAAATTAAAAGCTGGAGACACGATTGAAGTGGCAGAACCTAATGGTCGTTTTGTTTTTGAAGCTAACGAAGCTAAAACCAGAACCATTGCTGCATTTGCCGCTGGTAGTGGTATTACTCCTATTTTGAGTATTGCTAAAACGCTTTTAGAAGACGAGAAGTTCAGTAATTTTATTTTAGTTTACGGAAATAAATCTTCTGAAAACGCCATGTTCTTTAAAGAACTTATAGCGTTACAGAAATTATATAGTAGTCGTTTTCATGTCCATTTTATTTACAGTCAAACCAATGAGGAAGATGCGCTTTTTGGTCGCATAGAAAAGAGCACCGTTAATCTTATTATAAAGAATAAATACAAAGATGTAACGATTGAAAAATTCTACCTCTGTGGGCCAGAGCAAATGATTGATACCGTTAAAGATGTTTTAGTAGAAAATGGGGTAAAAGAAAAAGCAATTTTATTCGAATTGTTTACAGCTCCTGTAGAAGCAGACTCCGATTCTAATACCGAAACGCAATCTGGAAATTCAAGAATTAAAGTTTTAGTTGATGAAGAAGAATTTGAGTTTGAAATGTCTAAAAAACAGTCTATTCTTGAAGCCGCTCTAAAACAAGATATTGATGCCCCTTACTCTTGCCAAGGTGGTATATGTAGCAGTTGTATCGCCAGACTTACTGAAGGTGAAGCAACAATGCGACAAAATAATATCCTTACAGACGGTGAAGTTGCTGAAGGTTTAATTTTAACCTGTCAAGCACATCCTACTTCTGATACTTTGGTTGTGGATTATGATGACGTATAAAAAAGAGCCAAGAATCTAGACCGCTTTGCTGTTAGAATCAAGACGCTTTATTTTTTCAATTATTGTATTTGGTAAAATTGAACCTGCTGCGTTTTCATAACCTTCAGGACATTTATTTCCGTAAACCGAGGTTGGTATTAAAGGGAATTTCTCTCTGTCTGCTAAAAGCGCATAATCATCTGGTTGATTGAATGGCGCAAAACCTGCAAAAGGATGCGTCACACCCCAAATGGTAATGACTTTAACGCCAAGCATGGCTGCCAAATGTGCATTGCCAGAATCCATGGATAGCATCACATCTAAATTAGAAATCAATGCGAGTTCTTCTTCTAACGTAAGTTTTCCTGCGGCTGAAGTAACGTTATCATATTTAGTTTCAAAACCATTTAAAACCTCAACTTCTTTATCAGCTCCACCATATAAAATAAGATTGTAATCTCTATTAAGTTTTGCAATGACCGCTTCGGTTTGTGCTAAAGGATACATTTTACTTTTATGGGCTGCAAAAGGGGCAATTCCGATGGTTTTAAGCTCATTATTGGAAATCAACCTCTTTAATTTTTCAGATAATTGAATTGGCTTAGAAAACTTAGGATTCGATAGGCTAACAGAATAACCCAAAGCTTCAAAAACATCTGCATAACGCTGGTGGGTCGTTTTTAATTGCTGAAATAGTTTTCCTGAGGTTAATGCTTTTTTGTCAGCTCTACCCTTATCAAGTTGCACCACTTTTTTACCGGTGAAAAAGAATTTTAAAATTTTACTACGAAGTACATTGTGTAAGTCTGCGACAGCATCAAACTGCAAGGCTTTTAATTCTTTAGAGAGTTTATAAAGTCCAAGAATGCCTTTATGCTTCCCTTTTAAATCGGCCGAATATACTTCTACGTTTTTCAAACCTTTAAAGAAGGGTTGGAAAAAGGACCTTGTAAGTATTGTGATTTTTACATCTGGATGTTGCGCAACCAAAGCTCTAATAACAGGAATCGTCATAGCAACGTCACCCATGGCTGAAAACCTAATAACTAATATGTGTTTTGGTTTTGGCAGAATTGTTGTATTCGTTACTGTCACATTAAGCGTAGACGAAATGTATTATTAATCAGAATCTAAATTTTCTTGACTATGCTAGAAATGACAGAAGAACTAAATTAAATAGTTTGTCTTTTATTTTTGTCCTCTTAAAACAGGATTAAGCTCATCGTCATTGTACATTTTCATCTGTTTGTAGACTTTCATATACTTATCCCCATTAGAAATATCAGCTAATAGATCATCAATGGCTGTGCTTAAATCTACGCGTTGCTCTAATAAAACTTCTAGTTTCTTTTCGCAGGCTGCCTTATGAGTATCACTAGCATCTTCTCTCACGGTTTCAATATGCATATGATAAATTTTCAAAGCTAAAATTGAGAGTCTGTCTATGGCCCAAGCAGGACTTTCAGAATTAATTCTAGCACCTGTCTTTACTTCGACAGCTTTGTATTTATCTAAAAAGTAACTATCAACGAATTCAACAGTATCTGTTCTGTCTTGGTTAGAGGCATCTATCATGCGCTTTAGTTTTATAGCCGCAACAGGATCGATGTTTGGATTTCTAATAATATCCTCGTAAGCCCATTGAACAGTATCAATCCAAGATTTTCTGTATAATAAATGTGCGATTAAATCTTCATTTTTATCATACTTGTTAGTAAAAGATTGATCTACTGTATTTAAAACTTTGTAAGTCTTAATAACATCTTGAAATATGGAGTTGGCTTTTTGTGAAAACATGTTGCTATCGTTTTATATGATACAAATATAGTTTGAATTATTAACTTAGACATCGACCCATCTTCTAAATTCCCAGATCTATTGAAGCTAAAACACACTTCAAAATATGTTGATTTACTTGTTTTCTAAGTTTAAGCCTAGTAATACCATACTGAAACCTCTAAAAACTGATATTTTATTGTATATTTTTGCCTTAATAACGAAGCTCTAATGCAGAACTTCGGTTTAACAAAACATCATTGTATGCAAATTCATAATCTCTCCGAGACTCCTTCAATTTTAAACACGTTCATTTCTGAAATAAGAGATGAGAAAATTCAAAAAGACAGTATGCGTTTTCGACGAAACATTGAGCGTATTGGAGAAATATTGGGTTACGAGTTGAGTAAAACGCTCCATTTTGAAGCCCATAAGGTTGAAACTCCTTTGGGTGTTTCTAATACTGTTTTGCATAACAATGATATTGTGCTATGCTCAATACTTAGGGCCGGTGTGCCACTTCATAATGGGTTACTTAATTATTTTGACACTGCTGAAAATGCTTTTATTTCTGCTTACAGATACCACAAACAAAATCCCGAAAGTTTTGAAATTATTGTTGAATATTTAGCGTGTCCTAGTTTAGAAGGTAAGACTTTGATTTTGGCAGATCCTATGTTAGCAAGTGGGCAATCTATGGTGGCAACGTTCGAAGCTTTAAAACCATTTGGAACCCCTAAAGAGATTCACTTAGTTAGTGTTATTGGCGCACAAAAAGGTGTCGATTATATTTCTAAAACCTTTAAAGCAAATGCACACCTTTGGATCGCAGCAGTTGATGAAACGCTTAATGAGAAAGGTTATATTATTCCTGGATTAGGTGATGCTGGTGACTTAGCTTTTGGAAACAAATTACAACAGTAATGTAATAATTGGTGTCACAACTAAAAGTGCTACAAATACTTCTTTAAACCACCGCTCAGCGATTACTTCGATATAATTGGCCATAATTATTGAAAACGGAGCAAACAAAAATAAAAACTCACTTCCGTTTTTTGCTGGTGCGATTATTGCCACCAAAACAGCAATAATAGAGGCCCATGCCATAATAAAATAAGAGGGTTTCATTCTCTTATTCTTATCTGGTAAAATTTTAAAGAAAGAAATTAATATCCATATAAACGATGTAAATAAAACGGTTAATTTAAGTATACTTTCTTTACTGTTATATGGTGTATAATCTAAACTTGCGTAGCGTTTAAAATCGCTTGGTCTTATAAAAACATCGTACATTATAACATTGTACGTCATCAATAACACAAAAACGGTTGCAACACCCACAAATGGTATAATGATATTTTTTATATCATTTTGAGAATAGTAGATAAGCGCCACGATGACCAAAGCAAAAAATAAAACTGACCAAAAATAAAACAGTGTGGCCAGTGCAATCCACAAAGCGGCATCAAAAAGTTTCTTTTTTATATCGAGTCTCGAATGCAAGCTTATTAAACGACGTAAAGCAAAAAAAACAAACAAACTTGCTACCAATAAATCTGAATATTTCATGACCTGAGGGAACATTCCGAAAAGCAAGCCAAAAGTCATTATAGCATAACTATTATTTTGAGTTAATTTGTTTTTTGAAACAATAAAATCTAAAATAAAAATTAAGAACAAGGTCGCACCCAGTCTAAATAGTGCTGAAATTGCACTATTTAGATCATTAAAAAGTAAATTATAGTTTGTAATTACAAAAAGTAAAATGACAAAAACTGCAACTATAATGAAGTTTATAGGTTTAGATTTACTAAAAATGCTTGTTATCATAAAGAGACTGATAAAAAATATGCTACTTAATTTTTTATGCCTCTTTTTAGGCATAATTTCTATAAAATTTTGAACCGTAGCGCTGCTATGACTAAAAATTTTATCTCATTCTGAACCAAAAATAACCTATAAAAATTCTAACCGCACATTTCTAACAGTTTCAATCTCTTTTTGTATTTTTGCTCTGTAAATTTATAAAGTTATGAATGATTTCTTTTACGGAATACAAGATTTATTTGTTGATGGGTTGTTTATCCCATTCGATGAACTAAGAAAATTAGAGTTAGATAATTGGTTTGCTGCTAATGCTATTTCTTGGATTTTTATAGCTATCGGGTTTGTTGCATTTAGCTATTGGATGCTTCAACTGAAAAACCATAGCGATAATAACGAAGAAAATAAAAGCATTTCTGCTCACTCTTATCTTTAAGATTTTCTAAACTTTTTTTTACCGAAGAAGTTTATAGGTCGAAACCAATATCCTTACGATAATTCATCTTATCAAAATGTAGATTCTCTATACTTTGGTAAGATTTTTTTATGGCCTCTTGGTACGTATTTCCATAAGATGTCACTGCCATAACCCGTCCACCAGAAGTAACGACTTTATCCCCCTGCTCTATGGCACCGGCATGGAATACAATGGAATCTGTCACCTTTTCTAAACCTGTGATTTCCTTACCTTTTTCATAAGCCTCAGGATAGCCGCCAGAGACTAACATTACTGTTGTTGCAGCCCTTTCATCAATCTCAATACTAACTTTAGATAGGGTTTGATTAGCCATGGCTTCAAAAATCGCAACTAAATCCGTTTTTAGTCTTGGTAAAACGACTTCGGTTTCTGGATCTCCCATTCTAACATTATACTCAATCACTTTAGGATCGTCACCAACTTTAATTAAGCCGATAAAAATAAAGCCGACGTATGGTAAATTATCTTTCTTTAAACCTTCAACCGTAGGTCTTACAATTTGATTTTCTATTTTATCTAAAAAGATTTTAGTTGCAAAAGGCACTGGTGAAACGGCTCCCATTCCTCCTGTGTTTAAGCCTGTATCGCCTTCTCCAATTCTCTTATAATCTTTTGCAGTTGGCAAAATTTTATAGTCTTTGCCATCTGTTAAGACAAAACAACTTAATTCTATACCATCTAAAAACTCTTCAATAACCACCTTGGTGCTCGCCTCTCCAAATTTAGCATCAACAAGCATACTCTTTAATTCCGCTTTTGCTTCCTCTAAGTCGTTAAGGATTAAAACTCCTTTACCTGCAGCCAAACCATCTGCCTTTAATACATAAGGGGCTTTTAATGTTTCTAAATACTTATAGCCATCTTCTACATTAGCCTTAGTAAAGCTCTCATAAGCCGCCGTAGGAATGTTATGACGAATCATAAACTCTTTAGCAAACTCTTTACTGCCTTCTAATTCTGCCGCTGCTTTTTGAGGTCCAATTACAGCTACCTTTTTTAATGCCTCATCTTGCAAAAAGAAATCGTGAATACCTTGCACTAAAGGATCTTCTGGTCCAACAACAACCAAATCTATATGATTAGTGATCACAGCACTTTTAATCGCTTCAAAATCTGTGACACCAATGTCTAAGTTAGTGGCTATAGCTGACGTTCCTGAATTACCTGGAGCTACAAAAAGATGCTTACAACGGTTACTTTTCGCCATTTTCCATGCAAATGTATGTTCTCTTCCTCCAGAGCCAAGTACTAAAATATTCATGATTAAAATTTGTTTGGGTAAAAATAATTGGTTTTGAGTTGAAAAAACAATTAATTTACAGAAACCTTAATGCCTTAGAAACACGTTGCGATTATTTGATTTTTCTTTAAAAGTAAATGGCTTTGATATTAACAAAGCAAAAAAGCGCTTGTCTCAGATTCAAAATAAGTCGGACGATGATTTTAAAAGCTATATTGAGCAACAAAAAAGAGATCTTGTTAGCTACCATTTAGAGCATAATTCGTTTTACAAATCATTTGGTAAATCTATTGACCTAAATGATTGGGGTTCTATTCCTATAATGACCAAACGCCATTTGCAACAACCCATTGAACAGCGTCTTTCTAATGGTTTCACTCCTAAAAACGTTTACTTAAATAAAACGTCTGGTAGTTCTGGTGATCCGTTTATTTTTGCAAAAGACAAATGGTGTCACGCTATGACTTGGGCAGAAATCATGAATCGTTTCTCATGGTATGGTATTGACTTTAACACCTCTAAGCAAGCCCGCTTTTATGGAATTCCACTAGATAAAAAAGGCTACTATAAAGAACGTCTAAAGGATTGGTTTGGTAATCGGTTTCGATTTTCGGTTTTTGATTTAAGTGATGCTGCATTTGACCTTACAGTCACCAAGTTTAAAACTTCAAAATTTGACTATATAAATGGTTATACGAGTTCAATTGTTCAGTTTGCTAAATATTTAAAACAAAAGAACATTGTTCTAAAAGATATTTGTCCAAGTTTAAAGGTTTGTATTGTCACCTCAGAAATGTTATTTCAGGATGACAAAGCCTTAATGGAAACTCAATTCGGGGTGCCTCTCGTAAATGAATATGGTGCTTCAGAATTAGATTTAATTGCCTTTCAGAATATTAGGGGTCAATGGCAAGTAAACAGCGAAACGCTATATGTTGAAATACTAGATGAAAACAACACTATTTTGCCCAATGGAAAAGAGGGTAGGATTGTAATCACTTCGTTATATAATAAAGCGCATCCACTTATACGCTATGATGTTGGTGACATTGGATGCTTGTCTAAAGACGGGACTTTCAGAACACCTCTTTTAGAAAAACTAACTGGAAGAACTAATGATATTGCGGTTTTACCAAGTGGTAAAAAAGCTGCAGGATTAACCTTTTACTATATCACTAAAAGCGTCATTGAAAACGACGGAAATGTCTCTGAATTTGTAATTGAACAAACTGCTTTAGATCATTTTATAATACGTTATGTTAGTAAAGAAGAACTATTGGATAATGAAAAACTATTTATTTCAGAAGAAATGGAACGTTATTTAGAAAAGGGAATTATGATTACTTTTGAACGTGTGAATTTATTGAAACGCACAAAATCCGGAAAACTAAAACAGTTTACATCGCATATAAATCAGAATCTATGAATATTACCATTGTCGCTGGTGCAAGACCAAACTTTATTAAAATTGCGCCTATTATAGAGGCTTTAGATATTAAAAAAGCAGAAGGATTTAACTTTGAATACCGTCTAGTTCATACAGGACAGCACTATGACAAAAAGCTAAGTGCCTCTTTTTTTGAAGAACTACAAATTCCGAATCCAGATATAAATTTAAATGTAGGTAGTGGGTCTCAAGCAGAACAAACCGCGGGGGTAATGATTGGTTTCGAAAAGGAATTAAATGAAAACCCTGCTGATTTAGTTTTAGTTGTTGGTGATGTCACCTCTACAATGGCTTGTTCAATTGTGGCAAAAAAACAGGGTGTTTCGGTTACTCATATAGAAGCAGGTATTAGATCCGGAGATATGGCCATGCCAGAAGAAATCAATCGAATTGTCACCGATAGTATTACTGATTATTTTTTTACCACGTCTAGAATAGCAAATAAAAATCTAGAAGCAATAGGCGTCAATAAAAAGAATATTTTTTTTGTAGGAAATGTGATGATTGATACCCTCTTAAAAAAAGAATCTTCATTTAAAAAGCCTGACGTCTGGAGCAGATTAAACCTTCATCAAAAGGACTATTTTGTACTAACCCTTCACAGACCTAGCAATGTAGACCAAGAAGACCATTTTGAAAACATATTAAAACAGATTATTACCAGTAGCAATGGAAAGCCTATTATTTTCCCGGTTCACCCCAGAACTAAAAAAATAATCGATAGCTTAAATTTAGACTACAGTAATTTGCACTTTGTAGAGCCACTGAGCTATTTAGAGTTTAATTATTTAGTCAAATATGCCTTAGCCGTACTAACAGATTCTGGAGGGATCACAGAAGAGGCTACCGTCTTAAATATCCCTTGCATCACCTTTAGAGATTCTACTGAGCGCCCAGAAACCTGTGACATTGGAACCAATGTATTAGTAGGGTCCTCATTAAAAAAGATTGAAGCATCTTTTAATACATTATTCGCGGGAAAATGGAAACAGGGCCAATCCCCTGAACTTTGGGATGGTAAAGCCTCTAAAAGGATTGTCGACGAATTAATAAAAATTTTTAATTTGTAATGCAGAAACTAACAATTATTACAAGTTATTTTCCTCCTGAAATTGGCGCGGCTTCTAACAGGATTTATCATTTAGCAGAAGGCCTTAAAAAGGATTATGAAGTTAGTATTATAACACCACTCCCAAATTATCCTACAGGGAAGATTTTTGAAGACTATAAGGGTAAGTTTAAGCTAACCACTAGAGACCATAATATTGAAATCAATAGATTGTGGGTTTTTGCTTCTGTATCCAAAAACAAATTCTTGCGACTTATTGCGATGCTGTCGTACAGTTTTAGTCTAATCTGGTTTTTTATTTGGAACAAAATTCCTAATAAAATAATTGTCCAGTCACCACCTTTACTCGTCGCTTTTACTTGTGTGCTTTTTTTAAGATCAAAAAAAAGAAAACTCATCCTCAACGTTAGTGATTTGTGGCCAAGTGCGGGATTAG
>RCND010002285.1_pt1 | contig 10666 bp, 5 predicted proteins | sample 2041351 | NCBI WGS metagenome assembly RCND01 (sample SAMN09708230, study PRJNA481090) | Marine sediment metagenome, whole genome shotgun sequencing project. | biome: marine sediment; feature: ocean; material: sediment; isolation source: Sewage treatment plant 12B marine sediment (STP12B) ...
ATGGTATAGGCAATCCTTAACAACTTATACTTCTGACTGATCGCCTTCCCCAGGCTGTATTGATCCCGAATCATGCTGGAATATAAATAGTTCTGATCAGCTATCATCTCCTTGACGGCCCATTCATAATCTTCCATTTCCATGTTATAGAAATTCCCAAAGAAAAGAAGGTTCACTTTTTTATTGTGAATATCCTCCTCGGTAAATTTTCCTGATGAAAATTTGGGTCGGGTCGATAAAATGGCAAATATAATGGTGCTTAAACAGGTAATTAGGAACACAATGGCAGGGAAGGTAATGACAGGATAGTCTGCAATCTTTCCAATCCCGAGAGATACCAGGACTGTTAAGATTATGGAGTTTATTGAGATCAGGATATTCGCCTTATTGTCTGCAATGGAGCTTAGATTAATCTGGTTTCTCGCAGTGAGACGAAGCATGGATTCTACCCCCCTGCCGGGTAATTTCTCTTTTTCTAATTTTTTTATAAGTTTCTTATTATCAGACTGAAGCTGCTTTGTTTTAACGCCACTCTTCTTTGTTTTCTTCTTCTGTAGCTTTTGGAGTAATTTGAGATTTTTTGCTTTGCCAGGAGATAACTCATTCTCTCCATACTCGGTATAATAGTTGTGATTAATAAATAGGTCAACCGTTTCCTGATAATAGCTCTTCTTACTTATTTTTGTCTCGGACTCATGGTTCCACTCTTTCCTTAACAAGGCTGTTCTTTCCAGGTAAAAATCTTCCGATAAATAGGCCATATCAGCATCACAGACTACCTGTGCAAGTAGATTATCACCCGGGTTCTGGGGCATCTTTGTAGCTTCGATGCAGATGAGTACCTTATCAATGAACTCTTCTGGCATCTCTTTTGAACTAAGAAATTTCCTGGCAATATTCTGACTCTCTTCCTCATGCCCATCGGAGCGAGATACAAAGCCACTGTCGTGAAACCAGGCTGCTACAATCACAATCTGCAGCTCTTCCTGGTTTAATCCGGAGCCAAGCCCTATTCGGTCAGCCATGCCCGCAACATACTCGGTATGTATTATGTCGTGGTATTTTAGATTCTCCTGTATCTCCTTTTCAAAGAGATCTCTGATAAACGTCTCTGATTCCTGAACAATAAAATCTTTCATTGGTTTGTAATATTATGGATTCATAGCTGAGGCAGGCTCAAGCTTAGATTCATGTATATTTTTTGTACTTTTAATTGGAGTCGATATTCAGCATATATGCGAAAATCACAAGTAAATAAGCTTTCACTACTTTTGATAAAATTACACATTTTTTACAATTGGGACTCTCATCGTATCCTAAGTATTCCGGGAATAGTAATTTGCATGATCTTCGTTTCTTTTTGTAATCCATCCACGGAAGGAAGGATTCCTCCTGGTGAATATCATTTCAGATATGACCTGGGAAGCCCTGTTGCCAGGTATACTTTACCAGCGTACCTGGAGGAGATTTCAGGATTATCCTATTACGGCAATGGAAAGATTGCATGTGTCCAGGACGAAAAGGCCAATATCTATATTTGGAACCTGGAAAAAGAGAAGATTATTGATAAGTATGAATTCGGGGATGATGCTGATTACGAGGATATTGTGGTGGTTGGTAAAACAGCCTACATCTTAAGAAACAACGGGCATATCTACCGAATTAAAGACTTTAAGAAAAAGGATCGAAAAGTTAAGAAGTACAAAACAGAGTTAAAGGAAAAAAACGATTGCGAGGGTATTGCATTTGATCCCATAGCGAACGCCCTGCTAATCGCTTGCAAAGGATCTCCATCCATTGAAAAGGAGAATTCCTACGATGGTTACAAAGCCATTTATCAGTTTGATCTGGAGGATGAGAAATTAGTGACTCGCCCCCATTTCCTGATCGACCTGGACCGGCTCGATAGCTATATGGATCGAAGCAGGTTCAACAAACTTTCAGTCAGGGTTGCAAAAAGCTTGCACCTTATCGAAAGCGAAACCAGTTTCAAACCGTCCGGGATAGCCATTCATCCCCTGGATGGTGAAATTTATATTATTTCAAGTGTAGGCAAACTGCTCATCATTCTGAACAGAGAGGGTAAAGTGCAGGATGTAAGGGAACTAGATCCAAAAACATTTCGACAGCCTGAGGGAATATGCTTTTCACCCGCTGGTGATTTGTTTATTTCAAATGAGGGTCAGGGTGGAAAGGGTTACATTTTAAAATTCGATGTCCATGCGAAGCTTTAAGATCAACAGGTCGTTTATATTAATCTTATTTCTTGTTATATCATCGTGTGCTAGTTATGAGCCCTTTTACAGCGACAGAGTGATCAACTGGCAGGAAGAGATTCCGGTGAGCTCAGAGGAACCTGATTATTCCGTCATACTTTTGGGTGATTCCAGAGCTGCATATACAAATGATTCCCTGCTATCTCTATTGAGAACTCAGCTTTTAGAAGCTGGAGAGAACAGTGCTGTAATCTTTTTGGGTGACAATGTATATCCCAATGGATTGCCCGATTCGACTGAAAATTCCTGGGATGTTGCAGAAGAAAGCCTATTAGCACAACTAAAAATCCTGGAGGACTATGAGGGACAGGTAATTTTTATTCCCGGAAACCACGATTGGGCCAGGGGAAGAAAAGAGGGACTGGAGTATGTCAAAAACCAGAGAAAGTACATTGAAAATTACCTGGATGAAGATAAAGTCTTCTTACCTAAAAAGGGCAGGCCCGGTCCCACTGAAGTTCATTTAACAGACGATATAGTAGTTATATTGATCGATTCTTACTGGTGGTTTCAGGAAAATGAGAAAAGCTATGCTGGTATTGTGGATGAGGCAGACTTTTTCGTTCAAATTGAAGATGCTGTTAGCAGGAACAGGGACAAGAAAATAATTTTTGCGGCCCATAATCCTTTATACAGTGTTGGAAATTACGGTGGCCATTTTACAGCAGCAGATAATTTTTTCCCTTTACTGGAAGTGAACAGGGCACTCTATATCCCCTTGCCGGGATTCCTTTATACCGGGTATAGGAAATTCCTCGGGGCTAATCAGGACCTTTCCCATCCACACTACAAATTATTGAAAGAGGCCTTGCTTGAAACTTTTGAAGGCCATGAAGATATTATTTATGCAGCCGGGCATGAGAATAACCTGCAATATGTTGAAAAAGAGTCTATTCATCATATTATCAGCGGAGCGGCAGGTACTCCATCTTATGCCGCACAAAGTAAAAAAACCGATTTCGCCCAAAGTCAGTCAGGAGTGGCTAAGCTCAACTTTTACAAAAACGGGGATGTCTGGCTAGATTTCATAACAGCTTCCAAAGAACTGGCATTCCGGAAAAAGCTGTTTAACAAGCCCGTTTATGAAAAAGAGCGAATCGAAGAATATCTGAGCGATATTGATTACTCAGACAGCACAATTTCTGCCTATCCTAATGGTGAAAAGTTCCAGGCAGGCAATTTCAAGAGAGTTTTTTTCGGTGATAACTACCGCGAAGAGTGGATGATCCCGGTAGAGGTACCGGTTTTCGATTTCAGGAAAAAAGGGGGGCTTGAAATTGTCCAGAAAGGAGGTAACGGTCAAACGAAATCCCTGAGGCTAGAAAATGACAAAAAACAGCAATGGGTGCTTCGTTCCCTGGATAAGGACCCTTCAAAGGTGATCCCGGAAGCAGTGAAAATGCAACTGGCTGTGGATGTGGTACAGGATCAGATGTCAGCTTCACTGCCCTGGGCGGCTCTCTCCGTACCCAGGCTGGCCGATGCTGCCGGAATCTATCATACCAATCCCGAAATTGTATACCTGACAAAAGACCCCAGACTGGGACCCTATATGGATGATGTATGGGAAGGACTCTATCTATTCGAGGAACGTCCCAATGGCAACAGGAAGGATGTGGAAAGTTTTGGCCGCTCAAAGGATATTATCGGAACACCGGACATGCTAGACGCATTCACAGATGACCATGAGAACCAGATGGACCAGGTACATCTCTTAAAAAGTCGCTTGTTCGATGTTTATATTGGCGATTGGGACAGGCATGAGGATCAGTGGAGATGGGCTGGATTTAAAGATGGGAATGAGACGCTTTACCGGGCAGTCCCCAGGGACCGTGATCAAACCTTTTTTCTGAGCGAGGGATTTTTTCCATGGATCTCCTCCAGGAAATTTGCACTTCGGATCACCCAGGGATTTGATTACGAGATTAAAGATATGGGAGGCCTGATATCCCAGGGCAGATGGCTCGACAGGAGATTTCTTAGTGACCTTTCAAAAGAGGAATGGATTGAAACTGCCAGTCAGATGCAGGCCGGTCTAACAGATGAAACATTAACAGCAGCTATAAATGATATGCCTCCGCAAATTGCTGAAATAAGAGGAGATATCACCCTGAACAAGCTTAAAACGAGAAGGGACAAACTCCCTGCATTTGCAGAAGAATACTATTCAATCATCTCAAAGAAGGTGGATATCGTTGGAAGCGACAAGAGTGAGCAATTCCAGGTTAAAAGACTGAATAACAATGAAACAGAAGTCAAAGTATGGTCGGTAAGCAGGAAGGGAAATAAGAAGGATAAAATATATGACAGGGTCTTCAAGCATGACGAGACAAGCGAAATTCGTCTATACGGGCTCAAGGGAAAGGATGAATTTGATGTGGAGGGAGTTGTGGATAAGGGGATGAAGATCAGGATTATAGGAGGTCCAGGCAAAGACGATATCAAAGATAAGTCCAGTGTAAAGGGACTCACTAAAAAGACCATCGTTTATGACACAAGGAAAAAGAATGACATAGAATTCGGTACAGAAGCAAGAAACCGGACGTCCAAGCTCCCTCAAAAGAATAGCTATACTTATGCGGCCTTTAACTATAACAAATTTCTCCCACTGGCAGCTATTGGATACAACGTGGATGAGGCCCTGATCGTGGGTGCCGGATTTATGTATACCACCCAGGGATTTCAGAAGTCGCCTTACGCAAGCCACCATACTTTTGCAGCAAAATATGCCACCGGAACCAATGCTTTTTTATTTAAATACGATGGAATTTACGCTTCTCTATTCAGGGATATTGACCTACAACTACATCTTACCTACAGAGATCCCATGTATGCACAGAACTATTTTGGAATGGGGAATGAGACAGAAAAACAATCTGATGATATAGAATATCACCATGTAAGGATTGGTAAGATAGAGGTGCATCCGGAATTAAGTAAGACCGTAAATAAGTCTACATTCGCTGCAGGACTCTTTTATCAGAAGTATAGAGTTGAGGAAACTCCAGAAAGGTATATTTCGGATGCGAACCTGGATCCTGAAGTATTTGAAACTCAGGATTATGCCGGATTCAATCTGCGCTACCTCTTTGACAATACAGATTCAAGGACGCTTCCAACCCGGGGATTATACTGGGATTCCGAAGCTTCCTTTAATTACGATCTGGACCGTGAAAATAAGACATTCAGCCAGATAAGCTCTGATTTGGGTTTCTTCCTGAGTTTCAAAAAGCCAAACAGGGCCGTATTGGCATTCCGTCTGGGAGGCAGTATAAATTTTGGCGATTTCGAATTCTTTCAGGGCAGTATACTGGGAGGTAAAACCAACCTTAGAGGGTTCAGGGCAAGCAGGTATGCGGGTGATGCAAGTGTATACCAGAATACTGAATTTCGCTTTAAATTGTTCAATTTCTCAACCTACTTTGCCAAGGGTGAATTTGGAATCCTTGCATTTAACGATGTGGGCCGGGTCTGGCTTGAAGGTGAAGACTCCAACAACTGGCACCATGGCTATGGAGGTGGAATCTGGGTGTCTCCTTTCAGTATAGCTGTACTGACGGCAAGTTACGAAAGGTCGAAGGATGAACCGGATGGACTTTTCACCCTCAGATTCAAATTCCTCTTTTAATCAATACTATCTTTATGACAAACTCAAACTTCGTGATAAAAAAGTGCCTCCTCTCAATATTTCTCCTTCTGCTCAGCTGCTCTCTTTTTGCACAGGGTGGTGACAGTCTGAATCATAAAGTATACAAAATTAATCTCCGTATTGATATCCCTGTTACAGTAGTGGGACATGCTACCAGTTTTTGGGGATTTGCTACAGTCAATAGCAAACCACCATTGGATTCATTAAGCATCATCGCTCTGGATGCTAATGATATCAATAAATTTGACAGATCAGCAACCTGGCAGGATGCCGAATTTGCACCCGTTGCCAGAAGACTATCGGATGCTACCCTGGCTCTAAGCAATATGCTGCCCTTCTTGCTGATGTTTGATGAAAGTATCAGGCAGGATTGGGGAGATGTGCTGCTGTTGTTTCTTGAAACACAGGCCATCGTGGGAAACCTGTACTCCTGGGCGTGTGTTGTGCATGTGGACCGGATCAGACCACTGGTGTACAATGAGGATGTACCCTGGGCAGAAAGATCAGGGACACGCACGAAGAACGCCTTCTATAGCGGGCACACTTCACTGTCAGCTTCTGCCAGCTTTTTTGCTGCCAAGGTATACTGCGATTATCATCCTGAATTGGAAAACAAGAAATACCTGGTATACTCACTGGCTCTTGTACTGCCTGTGACTACGGGCCTTTTAAGGTATAAAGGCATGAAACATTTTCCAACTGATGTACTAACCGGACTGCTTGTTGGGGCCAGTACGGGCATCCTGATTCCGCACCTCCATAAAAGGACCAGGTCAAATCTCTCTATTGTACCGTTTGCAGGTCCGGTAAACGGATTGGCTATGTCCTACAAATTTTAATACCTTAATCTCTGGAAGCATGCACAGGCATAAAACTCTGAAATATATACAAGCACCTTTCTATACGCTGTGCTTGCTTATGATATTTCTGACAGGGGGTAATCTGATCGGGCAGGATATGACCAGTCCACTAATCAAAACAGGTCTTATCCACAAATTTGCCCAACATGTTGAATGGCAACAGGAGGAAGAAATGGATACCTTCCGCATCGGTGTATATGGTGAGGAGCCAGAACTCATGTACAACCTGTTGTTGCTGGAATCTGTTGATCTGAAAGACAAGCCTGTGTCCATCAGGCAGTTCAGCCAGTTGGATGATATATCAAGAGTCCACCTCCTTTATCTTACAAGGGATAAAAACAGCGAGATCCAGAAAATAGCGAATCACATCGCCGGAAATCAAACGCTGATGGTTAGTGACCGTGCCCGGAATAAGAATCTGATCATGATCAATTTTCTTCCCCTGTTTGATGGTAAGGCTGATTTTGAGATAAATAAATCAAATATTACAAATGCTGGTTTGGGTGTGACTCCTGACCTCCTCTTATTAGGTGGGACTGATGTTGATGTGGCAAGTTTATATGAACAGACCCAGAGGAGCTTACGAAGGTTTAAGTCCCAGATTACTGATTTGAGTGAATCTTATAATACCAAGAGCAAGCAGATAGAAAGCCTGAATCAGGAGATCCTTACCCGGAACGAGGAGATCGAAAAACAGAGCAGGGAAATAGAGATTCAAAAAATGCTTTTTGACGAGCAGATGCGCAGGTCCAAACTGCAGCAGGAGCAAATGGATGCCAATGAAGAAGAACTTGCAAATGTACAGGAGGAGGTTGAAATAAAACAGCAAACGCTGGACTCAAAGATTGAATTGATCCAGAATCAGGAGGATGAAATCAGCACTCAGAGAGCAGAAATTGAGAATCGAACCAGTATTTTGAAGGAACAGGAAGATGAGATCAAAATACAGGAGAAGAAAATTGAAGAACAGGTATCTCAATTAAGCAATTTCGCCAACACGGTAGCCAGACAAAGGATATTTCTGTACATAGTGATTGCTGTTTGTATCCTGATTGGTGGTTTAGTATTCTTTATATACAGAAGCTATAAAACAAAGAGGGATGCCAACCGGGAGATTGAACTAAAAAACAGGGAATTACAATTAAGGCATGAGGAGGTTCAGCACGCCAATGAAGAAGTACTTGCTACCAATGAGGCACTTGAGGAACAAAAAAAGGAGCTGCAGTACGCCCTAGAAAGCCTTAAAACAACGCAATCCCAGTTAATCGACGCTGAGAAAATGGCATCTGTGGGTGTGCTAACAGCCGGAATTGCACATGAACTAAACAATCCCATAAATTTTGTCAGTGGAAGTGTGAACCCGCTCCGGCGTGATATGGATGACCTGTTCACTCTCCTGGGTAAATATGACGATCTCGTTTCAAGCAAAGGACTCAGTGAAGAATTTAGCGAAATAAAGGATCTGAAAGATCAAATGGATTACACCTTTTTGACAAAAGAAATAACAAACCTGCTGGAGGGAATTGATGAGGGTGCAAACAGGTCAAGCCAGATTGTAAAAGGGCTACGTAGTTTTTCCAGACTCGATGAAGAGAAATGCCAGATCTATGATGTTCACGAAGGAATTGAGTCATCGCTGCTTCTACTAAATAACAAAATCAAGAACAGAATTACCATTCAACGGGATTATGGGGAATTTGAGCAAATAGAGTGTTATCCGAGCAAGCTCAACCAGGTGGTTATGAATATCCTCACCAACAGCATTCAGTCCATTGAAGGGAAGGGCGAAATCTATATTAAGACCCTTAGTAGTGATACTGGTGTGAAAATAAGTATAAAAGACAATGGCAGAGGGATGACTTCTGAGGTTAAGAAGCATATTTTTGAACCGTTTTACACAACCAAAGACGTTGGGAAGGGCACAGGTCTTGGTTTGTCTATCAGTTTTGGAATCATTGAGCAGCACAATGGAACCATTGATGTAATCTCTGAACCTGGCAAAGGAACTGAGTTCATTATTTCATTACCAAAAACACAAGCTGAATAAAGTTAAAGCACATGACAATGGAAAAGTTTCCCATAATGTACGTGGATGATGAAGAGCATAACCTCACCTCATTCGCAGCCACCTTCAGGAAGGAATATAAGATCCACACCGCAACCAATGGCAACGATGCCATTGAAATAATGCGCAAGGAGGACATTAAACTTGTGATTACGGACCAGCGGATGCCCGAAATGACGGGAATCCAGCTGCTGGAGAAACTCAGTCCTGAGTTTCCCGATGCAATAAGGATGATTCTAACCGGATTCAGCGATATTGAGGTCATCATCGAAGCCATTAACACCGGCAGAGTATTCCGCTACATTACCAAACCCTGGGATGAGAATGAGCTCAGGATGACCATCGAAAATGCCAGGCAACTCTTTGATCTAAAAACCAGTAACAAATCCTTAGTGGCTGAGTTGAAGCAAAAAGTTGAGGAACAGGACCAGACCTTAAAACTATTTATTAAATACGTACCGGAGCAGGTGGTAAAGAAAACCCTGGAGAGAAGCAATGAATCGATTCTTGAGGGTGATCTCAGGAATGTGGCTGTTCTGTTCTGTGACATCAGGGGCTTTACACCATTGAGCGAAGTTCTTTCTCCAAAAGAGGTTGTATCCTTCCTGAATGAATATTACCAGATCATGACAGAAGTCGTTAAGATACACAACGGATCTGTCATTCAATTTGTAGGAGATGAGATTTTTGCAGCATTTGGAGCTCTTGAATTGTATCCTGATAATGAGGCAAACGCTGTTTTTTGTGCCATGAAAATGATGGACACACTTCCACTTCTGAATAAAAAATACAAGGAGAAGTTTAAAACAGAAATTGAAATAGGTATCGGCATCAACTATGGAGAAGTTGTGGCTGGAAACCTCGGATCAGAGGACCGGATAAGGTATTCTGTTACAGGAGATACAGTCAATACCGGAAAGCGGATAGAATCCATTACCAAAGACCATCCGGACTCCATATTGATCAGTGAAACAGTTTACCAGAAGGTAAAAGAGATGATTGAGGTAAAGGCGTGGGATCCTCTTTTTGTAAAAGGAAAAAAAGACAAAATCCTGGTCTACGAAGTTCTGGGAGTGAAATAAATATAATAGACAGATTTTGAATTTGGTGCAAACGATGATAAAATCCCTGGCTATTATTCTGAGTGCAATGATACTACAGTGTGCAACTCTATCTGCCCAGGAAGCTGATTCATCGTACATCTCAAAGGAAAAGCCCTATAAGACAGTCCTAAATACGCTGTTAGCCCCGACAATACTAATCGGTACAGGAATAGCAACAAGGAATGATCACGGATGGTACTCCAGCCAGGATGCCTATGAGTGCATCCAGGAGAACTATCCCGGTTTCCATACCAATGTGGATGATTACCTGGTCTTTTTGCCCGCAGTAGCTGTATATGGCTTAAACTGGGCCGGAGTGAAAGGGAAAAACAATTTCCTTGACCGGAGCCTGATCTATCTGGTCTCTGTATCGCTGGCTGGAATAACAACTGGTATTATTAAAAGAAGCACAGACGTGCTGCGCCCCGATGGCTCCGATTACCTCTCCTTCCCTTCCAGTCATACCGCCCTCGCATTTGCTTCTGCCACTTTTCTGCACATGGAATACAAAGATCAAAGCATCTGGTATGGGGTTGCCGGGTATTCCATCGCGACCGCATCGGGAGTACTCAGAATGCTGAATAACAAACACTGGATGTCAGATGTTCTGGTTGGTGCAGGAATAGGGATTTTGGCAACGAAAGTAACATACCTGCTCTATCCGCTTGTGAAGGATTGCATAGGAACCAGGCGGAAGCAAAAAGGAGACAATA
>RCND010003361.1_pt1 | contig 10659 bp, 11 predicted proteins | sample 2041351 | NCBI WGS metagenome assembly RCND01 (sample SAMN09708230, study PRJNA481090) | Marine sediment metagenome, whole genome shotgun sequencing project. | biome: marine sediment; feature: ocean; material: sediment; isolation source: Sewage treatment plant 12B marine sediment (STP12B) ...
CATTTCATCATCAATGGTCTCGGCCGTCTTTTCGCTATAAGGTTTGTTGAAGGAGAACTCCTGCTGTCCGCTGGACTCATAAAAGCTCCTGTTACCTATCTTCTCACTCATCCCGTAATATGAGATCATGGCAAAGGCCTGTTTGGTTACCCGTTCGAGGTCGTTGAGGGCACCTGTGGAGATCCTGTCAAAAGTGAGGTCTTCAGAAGCACGTCCGCCAAGGGTGGCGCACATCTCATCAAGCATCTGCTCGGTGGTTGTGATCTGCCGTTCTTCGGGCAGATACCAGGCTGCACCCAGAGCCCTTCCACGTGGAATGATGGTTACCTTGACCAGGGGACTGGCATATTCAAGCAACCAACTTACAGTGGCATGTCCTGCTTCATGGAATGCAATGGTACGCTTCTCTTCCTTCTTAATGATCTTGTTCTTCTTCTCAAGCCCTCCAATTATCCGGTCGATGGCATCCAGAAAATCCTGTTTTCCAACCGTCTTTTTATCCTTCCTGGCGGCGATCAGTGCTGATTCATTACATACGTTGGCAATATCAGCTCCTGAGAATCCTGGTGTCTGCCTGGCAAGGAAATCCACATCCACAGAATCATCGGATTTGATGGGTTTCAGGTGAACCTCGAAGATGGCTTTTCTCTCATTCAGGTCCGGTAGTTCAACATGGATCTGGCGATCGAAGCGGCCGGCGCGTAAAAGTGCTTTGTCCAGTACGTCAGCCCTGTTTGTGGCTGCCAGCAGGATAACCCCGCTGTTGGTGCTGAAACCGTCCATCTCAGTGAGCAACTGGTTCAGGGTGTTCTCTCTTTCATCATTGGAACCCATATTAGGATTCCTTCCCCTGGCACGGCCCACGGCATCGATCTCATCAATGAAGATGATACAGGGTGCCTTCTCTTTTGCCTGCTTAAACAGGTCCCTTACACGGGAAGCTCCCACACCTACAAACATCTCAACAAAGTCGGATCCCGACATGGAGAAGAAGGGTACATGAGCTTCGCCTGCAACCGCTTTTGCAAGCAGTGTTTTTCCGGTTCCCGGAGGTCCTACCAGAAGTGCTCCTTTGGGGATTTTTCCACCCAGTTCGGTATATTTACTAGGATTCTTCAGGAAATCTACAATTTCCCTGATTTCCACCTTTGCTTCTTCCAGTCCGGCCACATCGCTGAAGTCCACTTTTACACTGGTTTCCTTGTCAAATACCTGTGCCTTGGATTTCCCAACGCTGAATATGTTGCTGGCTCCGCCACCACCTCCACCTCCCATACGGCGAAGCATGTAGATCCAGATTCCCAGAATCAGGAGGAAGGGGATAATCCAGAGCATGATCTCACCCACGTAGTTTCTCCGAGTAACTGTTGTGTAAGAGGGCCTGTTTTCCTGTGGAATAGTGTTCATTACCTCGTTCAGCTGGGTGACAAATACATCCTGGCTGATGATGGAGTAAAAATACTGGGGAACCGATTGTCCCAGTACGGTGTTGGATTTCTGCGACTTTATGTCTTCATAGGCAGCATCGGTAAGCCTTTCAGGCTTAATATATATCTCAACTTTCTCCTTGTTGACAATGATCAGTTTTTCGATATCCCCATTTTTAAGGGTACTAAAAAAGCGGTTCGAATCAATCTCTTTCAGTCCGCCACCTGAGCTCATGAACTGAAGTCCGATCATTACCAGGAGGATGATTCCTATGATCCAGTAAGAGTTGAATTTAGGCTTCAAACTTCCTGGTTTATTGCCCGAGTTTCCCCCCGGACGGTTGCCCGGCATTCCCGGTATTCCCGGACGGTTGCCCGGACTTTTTTTCTTTTCAGCCATTTTATATTTTTCTTTTATTCCTTTTCCATCACCACTTTTCCGTCTGCCCAGAGTTCTTCCAGTCTGTAAAATGATCTGCTTTCCTCCAGGAATACATGTACAAGTACATCAAAAAAGTCAATCAGTACCCACTGACTGTTTTGAAGACCTTCCACATGATGGGCGCGAATACCCGCTTTCTCTTTCAGCTCTATTGCAATAGATTCTGCAATGGCTCCAACCTGGGTGGTGGATTCTCCGTGACAGATAATGAACCTGTCACAGATGGAGTGGTCTACTTCTGAAAGGTCGATGGTGACAATCTGGTGTCCTTTTTTTTCCCGGATCGCTTCCACGATTAACCGGCTCTTCTCATCCACACTAAGTGGTTCATTTTCACTCATCGGCTCTTTTAATGTCAAAGGTAATTAATTTTAAGTGTTACATTTATGTAGTACAACCCTTATGGGTTTGTGTGAATATGTCAAAAACTATACCATGGCAGTAAAAAGAGTTGTTCTTGAAGCCGTTGATTCTACAAATCGCTACCTGTCAGGCCTGTTGAAGGAAAATTCTGAAATAGGGGAATTGCTGGTTATCGCTGATTATCAGGATACTGGGAAGGGACTTGGCGATCATATCTGGCATAGTATGCCCGGCGAGAATCTGCTTGTGAGCCTGCTTTTGTTTCCTGCATTTTTGTCAGCTTCTGACCAGTTTCACCTCTCCAGAGTCGCTTCTCTTGCACTTATTGACACACTGCAGAGCCTTAGCCTGCACCCGAATATCAAGTGGCCCAACGATATTCTGGTAAATGAAAGGAAGGTGGCGGGTATCCTGATTGAGAACGGAATTACAGGGAAGAATCTGTCCCATACCATCATTGGAATCGGCTTGAATCTGAACCAGATGGAATTTCCCGGGTTTCCACAGGAGGCCTCCTCCGTGGCCCTTGAACGTGGTGTAAGCAGCAACAGGAAAGAAGTGACGGATTTTCTGATCGAGTCGCTTATGAAACGCTACCGACAGCTGGCAGAGGGTGATGTCTCAGGCCTGGAGCGAGAATATTTGGAGCATCTCTTTATGCTAAATCTCTCCGCCGAGTATAGCTCCAGTGGAGAACGCTTTACCGGTATCATCAGGGGCCTTAGTGAGTTGGGCGAACTTCTGGTGGAAAGGGATGGGAAAATCCGACCCTATGGTTTTCAGGAGATCAGCCTTTTTAAAAGCTAGAAACTGAAAGCTTCTATTTTGTCGATGATGCCGTTGGCCAGCTTCTTAAGGGGGAGTTTAAGCATGGGAAGTAGCATTTTGTTGACCAGGGGCTCAATGGTGACCTTCACCCGGGTATCCTCGTCGCTTACCTTTTTTAGCTGAATCCAGATGTTAAACTGGTAGCTGGATAAATCGGGATCGGAGGCCATTTTGACCAGTTTGTGGGGCTCTTTTTCGATGATCATTAGTCCGGTCCGCCCCAGGGGATCTACATTAAAACTGCACTTCTCTTCTGAGGCTTCCCACCCCGATACTTTGTCGGCCGGGAGGAGCTCCTTGAAATTGTGAAAATTGGTAATGAAATCATAGATCTTCACAGTATTGCTGGCAGACTTTCCTATTTTGCTTTCTATCTTCATGTTCATGCTCCTTTCCATGTGGATGGTTCTTCCCGCCATCTGGACAATAATTCTACCTGGCTCTCCTGGATGTATCCTGTCTCCAGTGCCATATCGATGAGTGTGTTGTAAGAACTTAATGTGTGCAGTTTTACCCCCGCTTCCTTGAATGCCTCAGCGGCCACAGGGAAACCATAGGTGAAGATGGCCACCATTCCCTCGACCACTGCGCCGGCCTCACGAATTGCTTCCACAGCTTTCAGTGAGCTGCCCCCTGTACTTACCAGGTCTTCCACTACCACCACACGCTGACCGGGCTCAATCCGGCCTTCAATGAGATTTTGCCGTCCGTGCCCCTTTGCCGAGGCCCGAACATATATCATGGGTAGATCCATCAGATCGGCCACCAGCGCGCCCTGGGCAATGGCCCCTGTGGCCACACCGGCAATGAGGTCCGGTACGCCGAATTGATCCATGATGGTCTGCTTAAATGCCTCCTTGATATAGTCCCTTACTACCGGGTAGGAGAGGGTTACCCGGTTGTCGCAATAGATGGGGGACTTCCACCCCGAGGCCCAGGTAAAGGGGTCCGAGGGTTGCAGGATTATCGCCTTGCTTTCCATGAGGTGCGCGGCTGTTTTTCTCTCAATTTCTGTCATGCCACAAATGTATAAAGAATTTTATTTTCCGTAATTTTATTCGGAATTGATCTTTACCTCATTATCAAGAAAGTAGTACATTGCAGAAATTTTTTTAAAAGATTATGGCATTACAGGAGGAATTGAAAAAGCAGGGTGACTTTCTCTTCAGAAACAGGAGTTTTCTGCCTTTAATTATTTTGGGTGTGGGACTGGCGGTATTTGTGTTTTCTGTCAGAGGTAAAACAGATATTCCAGATACCTGGTTTTCGAAATCGTATCAATATATATGCCTGGCTGTTAGTTTGCTTGGCTTGTTAATACGGGTTGTTACCATTGGGCATACCCCGAATAAAACTTCGGGCAGGAATACAAAAGTCGGTCAGCTTGCAGAAGAGTTGAACACATCCGGAATCTACTCAACCGTCCGGCATCCCCTGTACCTGGGGAACTTCTTTATGTGGCTCGGTGTGGCTATGCTAACCCAGAATACCTGGTTCATTATCGCCTTTGTTTTGTTTTATGCTTTCTATTATGAACGCATTATGTATGCAGAAGAGGCTTTTTTGCGCAATAAATTTGGGCAGGTATACCTGGATTGGGCCGAATATACTCCAGCGATTATTCCATCCGGCAAGAAATTTGTGAAGGCAAAATATCCTTTTAGTACCAAGAAAGTACTTTCCAGGGAGAAAAATGGCTTATGGGCGGTTTTCCTTCTTTTCTGGATCTTTGACATGGTAGGTCATATGTTTACGGAAGGGATTACCGTACCAGAGCTTACATTCTGGTTATACGGAGCCGTCATTTCAACGATCATTTACCTGCTCATAAAGTTTTTGAGTAAGGCCAAACTACTGTAAAGTGTATAAAGTTTTTTACAACGATCGGGTTGCCTATCTGAAAGAGGAGGCTCCGGAGGGCATTGCCGGGCCCGGAACACTGGTTATCGCTTACGAAGACCGGGATGAGTTGCAGGTATTGCTGGATGACTTCAGTGAGAATGAGCAGGTTCAGGAGTTGTTCCTTTTTCATCCTGACATGCAGGAGCTTACCGCTGCTTTCACCAGCTGTTTCAAATGCATTAATGCAGGGGGGGGAGTCGTGCTGAATGAAAAGGGAGAGTTCATGGCCATTAAGCGCAATGGAATCTGGGATCTGCCTAAGGGGAAGATGGAGAAGGGCGAAGATTTTGAAAACACAGCACTCAGAGAGGTGGAGGAGGAATGCGGCCTGAAGGGACTGGAAATTCAGGGACTACTGCTCTCCACATTTCACACCTACCCGCTCGGGGATAGGATGGTGCTGAAGGAGACACAGTGGTTTGAAATGCAATGGAAGGGTGAGGGAAAGCCCTTGCTTCAGGCAGAGGAGGGCATCACCGATTATCGCTGGGTTGAGCCCGGAGAGACTGGCTTTATCAGAAAGAATTCTTACGCTAGTATCCTGGATGTGCTGAAGATCAGATCTCTCCTTTAGAGCGCATGATCCGGAAGAGTTGCTGCTCGAAACCATCGGTGGGCAGCGGCGCCGGGGAGAGGAGGATATTTCCATCGGGCCCCAGGAGATAGGCCACGGGAAAGGCTTTTACCAGATAGCTATCCAGGATTCCGTTATCATCCCCGAAGTAGAGTGCCTTCCAGGTGTACTGATTTCGTTCCATAAAAGTTGCAATTTGCTCGGGGTATTCAGCCACCATAATGCATACAACCTCCAGGTAATCGGCGTGTTTGGAGATATAGGATTCCAGGAAGGGGTATTCCATCATGCAGCCGTAGTGCTCGGGGGTACAGAACATGAGATAGGTGTATTTGCCCTTGAAGTCGGCGGGCGACCAGTAGGTCCCATCGGTAGCCGGAAGCCGAAAATCAGGCGGGGGATAGCCGGCAATCAGGCTCGAAAGTTTATCTCTCAAAGCACCGGCATAAAAAGCAAACACGGGTTTCACAGGATTGGCTTCAAGTGAGTCCAGCAGGATCAGAATAGCCTCCTTGTGATAATCTCCCCGATAGAACAGAGGGGGGAGTTCCTGCAGTAGGATGAAATCCCGGATTGTATCGTTTGTGACCGCAGGGTGGGTGGCAACGATGCTTCTCAGGCTGTCGAGGTTGTGGGTGCGGTTAATGTGATATCGTATGCCTTCCCCCTCCCGGGTTCGGTTGTAATAGACCAGGAAATCTTTGAACATGGCGCCAAACAATTCAAGGTACCCAGGTTGATTCTCACGTACAACAGGTCCCAGGTAATCCTGGCTGATCTGGTCAAGTTTAGTTTTTCCCTCGTTGAGTTTGAGAATCCCTTTTTTATACTGCATGTGTGCATTGAACCAGCCTGATGTTCCCGGGGGGAACTGATTGTCGAGTCGTTCGATCATGTTATCGGCCATAGGATTTGCGCTCCTCCGTCGGGCGAGGATCACTTCTTCGTTGAGAGAAGTGAATACAGAATCAAAACGGAAGATCTGCATATTAATGCCATCAGGGTCACCGCTAACTTTCAGGGGAATATGAAGCGCTTCAAAAAAGGGAGAGATTCGTTCGGCGTAGGCCACCTTCCGGTAAGGGGGCAGTTGAATCTCATAGGATTTCCCGGGCTCTGTATGGATGCTTGCCTCATATATACCGGACATAAGTCTGACCGTGCACTCCGAATCAGTTTCAAACTCAAAGCGGAAGGCACCTGATGAATCACAGACAAGGGTTTTGGAAAAACCACTTTTATCAAGAAAGGGGTGGTTGGGAATGGAGAAACGGATGCTTACCCCACTGTACGCAGGGTCTTTACCGAATATGCTTAGCTCTTGTGAATTTGCATTTGCCCATCCCCACAGTCCAAACAGCACACTTATGCAAAACCAACGTATCCCCATTAGAGAAAGTCATTTATATTGATGGCATCCGGAATAAACTGTGATGCATCCCCATCGTTCCGGATAATGTCTCTGATAATGGTTGAGTTTATGGGTGTATGTTCAGGTGAGGTTAGCAGAAAGATTGATTCCACCTCGGGGAGCATTTTTTTATTGATCTGTGCAATGGCCCTCTCATACTCAAAATCTGCTGCCGTACGGATCCCCCTGAGCATATGAGTGGCATTTACTTTACGGCAATAATCCACGGTCAATCCTTTAAAGGAGTCGGCTGTTATCTGGTCGTAGGCTTTAAATACCTGACTGATCATTTTAACCCTCGCTTCGATCTTCAGCAGGGGCTGTTTCATGGAGTGAACACCGATGGCCACGATAATATTGTCGAAGAGGTCCAGTGCCCTCAGGACGATGTCTTCATGGCCTATGGTAAATGGATCAAATGAACCCGGGAAGACAGCTGTTTTCTGCATCGGTTTTTTTTCAAAGGTACTATTTTACTTAATTTCTTTCTTTTTGTTTGCACTTACAAAAAGGACATTGCCCAACTTATCGAAACCGGTGTAGAGTTTATATCCCTCGTTTTTCAACTGTTCGTGCCTGAATCCGATAATGGTCAGGTCGGCATCCAAGGAAGTTTCGCCGATCACCTCCCGGTTGGATTTGTCCTCCCTGGTACTGACCATACTGATGTTTCCCATGGATATGGGTAGCCGGCCCTCCTTGATCAGCTTTTTCAATTCATCCCTCTTCTTCCCGGCCTCCTGGGGTCGATGGAGTACATAGATATTGATAATGCCTTCTTTCCATTCGGGGTGCCCCAGGATGATGTAGCCCAGAAGGATCATCAGGTTCGCATTGTCATAATCATCAGGCTTGATCCAGATGTGGATCTGCTTTTTGTAACCGAAACCCTTATATGAGGTGTTGAGGATGCAGAGGTCAAAGCCGGTGGCATAAAGGATGTCGTGCGTATTCAGTGCCTCCTGCAGCGATTCGGGATTGCCCTGGGAGAATTCGAACAGGATCATGTTATTGCCCTTGCCCGAGATGCCTGAAAGCTGGATTACCTGGGCGATGGCCGAGGTGTAGGAGGGGCTGATAATGGTATCAAGGTATACCCGGTTTTTACTGCCTGCTGCCAGGTGAATCAGTTTATTCAGGATGGCCCTCGATTCCTGATTTGTTTTTTCTGTAAGGAAGCCCTTGATGTAGTGTATGTAGGTGCCGAATCCATACTTCAGAGAGATCCACCTGAGCATGTCAAATGCACTGCGGCGCATAAAGGTATCCTGTGAGACACAGATGGTGAATGGTCTCCAGTGTTCATTCAGGTCCTCACGGTCGGCTCGTTGTGCAAGGATCTGCAATTGCCGGCTCAACTGGAATACAACCCCCCTGAAGAGGTTTGCCAGGCCCTTTTCTTTTCTGTTATAACCCGATACCATTACATAAATACCGGCCATGATGATCAGTGAGAGCAGGGCATAGGGGGCATTCATCTTGAACATGAGCCAGAAGGATGTCACGGCACCCACCAGGGAGAGATACCACCTGGACTTAAAGGTGGGCCGGTAGGATGGATCGGCTGCAAAATGTTCAAGCAATGAGATCAGGCAAATCACGCCATAGGTGACCATGAAGAACATGGAGATGATCTTTGCTACGAAGTCGATGTCGCCGAAGGCAACAAAAACAAATGCTATAATAATGCTTATCAGTCCGGCATTGGTGGGCTCATTATCCATCTCTCTGCCTTTCGAGAGCCAGTTATTCAGTTTGGCCCCGGGGAATACTGTATCATGTCCCATGGCCTGGAGTGTGCGGGGAGCCCATGATCGATCCAAGGGCCGATGAGAGAGAGGCTGCTGCTAGCCCAATAGGTATAATGGGGCCCCACAGGGCGATCTTCTCCATGATCATCTGGTCGGATGCCAGTTCCTGGGGTGATGCGCTGGCTGCCAGTTTGTACGCAACCAGGATGTAAACGATGAAGCCTCCTGCGGTTGCCCAGAGGGTTCCTCTGGGGATCGATTTGCTGGGGTTACGTAAGTCACCCGACAGTCCCAGTCCAGCCACCAGTCCGGTAAATGCAGGAAAGATAATGGTAAATACATAGAAGAAGCTGTCGGGATTGCGGATATGCTCATTGAGAACAAACTGGTATTCAGGATTTGTGGGTTTCCCCAGGAAGAAAAAGAGCAATGAGGTAAAGAGCATTGTTACGACCAGGTAGAGGGCCTTCATGCCGATATTGGCTCCCCGGGTGAGGATCAGCACTGCAAGAATGCTCATGCTGAAAATACCGATCCACCGTTTGTCAATCATGGGTGTGTTGATCTCGTAGTGAAGGAAGCGGATCAGCGGATCGAAGGCTTCAGAGAAGGCGATCACATAGAAAGCAACGCTGATGGCCTGACTGAGGTAGAGGGTGATTCCGATGGCCGAACCGATATTCAGTCCGAACGACCGGCTGATGATAAAATAAGCCCCGCCTCCCTGTACTTTCTGGTTGGTGGCAATTTCGGCCACGGCCATGGCGGTGGGAATGGTTACCATGTGCCCCAGCATGATGATGCCGATTGCCCCAAGAAAACCCTGGTGTCCCACTGCATATCCGAAGCGAAGAAACAGGATGGCTCCAAGGATTGTGGAGATAGCAGTCATGAAGACCGGGAGGGTCCCAAACTTGGATGTAGTTCTATGGGTGGAGAAACTTGCCATGCTTATTACGGCATAATCAGCATGAAGATTACGAAAAAAAAGTGATAATCCATTGATTTGTCATCCGTCAATTTTTATAACTTGCACTCCGAAGAGACTAACCCTATAGTTACCCGTGGAAGAGCCCTTTAGAATCCTGATCGTCGATGACGAACCCGAGGCGAGAGAGTTGCTGAAATTCATACTCCAGGAGGAGGATGGACTGAAGGTAATTGGACTCGCTGGGGACGTTGATGAGGCTGTTACTCTTTTAAAGCAGGAGGAGCCAGACCTTGTGTTGCTGGATATCCAGATGCCGGGAAAGGATGGCTTCCATTTCATAGAGCAGGTGAATCAAAGCGGACTTGAGCCGGGTATCATCTTCGTTACTGCCTTTGATCACTATGCCATACAGGCCATCAGAAATTCTGTCTTTGATTATATCATGAAACCGGTGATGCAGGAGGAACTTTTTAGTGCGATCTCTCGTTTCCGCAGCAAAGGCAGCAGGAAGGACGGACTGAACCTGTATGAGCTGATGGAGGTTCTGAAAGGCAACACTGTCGGCAAAATAAAGCTGAATACCCGTTCGGGATACATGTTGATCAATCCAGACGAAGTGGTATACTGCAAGGCAGACGGGAATTATACCCATATGCAGCTTTCGGGCGGGAACAATGAAATAACTACCCAGAACCTTGGAGCCATTGAGGATCTTTTAAAATCAGGTTCTTTCTTCAGGGTAAGCCGTTCTTACCTGGTCAATCTGAAGTATCTGGCACGAGTCGACCGTAAGAACTGTCTTTGCATCCTTGAGTACAACAGCGATTCCTGTTCTGTTAAGGTTCCTTCCCAGAAGATAAAGATGCTTGAGGCAAGCTTTTCCTGATTTTGCTTTATCCTTAGAAACACAGGGTTCACAATCCAGAAGCCATAGTTCACACAATAAGTCACTTTTCTCTTTACTTTCACTTTTTCGCTGTCTATTTTAGTTCCCACAAAAGTGCTGTTAGCTTAATGTGAAACCTAAAAT
>RCND010002289.1_pt1 | contig 10650 bp, 10 predicted proteins | sample 2041351 | NCBI WGS metagenome assembly RCND01 (sample SAMN09708230, study PRJNA481090) | Marine sediment metagenome, whole genome shotgun sequencing project. | biome: marine sediment; feature: ocean; material: sediment; isolation source: Sewage treatment plant 12B marine sediment (STP12B) ...
AATATTAGTAAATCTGAAACGTTTGCTAAAAAGGCACAAGCTTTAAAAGCACAACAATAAAATGAAACGAGCATGTTCAAAAGTTTAACGCCAAAAGAAATTATTAATAACGAACAGCATGTGACCATTGAAATGCAATAGAAAAGACACATGAAATTATCCCAAATCTATAGAAACTTAAAAGTTACCATTAGTGCTATCCTGGTCGTATTAGTGTTCAGCTGTAAGTCTGCTAAAAGCGTAATAGCTTCTGGAGAAGCTAGCAATACCCTTTCGGCTAAGCAGGTCATAAAACAGCATCAAAAGAAGGATACTGATTTTAAAACGATGCAAGCCAAAATTAGAATAGATATAGCACAAGGCAATCAAGAACAAGGTGCTACTTTTAATTGTCGTATTGAAAAAGATAAAGTGATTTGGTTAAGCGCTCCTATTGGGCTCGCTCGAATGATGATAACGCCTGAAAAAGTCCGTTTTTATAATAAAGGCGATAACACGTATTTTGATGGTGATTATGACTTGTTAAGTGATTTTGTTGGTGTGGATCTCGATTTTATGAAAGTGCAAAATATACTTTTAGGGCAAGCGGTTTATAATCTTAAAGCCGAGCCATATGAGGTTTCGGTTAGTGGTAATTCTTATGCGCTAAGTCCAAAAGATCAGAATGTACTTATAGAGTTATTTTATTTAATTAATCCGTCGCATTTTAAGATGGATAGTTTACAATTGCATCAACAATTAAAAAAAAGAATGCTTCAGGTAGATTATGCATCGTATCAAGAAATTGATAAGCAAATACTACCTCAAAATATAAGAATTATTGCGGTTGAAGATAGAGACCAAGTTGCTATTACTATGGAATTTAAATCCGTGTCTTTAAATGGAGAAGTTCGTTTTCCGTTTAAAATCCCTTTGGGCTATAAAGAAATTGTTATAAAATAATGAGAACTAAACGTTTCTATACCACACTTGTTTTTGCACTGTTACTATCTTGTTTTACTGTTTCTGCACAAAGTGATAGGCAAAAAGTATTAGAAGCTCAGCTTCAGCAAAAACGTAAAGAACTTAAAGAACTTAACTCCTTATTATTCTCTAATAAAAAAGAAGAAAAATCAGTAATCACTCTCATTGAAGACATTAATTACAAAGTAAGTGTTAGAAAAAATTTGATTAGAATTACCAACGAGCAAGCCAATCTCTTAACCAGAGAGATTAATAGGAATCAGAAAGAGATCACAAGCCTTAGAACACAACTCCAAGAGCTAAAAGATGATTATGCTGCTATGTTAGTGAAATCGTATAAAAGTAAGTCTGAACAAAGTAAAGTGATGTTTTTATTGTCTTCAGATAACTTTAAACAAGCCTATAAACGTCTGCAATATATTAAGCAATATGCGAATTACCAGAAGGAGCAAGGGGAGGCGATAAAGACAAAAACAAAGGAATTACAAGAATTAAATATTCAACTATCAAAGCAAAAGGAAGACAAGCAAAAATTGATAGAGGAAAACCGAACTGCAAAGCGAAAATTAGAAGGAGAATTAAAGCAACGTGAAGTTTTAATGACTTCTATAAAGGCAGATATGGGCAAATTTTCAGCTCAAATTAAAAAGAAACGACAAGAAGTTGATCGTTTAGATAAAGAAATCAACCGTATAATTAGAGAAACTATTGCCGCATCTAATAAGAAAGCAGGTAAAAAATCTTCTTCAGGCAAATTTATATTAACACCAGAGTCTAAAAAGCTTGCAGCCAATTTTGAAGCTAACAAAGGGAAACTAGGTTGGCCAGTATCTAGAGGAGTAATAAAGGGGAAGTTTGGTAAACGACGCTCATTAACTGACAATTCAGTTACTCAAAACTATAAGAGTATATATATAGCAACTGAAAAAAATTCTGATGTCAAGGCTGTTTTTAGTGGGGTTGTTTCAGGAATTCATGTTATGAAACGTGGTAACCCAACCATATTAGTTAGTCATGGAAATTATTTTAGTGTTTACATGAACCTTTCGGAGGTAAAAGTTAAGAAAGGGGACAAAGTTACTACTGGACAGGTAATCGGAAAAGTTTTTACAAACAAAATTAAAGGTGAAACCTTACTAGGCTTTAGAATCTATAAAAATGATAAAGTTCTTAATCCTGAACCGTGGCTATCGAAGTTTTAATTAAACTCCTACAACAACATAACCTCTTCTAGTTTTTGCATAATACTTCCCACTAAAGAAATAGAAGCGTTTGCCTTTAACACGAACAATTTTGAGCTGTATTGGTGATTTTTTCACAACTCGAATGGTTGCAGGTTGAGCGACGAAAACACGTCTTTCGCATGATGTAAAATTTAATGCGAAAAGGAATACTAAGGTGTAAATTAAATATTTCATCATTAAATAAATTTGGTTTAATGATAAGACTAGATTATGAGAATAAGGTTTAACTCCGAGCTTTCGGTTGGCATATTTAAATGACCATCGGCCTTGTCATTCTGAACTTGTTTCAGAATCTAATTTAACATGTGTATTCCTGTCTAAGCAGGAACGACAATTTGTAGTTTATTACTCAAAAAGCGCTTTAAGTTCCGTCGCTTCATTTGGCTTTATTTTTCCAGCCAGCAGTAAACTCAACTGCTTACGTCTTAACGCAGCATCAAAACGCTGTTTTTCTAATTCAGTTTCAGGAACAAGCTCAGGCACTTTTATAGGGCGTCCTGTTTCATCTACTGCAACAAAAGTATAAATAGCTTCATTAGCTTTAATACATTCGCCAGACTCTCTATCTTCAATCCAAACGTCCATATACACCTCCATAGAAGAGTTAAATGCTCTAGACACTTTGGCTTCAATCATAACGACACTTCCTAAAGGTACAGATCTATTAAATGCCACATGATTTACAGAAGCCGTAACCACAATACGTCTAGAGTGACGTCTGGCAGAAATACTTGCCGCTCTATCCATACGCGCCAGTAACTCACCACCAAATAAATTATTGATAGGATTAGTTTCACTTGGTAAAACTAAATCTGTAACGATTGTTTTAGACTGAAATGCGGTTCTTGATTGCATAAGCTTTTAAATTTGGCGCAAAGATAAAGGGATTTTAGATTTTAGATGTACAATTTCGAATATTAATGGCTGAAGAATGGAGACATCTTAAATGTAACTTTGCAATAAAAATTTATATGAATTTGTGAAATTCGTGCCAGAACGAAATTTACTTAAGCTTTTTAATTAACAACCAGGCATCACGATTATGCTCGCGACGTATTTTGTAGAGTTCGCTTTGCGCTTCTGCTCTGGTTTCAAAACTAGAATAAACTACTTCGTGTAAACCATAGCGGTTAGCACCTATTTTTCTGGCTTTATAACCCTTAGCTCTAAGTTGATTTACTTTTTTATTAGAGTTCGCTTCAACTCTAAAAGCACCAGCAACAATATGGTAATTTCCGGTTTGCTTTTCTAAAGAAAGTGTCGCAGCAGGCAATGGATTACTAATCACAAAAGTAGCTTCTTGCACTTTAGCATCGAGTTGCTCATTGGCTTGTTCTTGTGCTAATTGGTTGTGATTTTCAATACTGTTATTATAAATAAAAGCACCACTAAAACCACCTAATCCTAATAAGATTGCAGCTGTGGCAGCATACTTTAACCAATTGTGATTAGAACGTTTTTCTGGTGAAAATGCAATTGGAGCCGTTTTTTCAATGGCTTCAACAGTTTCTTTGTAAACCTCGCGTTTAACATCAGAAGATGTAAAGTGAGATAATCCGAAAGCATCTGTTAGATAGTTAATATGGTTAGATGGATCGAATACTATATTTCCATCAGCATTTAAAGTCAACTCACCAATGTTTTCAAATTGAATGGTTTCTCCCTCAACTAAATAGGACTTTATAGATTTCACTTGTTTTGAAATCTTTTCTGTTGCAGTGGAATAGGGTGTCTTTTCAGCCTCAGCAATATAATTAGCTAATAAGCCATCATTATTTTGCAATTGCTCATTAAAAGACAACACCTTTTTAGGAGGATAAAATGTATGCGTTGTTTCATGCACTTTAGCCGAAACACGACTGGTTAAAAACGCCCCAAATCCGGGCACTGTAACACAATCGTAACGGTATAAAAGATCGCTAATGTAAGTATCTAAATGCATAGTTGAGCAAAGTTAAAAATTTTTGATTCTGAATAAAGTTTAGTGCGATTTAGTTATTAACATCAGAAAAATTTAGTTTCTTGTAAGTTTGAAATCAATACTTTAAAATGACAGACCAACAACTTATTTATGCTTTAGCCTTACAACATGTGCCAAAAATTGGGGCTACAACAGCTAAAAAATTAATAAATCATAGTGGTTCTGCTGAAGCTGTTTTAAATGAAAAGAAATCTAATCTTCTAAAAATTGATGGTATTGGGACCATTACTATTGAAGGGCTTTTTGATAAAATTCATCTTGAAGAAGCCGAAAATGAATTAAAGTTTATAAAGGACAATAACATTTTAGCGCATTATTTTACTGAAGACACCTATCCAGAACGGTTAAAACATTCCATCGATGGCCCAATTGTATTGTTTCAATCTGGAAACATCAATTTAAAACAACAGCATATTATTAGTATTGTTGGAGCTCGAAAAATAACAACGAGTGGTATTGCTTTTTGTGAAAAATTGGTTGAATCATTATCGCAATTCAACCCAGTCATTGTTTCTGGCTTTGCTTATGGAACTGACATTACAGCTCAGAAAGCAGCAGTAAAACATAATTTACAAACTATAGGTTGTTTGGCGCATGGCTTAAATCAGATTTATCCTAAAGTGCATAAAAAGTATGTGGCTGATATTGAAAAACATGGTGGATTTTACACTGATTTTTGGAGTACAGATGCTTTTGATAGAAATAATTTTTTAAAGCGAAATCGAATTATTGCAGGACTTAGCGAAGCCACAATCGTCATAGAATCTGCTGAAAAAGGAGGAAGTTTAGTCACGGCAGATATTGCGAATTCTTATAACAGAGAAGTATTCGCAGTACCAGGAAGAACTACAGATAGCCAAAGTGTAGGATGTAATAATCTTATTAAATTTCAGAAAGCGCATTTGTTATCCAATCCGTTGGATGTACCGTATATACTAAATTGGGAATTAGAATCGGATAAGAAGCCGGTAGTACAAAAACAACTCTTTGTAGAGTTAGAACCCGATGAAAAAATCATCTATAATTTTCTAAAAGAAAATAATAAAGAGTTATTAGATATTATTGCTTTACGATGCGAAATGCCAACCTATAAAATAGCTGGAATTTTACTTAATATGGAATTGAAAGGGGTAGTGAGGCCTCTGCCAGGAAAGTTGTTTGAGGTTATTTAATACCCAACTTTAGCTCTTACACGTTTCAATACAGAATTAGCCACAACTTTAGCTTTAGCAGCACCTTTAGCTAATGCTGCATCAATTTCCTTTAGGTTATTCATAAAATACTCATAACGTTCTCTTGGTTCAGCAAAACGTTCTAAGATTAGCTCATATAAGGCTTGTTTGGCATGGCCATAGCCATAATTCCCAGCTTCGTAATTGGCTTTCATTGTTGTAATCTGTTCATCTGATGCCAATAAATTATAAATAGCAAAGCAGTTACAAGTTTTCCAGTCTTTTGGTTCTTCAAGTGGGGTACTATCAGTTTCAATAGACATTATTTGTTTGCGTAGTTTCTTTTCAGGTAAGAAGATATCGATAATATTACCTTTACTCTTACTCATCTTCGCTCCATCTGTACCAGGAATTAGCATGGTATCTTTTTGTATGTCAGCTTTTGGTAACACAAAAGTTTCACCCATTTTTGCATGAAAACGAGACGCGACATCGCGTGTCATTTCTATATGTTGTTCTTGGTCTTTTCCAACTGGTATTATTTCTGCATCGTACAATAAAATATCTGCGGCCATTAACATTGGGTAAATAAATAACCCTCCGTTAACATCGTCTAATCGATCTGCTTTGTCTTTAAAGCTATGCGCTAATTCTAAACGTTTAAATGGGAAGAAACAATTAAGATACCAAGATAGTTCAGTTACCTGTGGTACATCACTTTGTCTGTAAAATACGGTTGTATCAATATCTAACCCAAAAGCTAACCAAGCGGCAGCAGTAGAGTAGGTATTACTGCGTAAAACCTCTGCTTCTTTTATTTGTGTAAGTGAATGTAAATCTGCAATAAATAAATACGAATCATTTTCTACATCTTTTGCTTTTCCTATTGCTGGGATTATTGCGCCTAAAATATTGCCGAGATGAGGTGTTCCTGTACTTTGTATTCCTGTTAATATTCTTGCCATGCTAACTTCCCACGAAAGTGGGAATCTCTTTAAAATTAAACTTCTTTAGTAAATAGTAAGCAAAGGTAAATTTTTTAGTAGAACTATTTAATTTAAATACTTAGTTTTGATGTGATGACAATATTTAAATATCCTTTTTGGGTTTTATATCGGATTTGGTTCTACATTCTTGTACTGATACCTATTATTGTAATGTTTCCCTTGCTGATTATATCAATCTCTAGGGAGCAATGGTATCCTTACTTTTTTAGATTAGCACGTATTTGGTCTAAATTTATTTTAATAGGTATGGGTTTTGGGTATAAAATCACAAAAGAAGAAACACCAGACCCTAAAAAGAGTTACATGTATGTAGCTAACCATACTTCAATGGCTGATATAATGCTAATGTTTGTGGCTTCTAAAAACCCATTTGTATTTGTGGGTAAAAAAGAATTAGCCAAGATTCCGTTATTTGGATTTTTCTATAAACGCACTTGCATATTAGTTGATAGGAGTAGTGTGAAAAGTAGACAAGCTGTTTTTTTGAGAGCGCAACGACGTTTAAAACAAGGTTTAAGTATTTGTATTTTTCCTGAAGGAGGAGTGCCAGAAGAACATATTCTTTTAGATACTTTTAAAGACGGAGCATTTCGCTTAGCTATAAATCATCAAATACCAGTAGTACCGATTACATTTTATGATAACAAGAAGCGTTTGTCATATACGTTTTTTAGTGGTGGACCAGGTCGAATGCGAGCTAAGATTCATAAATTTTTAAATACGGAAGGGCTAACGATTGAAGGTACTAAACCGTTAAACGAAAAAGCAAGAACTTTAATTTGGGATGAATTAAGTAAAACAAAAAAGCTACCCTAACCAGGAGTAGCTTTTGTGATCATTGCATTCATCATTGCTTAATTGTGTTGCAATAACCTAACCTAAACTAAATTTACCTAAAACTTAAAACTTAATCCTGTATACACACCAATAAAGAACGGTTTAAAATCACCCGTTGTATTGTTGAATGTGTTTATTTGATACTTGAACGTTGGTTCAAGATTGATATTCCATTGTTTTGATAGGCTGTAATCCATGCCTAAACCAAAGTTCGCACTAAAACTTGTGCTGTTAATATTATTGGCTTCACCAATTAAGGTTGAAGTTCCGTCTATATCTGCGTAAATTTCATTCTCATTTAAAAAGAAGGTACTGAAACCTCCAATAACATTAATTCCAAAGGTCTTATCTATTAAACGATATTCTAATTCTAGAGGCACTTCAATAAAACCAAAGCGCTGATCAACATCACCAGCTGTTTTAGTATTAAATACTTCTGGTGCAGAAGATCTATCTAACATTTTAGAACTCATAAGAGAAACGGTTTGTACACCGTCTTTAAATGTAATATTTCCAAACGTAGCGACTATACCTCTAGCAGCAGTTTCTGCGCCTGTAAATGCAAAGACATCTGAAGTCGCTTGGCTAAGATTAACACGATTAACACCAGTGCGTATTTTTAATTTTTTAGAAACAGCATAGCTACCAGCAATACCATAACTCATATTAATATCGCTGCTTTTCGAGTTTTCATAAAACTGCTGATCTATAGATGACCCTTGACCTAAAGAACTGTAATAAACAGGCGCAACATTAGGTGCAATGCTCCACCTGTTTTGTTTATCTTCTTCTTTTTCATCAATAGTATTCGTGTTTTCTGCAATAGCGTCTTCTATAGATTGCTTTTTTGGGCCTTCAATAATTGTGTTTTCAGTTTCAGACCCATCTACATTTTTAGTTTCTGTATCAGAAGTTTTAGATTCCGATGTATTGGATGATGTGTTTTCAGCAACAGCAGTTTGGTTCTCTTCAATTGTCTTTTTAATGGCAGACTTTATTTCAGTTTCAGTTGCGAGCATAGTCTCATCTACATTCTTTGAGGTCGAAGTAGACGTTTTTGTATTAGCAGCAACTTTGGTGCTATTGCCTTTATTAGTAATGGTTGTTAAATTATTACGCTTTTTAGAAGACGTTGTTTTTTTGTTCTCATTAGAATTATTAGCAACGGAATTTAACTTTTGTTGAGACTTATTATTAGGTAGTGTTAACTGCTTAGAGCTAGTATTCTTTTTAGGTATATTGTTTTCTTGTTCTTCAATAAAGGGTTCTTGGTCTGTATCCGAATCGACGAACTTGATATTATCAATCTCATTTTTAAGCTCCTCTTGCTTAGAATTTGTTGAAGTATTTAAATTATCTTCAACTTGATTATTTTCAGTATCGGTTTTACCTGTATTTACTACAGGCATTCCTTGGTTGTTAGTATCACCAGAATTAAACACAGAACCACCTACGGTTAGGAGTATAGCAATGACTGAGGCTACACCACCGATTTGCCACCAAAGTGCAATAACTCTGCGCTTTTTCTTTTTATGAGGAAGACTTTCGCTTATACGATCCCAAGCAGCATCAGTTGGTGCTACTTCAAAATCTTTAAACTTTTCTTGAAAAAGTCTATCTATGTTCTTCTTGTCAGTCATTTTACATACTCTGCGAATTTGAATTCGCTCTATAATCGTCTATTTTATCTTTTAAAATTAATCGCGCTCGCGCTAAATTAGATTTTGATGTTCCGGTTGAAATTTGTATTAATTCACTAATCTCAACATGAGAATAACCATCTAATACATACAAATTGAATACCAACCTGTAACGGTCTGGCAATTCTTGAATGATGTTTAATAAAAAATCAATACTTAAATCAACATCATTAATATCTACCGATACATCTTCAATATTACCCTCATTAATTAGGTCAAAAACGCCAGCGTTTTCTCTATAACATTGCAATGATGTATTAATTGCAATTCGTTTTAACCAACCTTCAAAAGAACCTTTATTATTATACTGATCTATTTTGTTAAATACAGTTATAAATGCATCATGCAGATTGTCCTCTGCTTCCGCATAGTTTTTAGAGTACTTAAGACAAAGCGAAAATAATTTACTTGCATATAGCTTGTATAATTGGCTTTGAGCTTCAGCATCTTGTTTAATACAATTTTTAATGAGTCTATCTAAACTCACATTAGTTCTGGAATTAATTAGTTTATGGTTATTCTACTACTGGTACTTCTATAATAAGGTACTGGTCAAAGCCTTCCTCATCCTCTCCCTGGTAAAACTTAAATATATAAGTTTCAAAGCTGGTTACATTAAACTGAAAACTTACCGTAACATTTTCTTCGAGAACTAGACAGATGTTATCTGTATATACCGTATTTATAATACCAACGGTTCGTTCTTGTCCATTTTTTTGATATAAAAAATCATTAAAAACATGACAATCCGTAGGCCTTATATAATCTATAAAAATTTCGTAGGTCTCGCCAAAAACAAATTGTTCAGGCATTTCTGCACTTTCAATTGGTAGAATCTCAAAATAAAATGAAGGTGTATCATCGTCAGTACTACAAGATGTTAGTGTAAAAATTAAAATAGCTATTATTAAAAAATACCTTTTCATACAACTTAAAATATATCTATTTTCTTATCAATAGATGCAAAAAGTGCAAAAGGGTTGCGTCTAAAAACAAAAAAAATCCTGATTTTTTTCAGGATTTTAATTTTTTCTACTTAGAATCGTTAATTAAGGCTCTTACTTTTTCCTCTAGTTCATCCATTAAATCAGGATTATCTTTAATGAGGGATTTAACAGCATCGCGTCCTTGACCAAGCTTTGTATCTTCATAACTAAACCAAGAGCCACTCTTTTTAACAATTTCGTGAGCTACAGCTAAGTCTAAAACTTCACCCACTTTAGAGATGCCTTCGCCATACATAATATCAAATTCTGCTAATCTAAAAGGAGGTGCAACTTTATTTTTAACAACTTTAACTCTGGTTTTATTTCCCATGACATTGCTATCGCTATCTTTTATTTGTGTAGAACGTCTAATATCTAAACGTACAGAAGCGTAAAACTTTAAAGCATTACCTCCAGTTGTGGTTTCAGGATTTCCAAACATCACACCAATTTTTTCACGTAATTGGTTAATAAAAATCACCGTACAATTTGTTTTGCTAATAGAAGCTGTTAGCTTTCTTAAAGCTTGAGACATTAAACGCGCATGTAAACCCATTTTAGAATCCCCCATTTCACCTTCAATTTCACTTTTTGGTGTCAATGCAGCTACAGAGTCAATAACAACAATATCAATAGCACCAGATCTTATTAAATTATCGGTGATTTCTAAAGCTTGTTCTCCATTATCTGGTTGAGAAATAATTAAATTATCTATATCTACTCCTAAGTTCTGAGCATAGAATCTATCAAAGGCATGTTC
>RCND010002290.1_pt1 | contig 10648 bp, 8 predicted proteins | sample 2041351 | NCBI WGS metagenome assembly RCND01 (sample SAMN09708230, study PRJNA481090) | Marine sediment metagenome, whole genome shotgun sequencing project. | biome: marine sediment; feature: ocean; material: sediment; isolation source: Sewage treatment plant 12B marine sediment (STP12B) ...
GTGTTCCAGGCCGCGTTGAACGGCATTCTGCATTGTGTCCCACACTTCTGAAAGGGAGACCTGAATATCCTCATCTTCTTTTTCAAAAACCAGTTCCCATAAAGGACGTGCATTACGCCGGCTCCACTCAATTAGACTGGTCATACCCAGGTTGGGATACAGCTCCGGCGTATCACCGTCGGCTCCGTCTTCCAGAATCGCTCCGCCTCCGACGCTGTAAAAGAGTGCCTCCTCCTCTGTACCGCCGGCTCTATCCAAAGAACATATGGACATGGCATTGGCGTGATATGGGAGAAACTCCCCGGATTTCCACAGGAACTCCGTCGATTTCGGGTAAAGGGCCTCTGATATCGACCGGTCTGTCATATGCCCCTTGCCAGTCGCCACCAGACTGCCGAAGAGAGTGACCCGATAGGAAACCGCACTTTCTGTCCGGGCGGCGAAACGTTCGGCCGCCATGCGGGGCCCCATGGTGTGATTAGATGAAGGACCATGGCCGATTCGGTAGAGTTCTCGAAGGGATTTAATAATACGATGCCGCCTCCCTTTGCAGTCTAATCCCTATCCCGCGTGACCGTATATCAGCAACGAAACTACATCAAAACTATGACCAATCAGAATGGATTCTCTATTGCCATTACAAATCATTACTAATATACTACGAAATACATATCAAATGACGATTTATATATCAACTATACTTTCGGAGGGATAACAATGAAAGAATACAAGCTATTCATCAATAACGAGTGGGTTCCCTCGTCGGATGGAGAGACCTTCACCACGATCTGCCCGGCTAATGGTGAAAAGCTGGCGATTCTCCATTCAGCAACCCAGACTGATGTTGATGCCGCCTGCCTGGCGGCAAGACAAGCCTTCAAAACCGGAGTCTGGTCCCGGCTGGAAAACAACAAACGGGCCGAAATTATGCTCAAAGCTGCAGATATAATGGAATCCCGTATTGATGAACTTGCAAAAGCCGAGGCTCTCGATACCGGCAAACCCATCAGTGAAGCCCGGCTGGACGATATACCATTGTCGATCAGGGCCTTCCGCTATTTCGCTAATCTCGGTAGGGAAATAAAAGGAGATTACCTTCATATTCCCAATCAGCCCTACATGCATGATTACCTCGTATATGAACCATATGGAGTTGCCGCCATTGTCGCACCATACAATTTTCCCCTGCATCTCCTCACGAGAAGCCTTGCCCCTGCTTTGGCGGCCGGCAATACAACCGTCTGCAAAGCATCTTCCATGACCCCTCTCACCACGGCGATACTCGGTGAAATTGTCCTCGAAGCCGGTTTTCCTGCCGGTGTCATAAATATCATAGCCGGCCCGGGGCGCACCGTCGGTGAATGGCTGGTATCCGATCGGAACATAGATATTGTCGCATTTACCGGTTCAGAGAAGGTGGGGCGACGACTTCTGGAACTTTCCGCTTCATCTCCGATAATCAAAAAGAACTTACTGGAACTGGGCGGTAAAGGACCGGTGATTGTCTCGAATGACTGTCGATATACCGATACGATACCGAAAATTGCTGATGGTCTGTTGCAGAATTCCGGTCAGGTCTGCTGTGCTCAGACTCGCCTCATTCTCCATGAAGATATCTATGATCAATTTCTTGAGGCATTAGTAGAAGAAGTCGGCAGCAGAAAAGCCGGAGATATTCTCGACACGGAAACCAGGATCGGATCAATGATCAGTCAGGATGCGCTGGAATCGGTGGATAAGGTGGTTCATGACGCTGTGGATGCCGGGGCGACACTGCTCTGTGGAGGCGAACAATTTTCTGATTCCCCTTGTGACAAGGGCGCATTTTATAAACCGACAATACTCGCCGATGTGAGGACTGATATGTACTGCTACAAAGAGGAGATATTCGGGCCGGTGCTGGTGGTAGTGAAATACAGAAACCTCGATCAGGCCATTGATATGGCGAACGATTCTCCCTTCGGTCTTGGTGCCGGTATCTTCACCGAAAGCCATAAGGCGGCCCACTATGCCTCACAGCGCCTGGACGCGGGGTCAATTTTCATCAATACCCCCAACTCAGCCAGTATGAACACTCCTTTCGGAGGGAACAGGAACAGCGGAATCGGCCGGGAGTATGGTACGGCGGGACTGCATGAATACCTGAGAACCAAAAACACGGTCTGGAATATGTCCTTCGGCTTCCCGGAGGAGGAGAGGGATCTTTACTATTAGGGCAGGATCGAGTTCTGAGCTAATCTTTGACGATTGCATCGAAAACGTTTACGATACCTCTATGAATCCGACGATCAAGGATATCGCTGCAAGGGCGGGAATCTCCTACGCAACCGTCTCCAGGGCTTTAAATGGTAAATATGGTGTCAGCCAGAAGACACGTGACAAGGTTCTGGGCCTGGCCAAGGAAATGGGTTACCGCCCTAATGCTATCGCCCAGGGGTTGGTTAACCGGGCTACGATGACCGTCGGACTCATTATTCCGGATATTACCAGTCCCTTTTTCCCACGCCTGGCCCTCGGTATCGAAGATCGTCTCCTTAAGGCCGGTTACAATCTATTTCTCTGTAATACCAACTGGGATACAAACCGGGAATGTGATTACCTGAATAATCTGGTACAGAAACAGGTTGATGGTATTATCATTTCATCCATCGCCCATTACGCCACTGATATAGAGCCTCTCATTCCTGATGATATGCCCCTGGTTTATGTATCCAGCTATCCTGACAAAACCAAACGAAGTTATGTACTGATTGATAATATCAAGGGCGCCGATATGGCTGTTTCTCATCTTCTATCGAGAAAACGGCGAAAAATTGCCTTCATCGGCAGTCAACAGGAATATATTTCTCTAGAAGATCGCCTGTCGGGGTATCGAAAGGCTCTGAAGCGTGCCGGAATAAAGGTTACCGAAGATATGGTTGTCCTTGATAAATTTCAGGAGCAGAGTGGTTACAAAATCATCAGGGAGATGCTGGAGAAGGGGAATGTTCCTGATGGTGTATTTGCCGAGAACGACCTCATTGCAATGGGGGTTGTTCAGGGAGTTCAGGATTCCGGTCTCCGTGTGCCCGAAGATGTGGCAGTTATCGGATTCGATGATATTCCCATCGCTTCACACCCGGACATTCAACTCTCTACAATTCATCAGCCCAAATTCCGCATAGGCACATATGCCGCCGAGATGCTCCTTCACCAGCTTGAGCACAAACCGGCCGATCGGGTTGTCGAAAGAATGACACTCCAACCTGAGCTTATTGTTCGCCGTTCAACATGATCCCGAGCCAAAATTCCGATTTCCTTCTTTTTACACTTTACAGCCGGATCTGACGGGTGTAAAGTTGGTAAACGTTTACAGAAATTGATCAGCTGTGTTTGTCGGCTGTTTTTTTTGACAAAAATCGTAAACGTTTGCGTTTGGAGTTAATATGGTAAAACATCAAAAGAAACCCTTTGGACAAGGTATGAATATCATTGTCCGGGACGCCGGCAATGGCGATGGCATGCTGCTGGATTTCGGCATTCTCAAACTGGCGGAAGGCGAAATATGGAAGGACCGTTCTGATAAAGAGCGGGCTCTGATGCTCATCAGTGGAAACGTCAATTTTGAATGGGATGGGACAACCCGGGAGGCGAAACGCAGCTCCTGTTTTGATGAGAATCCTGAGGCCCTGCATGTTGCCGGAGGTATGGAAATCATCCTCAAAGGCGGCTCGGGAGGTGCAGAGCTTTGCTATGAAGCTTGCGTGAACCCAAAGGTTTTTCCAGCCACCTATTATGGCAAAGAAGACATTCGAAACGACGTGTTCGGTGCCGGTTCTCTCAATGAAACGTCTATTCGAACTGTCCGGACGGTTTTTGACGGCGAAAGTGTCAAAGAATCGAACATGGTCCTCGGAGAGGTAATTAATCATCCGGGAAAGTGGTCCAGTTATCCACCCCACGATCATCCCCATCCGGAAATCTACCATTATCGAATGTTTCCCCAGCAGGGCTTCGGTGTTTCTCTGCTCGAGCAGGACGCCCACATTGTAAGGGACAAGAGCACCAGTCTCATCGGCCCGGATAAAACCCATTCTCAGGTAGCTGGAGCCGGATATGCCATGTATTACGTCTGGATGATTCCCCATCTCCCGGATGACAGATGGTTGCCCTCAACCCGATATTTCCGCGAGGAGCATAAATGGCTTCTTGAGAAAGATGTAAAGATTTGGCCGGAAAGGCCCTATGAGGAGTTAAAATGAGTACCCTGAAATTGACCATGTCCCAGGCACTGGTAAAGTTCCTGGACAATCAGTACCTCGAATCGGATGGCGAAGAAATCAAATTCGTCGAAGGTGTTTTCGGTATATTCGGACATGGATGTGTCGTCGGAATCGGAGAAGCCCTCCAGGAACCCGATCACAGTCTGAAGTTTTATCAGGGCCACAGTGAGCAGGGCATGGGCCACGCCGCAATGGCATACGCCAAGCAGAACAACCGTAAAAAAATCATGGCGGTCACCAGTTCCATCGGTCCCGGCGCTCTGAACATGGTAACTGCCGCCGGAACTGCCACGGTTAACCGAATCCCCGTCCTCTTCCTGCCTGGTGACGCTTTTGCCTGCCGACAGCCAGACCCGGTTCTTCAGCAAGTTGAATCTCCGCAGGACTACACCAGTACGGCGAACGACTCATTTCGGGCCGTGTGTAAATATTGGGACCGAATCGTCCGTCCTGAACAGCTCATGACTGCAGCCGTGAATGCCATGAGAGTGCTTACAGACCCGGCAGAAACCGGGGCCGTCTGTCTGGCTCTGCCCCAGGATGTCCAGGCCGAAGCCTATGATTACCCTGAAGAGTTCTTTGCCAGACGGGTTCACCGTCCCGGCCGCCGTCCACTTTCTCCCGGTGACGCGAAACGAGCCGCCGACCTCTTCAAGGGTAAGAAAAAGCCGATGATCATCTGCGGCGGAGGTGTCCGTTATTCCGGCGCCGGCGCAGAGCTGGCGAAATTCGCCGCGGACTTTGATATTCCTTTTGCGGAAACCCAGTCCGGTAAAGGTGTTCTGGCCTGGGATAATCCGATGAATCTCGGAGGACTGGGAGTTACCGGCACAAGTTCGGCTAACGATATCGCACATGAGACCGACCTGGTAATCGCAGTGGGAACCCGACTTAATGACTTCACCACTGCTTCCAAATGGGATTTTCACAACCCTGAGGTTGAACTCCTATCAATCAATGTCAGCGCATTTGATGCCTACAAAATGAACGGTTTCCCGTTTCTCGGAGACGCAAAACTTGCTCTGTCGGACATCAGCGGCGAACTCGCCGGTACTGGCTATAAGGCGGCCTGGGGAACCAGAGTTAAAGAGGCCATCGATGTCTGGACCGCGGAGAATACTCGGCTTTTCACCCTCGATGATGCTGAAAATGGTTTCGCACAGACCAAGGTGATGGGACTGATGAACGAGGGCGGTATCCCTGAGGATGCCATCGTTGTTGCAGCGTCCGGATCTCTGCCTTCGGATATGGAGCGAATCTGGCGGACCCGAGTGCCTGACACCTATCACCTGGAATACGGGTTCAGCTGTATGGGCTATGAGATTGCCGGAGCCCTGGGGGCCAAGATCGCTTTCCCTGAACGTGAAGTGTACTGCCTGATCGGTGATGGCGGATTCTGGATGCTCAACTCCGAGATGTTTACCGCGATTCAGGAAGGTTTGAAAATCAATATCATTCTCATCGACAACAATGGATTTCACTGTATCGACAATCTTCAGGCATCTCAGGGAATCCCTCATTTTGGCTGTGAATTCCGGTACCGTAATCCCGAATCAGATCGCCTCGACGGTGATTACATTCCTGTGGATTATGCAATGCTGGCTAAAGGCGTGGGTTATGACAGTCACCGTGCAGAATCCAGCGACGAATTTGTTGAAGCTCTGAAGAAAGCGCGATCCAGCGATAAACCATCCCTCATCGACTGTAAAACAGCTCGGAAATCCATGACCGGTGACTACGGCGCATGGTGGAGAGTCGGTACACCCGAGGTTTCCAAAAAGAGTGCCGTAGTCGAAGCCAGTAGGAATATCAAAAAAGAAGTCGCTAAGGCGAAGCAGTTCTAGAGGAGAAGCTGACATGCTTGAGAAAGTAAAACTGGGCATCGCGCCCATTGCCTGGACCAACGATGATATACCTGAGCTGGGTGCTGAGAACACATTCCAGCAGTGTATCAGTGAAATGGCTCTTGCAGGATACACCGGGAGTGAAATAGGAACCAAATATCCGGAAGATGCCGAGGTTCTCAAAAAGGCCCTGGATCTCCGGGGAATGGTAATCTGCAATCAGTGGTACAGCACCGAACTGATTATCAGACCATTTACCGAAATTGAGCAGGAGTTTCGGGCCAAACTGGCGTTTTTGCGTATTGTCGGTGCCGAAGTTGTCGGTCCCAACGAACAAACCCGGGCCTGTCAGGGAAATGAGAACATCGGAGTCCAGGAAGGTAAGGCGATATTCACCAACGACGAATGGAAGGTGATGGTTGATGGCTATAACAAGTTGGGACGAATCGCCACCGATGAAGGTTTCCGACTCTGCATGCACCATCACATGGGCACCGGTGTGCAGACCCCCGAGGAAGTCGAGCGTTTCCTGAACGATACCAACCCGGATACCGTTTATCTCACCTATGATTCCGGCCATTTCTCCTACAACGGTTCCGATCCCGTAGCTGAGTTGAGAAAAGTCGTTTCCCGTGTCGGCCATGTTCATCTCAAAGACCTCAGACCGGACATTCAGGCCGTGGGAATGAGGGAAGACTGGCCGTTCATGAAAGCCGTACGAGAGGGTGTCTTTACGGTTCCCGGTGACGGCGGAGTGGACTTCCCGTCAATTTTCAAGATACTCGATGATGCCGATTATTCCGGTTGGATGGTTGTCGAAGCCGAGCAGGATCCCGCCGTAGCGAATCCTTTCGAATACGCCCTCAAAGCCCGGGATTATATCCGGAAACACACCGGACTGTAGAAGGTAACAATATGAGCAGGAATTTGAAGATAGGAATTATCGGCGGCGGACGAATAGGTAAGGTTCATGCCATTAATCTCAGCACTCGGGTTGCCGGTGTCGAGGTGGCTGTTATGGCCGACCCATTTGCCGACAAAAAACTGGATACATTTGCGGCCGACCTCGGGATTACCAAAGTAATCAAAGACTACAAAGAGATTCTGGCGGACGCCGATATTGATGCAGTTCTGATCTGTTCTCCCACCGACACTCATGCCGATATCAGTCAGGAAGCGGCACTTGCAGGTAAACATGTCTTCTGTGAAAAACCGCTGGATCCGGATCCCGACGTTATCAGGAAGACTCTTGCTGTAGTGAAGAAAGCCGGGCTTGTATTTCAGATTGGTTTTAATCGCCGATTTGACCACAACTTCCGGGCGTTGCGTCAGGCTGTTGTTGATGGGTCGATCGGTGATGTTCACCTCCTGCGCATCACCTCCCGGGACCCGGAACCGCCACCGCTGGAATATGTCCGTGTATCCGGGGGTCTTTTTCTGGATATGGCTATTCATGACTTCGATATGGCCCGTTATCTCACCGGAAGTGAAGTAGTCCGGGTTCATGCCGCAGGCGCTGTTCTTGTTGACCCGGCAATCGGCAGGGAAGGGGATATCGATACCGCTATTACCACGCTCTGGTTCAAAAATGGGGCATTGGGTGTAATTGATAATTCCCGCAGTGCAGCTTATGGATACGACCAGCGCGCCGAAGTTTTTGGCAGTAAGGGCAGCGCACAAAGTACCAATGATACTTCATCCACTGTCCGTGTCAGTGACGCCGATGGGGTTACTTCCGGGAAGCCCCTGTTTTTCTTCCTTGAGCGCTACGCCGAATCATTTGCTGAAGAACTCAGGGATTTTGTAAAGGCGATCAATGAAGGCGCTGAAGTGCCGGGTCAGAAAGCCGCACTCAATTCAGTTCTGATTGCTCTGGCAGCCAAGAAATCTCTGGACACGGGCATGCCCGTTGACGTGGAACAGGCCTGAGTATTCAAGATGGACTACCTGAAGAACAGCTCCCGGGATGTGATGGTGATGGGACGGGCCAATGTCGATATGTACGTTGCCAATCCCGGTGAATCCCTGGAGAAATCCGAGTTCTTTGAGAAATCCGTGGGCGGCAGCGCTGCGAATATCGCTGTGGGGCTGGCACGCCTGGGGCGCAAGGTTGACTTCCTGGGTCTGGTCTCCGAGGACCAGTTCGGGCGCTATGTCGAGCATTTCCTTAAGGACAATGGTATTGGAACCGAATTTCTGAGCCGTGATGATTCAGGATCTCTTACCAGTCTGGCCTTTGCCGAACGGGAAAAGGTTGACAGCCATGTACTGTTTTACCGTAACGGGACTTCAGATCTGATGATTGATGTCGCTGACATTCCGGTAGGTGAATTCTCAAATACCACAGTTCTTGTTGTCACAGGAACCGGGCTCTCGGCATCCCCTTCCAGAGAAGCGACACTTTTTGCCATGGAAACAGCCGCCGCCGCCGGTACAAAAGTTGTTCTGGATCTTGACTGGAGAGTATCAGCCTGGGATTCGGTAAGGACGGCGGGGCTTGTTTACCGAATGGCTGCTGCGAAGTCCGATATTATTCTGGGAACCCGGGATGAATTTGAAGTACTTCTCAATACCATGCCGTCGCCGGAATTAATGAGTGACAGGGATATGGCAGATCACTTTCTCTCCGGACAGCCGGAGCTGGTTATTGTTAAACGCGGCCCGAACGGTTCCAACGCCTATGCCGGGGGTGATGCGACCTGGAAGGCGGGAATTTATCCCGTCGACGTTAAAAAGAACTATGGCGCCGGCGATGCATTTGCCGCCGCTTTGATTCATGGACTTCTGACTGGAATTGAACCTGATGAGGCCATGAGATGGGGTGCCGGGGCGGCGGGAATTGTTGTTTCCAATTCAGCCTGTGCGGCATCATCGCCGACGATGTCCGAACTGGAGACATTTATCGAATCAGTGGAGGAGAAATTCTAATGCCCTCGCATATCAAACCCTTTGACAATAAGAATAAAGCGATCGTCGATCGGGACGATAATCTTGTACCCCGAGCCTATATGAATATCGTACGTCTGAAAGACGGCGAAGTGTACATCTCTGATGTTCCGGGTTATGAGACGGTGATAGTTCCGATGGAAGGAACATGTGACGTCGCGATCGGAGAAGATGTCTACCTCGGTGTCGGTAAACGGGAAGTTCTTTTCGACGACAAGCCCGATGCGGTCTATGTACCCTCGGGAAGCAAAGCTTCAATTACCGGTATCGGCAGCGCTGTGAACTTCGTTGTCGCTGGAGGCCGGACTGATAAAAAGCTCAAGGCATTCCGGGTAACTCCCGGAGAAGTGGATAAGGTGCAGTACGGAAGCGACGACACCAAAACCCATCGTAAGATCTACCACATCCTCGGCCCCAATCAGGCCGGGAAAACCGATCGTCTCCTGGTTAGTGAACTGTTTACAGTCGGTGCCGGCGGGTGGTCCGGATTCCCGCCGCACAAACACGATGAAGACAGGGAAGGTGAGTCAGCTTTTGAAGAAGTCTATTATTTCCGATTCGATCCGGCTCACGGATTCGGTGCCCAGTTTGCCTATGTGCATGAAGACGACTTCGGTCCGGTTCATCACATCAAGGACGGGAGTACCATTGTTCTGGATAAAGGATACCATCCTGTCGTAGCTGCACCGGGCTATAGGATGTACTACTTTACGATTCTGGTGGGGAAAACCACCCGAACTCTCAGTCAGAGCTTTGAAGAAAAACATGCCTATCAGTTGGAAACCATCCCGGGTATCGGGGACATGATTAAGAAGTTCAAGGATTCATGAGGGTTTCTCTTAAAGAAATGCTTCCTGATGCCGTTGGCAGAAATCGGGTTATCTGTGGATTCAACATCTTCGGTTATGAAGATGCAGTAGCTGTCATCGAAGCTGCGGAAGAAAAAAAGGCTCCGGTTCTACTCATGGTGAACCGTGCCATGGCTGATTTCATGCCGCCGGACCTCTGCGGCCCTATGCTCTCGAGACTGGCGGAACGGAGTTCTGCCAGGATTGCTGTCCACCTGGACCATGCCTGGGACTATTCAGTTCTTGAACGGGCTCTTGACGGTGGTTTCAGTTCGGTTATGTACGACGGATCAAAAAGACCGCTGGCGGAAAATATTGAGCTTACAGCCAGGGTACGTGTACTTGCAGACCGATATGGCGCATCTCTGGAAGGTGAGGTGGGAACAATACCCTACAGCGATCTTGGAGAAACAGAGGTTGAAATGACAGATCCGTCCGAGGCCGCCAGGTTTGGTGAGGAAACAGGTGTCGATGTCCTGGCCATCTCGGTGGGTAATATTCATCGACTTACAACTCCGACGGCGAAAATCGACTTTTCCCGCCTGGACGAAATCGAAAAGGCAACCTCGATTCCCCTTGTTATTCACGGAGTTTCGGGACTCGCTGAAACAGAGATTCAGGCATTACTGCAAACGGGAGTTGTCAAATTTAATATCGGAACCCGGTTGAGAATGGCATTCGGTAAACGTTTACAGAATGAGTTCGACAACGATCCGGGCCAATTTGACCGCCTTGAGCTGATGAAAAA
>RCND010002859.1_pt1 | contig 10648 bp, 11 predicted proteins | sample 2041351 | NCBI WGS metagenome assembly RCND01 (sample SAMN09708230, study PRJNA481090) | Marine sediment metagenome, whole genome shotgun sequencing project. | biome: marine sediment; feature: ocean; material: sediment; isolation source: Sewage treatment plant 12B marine sediment (STP12B) ...
GGTGGGTATTTCAGATCTGGCCTTTGATTCTACTGTTATTGTCCGACCATCTTTACTGCTGGGCGACAGGTCAGAGTTCAGGTTCGGAGAAAGGATGGCAACAGTCTTTATGAAAGCCTTCGCTTTTATTCTCAGAGGAAAGCTAGGAGTTTATCGTGCAATTGAAGGAAGAGATGTTGCACTTGCCATGATTGATCTGCTGGCAATGGAGGGTGCTAAAAAAATTATCCTGTCTGACGAGCTTAGGGAACTTGCCGCAAAGCATAATGTAGCTAAAGAGGAATAATAACTAAAACTATATATTATGAAAAATATACAGCGTTTGCTAGTACTTGGCACTTTGTTGATTATCGCTATGACTCCAACACTGAAAGCCCAGGAAGAACACAAGGAACACAAAAAAGAATCAGAAAAACTTGTTGTTGTGTGGACCAGCGGCGATATTGAAGTAGCAGAAAAGATGGTGTTTATGTATGTATATAATGCCAAGAGAGCCAAGTGGTTCGATGAAGTTACCTTTATTGTCTGGGGACCATCAGCAAAACTTCTTTCTGAAAACGAGAAATTACAAAAGAACCTGGCAAAGATGCAGGAAATAGGCATTAAGACAGAAGCCTGCATTGCCTGTGCACGCATGTATGAGGTTGACGACAAGCTTAAAGAACTTGGTATTGATGTTAAAGGAATGGGAGTTCCACTATCGGATTACATCAAGAAAGGTTATAAGGTGTTAACGTTCTAACCTGAGTGACAGACAACTCAAACCTCCGTCCAGCTTCTTAAATTCGCTCATTTCAAGTGCTATGGTGCGATAGCCATGTTGCTGTATAAGGCTTTCGGTTGTGGGATTGCCGGCCGGGACAAGCACTGTGCCATTTATCCATACACTGTTAGCGGCGTAAAGCTCATTTTCGGGAACGATAATTTTATTGTATGAATTGAGCTCTGGCAGGTCTGACATTTCTTTCCAGCAAAGGAGATTGTTGTTTTCGATATACGAAAGCCCGGTTTTAAGGTGGAGGATATCTTTAAGTTTAATTGTAGATCCTGAGAATCCATAATCGTTTAAGAACGATATCATCTGCTCGGCACCTTCTCTATTGCTTCGCTCCGATAATCCAATAAAGAAATGGTTTCCTGCCATCATTATATCCCCTGCTTCAACAGTACCAGGGTAAATAATACTGCCGGCATCGGGGAAGTGACTTTTTACAGCCTCAACAATAAGTATTTCTTCACCTTTCCTGCTCTCTGCTCCCGGACTACATATAATTGCTCCTTTAGAAGTACATAGCGCAACATCTTCAACAAAGACTGAGTCGGGATATTTTTCAGTGGCATCAAGAATGTCAACCTCAAGGCCACACTTCTCCAGAGCTTCAATATAAGACTGGTGCTGAGACCTGGCTTTCTTATAATCCGGAGTCTCCTGGTCTGCACCCTTGATTCCACTAATCAAGCTCCTCCCGGGGGTTCTAACGATAGCTTTCTTAAATTCCATATGATCTAAATATACTCCAAAGGTACTACGGAAAAAGAAAATACTAGAATTTTCTTAAGCTCTTCCGTTTATTTTGAATATTGGAATAATTCTTCTTTCGAATGTCTCAAAAAAAATTCAGAAATAAGTATCAGGTTGTATCAAATAGAAGTCAATGTTGGGATTATTCTTTCCCGGGTAGTTACTTCATAACCTTTCCAACTCATAAGAGAGCAAGAATCCTTGGGAAGGTTATTAATAAGAAAGTGGTATTATCAGAATTCGGAGAAATCGTAAAATTAGAATTGGGTAAAGTAGATAATTATTCAGATAGAGTATTTCTCGATGAATGGATAATAATGCCAGACCATATTCATTTTATTCTTCTAATTTATGGAGAGACTACGGATTCGAATGGGGGAAAAGAGAAAATTCTAGAATTTTCGCAGAATGTTCCGAGCTTAAGACTTTCTGATTATAAACGAAAGCCTTCCATGGATGAGTTAATTAAATACCGCCGGAAAAGACGAGGAATGCTTATTCCAAAAATTATTAGTCAATTCAAAAATCAAACCTCAAAGAAAATCAACGTTTTACGAGGAACTCCGGGAAATAAAAATTGGCAAAAGGATTATATTGCAAAGATTATAACAGATGAGGTGTATTATCAAAACATTAAGAATTATATAATTAACAACCCGGCTAAATGGACCACAAAGGATTAAGAATCATATTGGTGATAACAATACTTTTATTACTTATTGCATGTGCTGGAAACGAGAACGAAGCTGTCGCATACGAAAAAATAAACGGGAAAAGGGTACTCGTCTGTGACATTGATAAAATAACAGAGACCAGAGAACTGAAAATAAGTGAGTTTGTGGAATCCTCTACACTGATCAGGCTTGAAAAAGACACTTCTGCTTTTGTTGGAAACACCTTTCTAAGGTGTACATCGAATGGTTATATATTTCTGGCCGACACTCAAAACAGGCTGCTTATTTTTGATGAGAATGGGAACTTCGTAAGACTTATAAGGCCGGGCCGGGGACCGGGCGAATTCGTGGTCCCGAGCAATCCGCAGGTGATTGGAAATAAAATCTATGTCCAGGATGGATTACGAGGGAAGTTACTTGAATATTCTCTTGACGATAAAAAGCTTTCAATGTCTGTAGATATTGTGAAAATGTCAGGTACCAGTATTGTAACCGAAGACAGTAGGATAATTTCTGCAGGGAATTCATCATCATATGACGATCCGTACCTTGTATGTATGCAGGATCTTTCAGGAAACATTGGACAATCTGTAAAGGCCAAATATCAATTTGTTTTGCAGCAGACATTAGTTCATGAGTCTACAATTATTTATCCATGGGAAGATGGATGGAATATCCATTTTGGTGCAAACGATACTCTTATGCATTATATTCCTGAAACTAATAGCCTTGAACCTGTGGCTGTTTTTTATAGTTCTTCCCATCTTGAAATTAACCGGAAACATTTTAAGGAAAGAGCCAGAACGGCCATGGATATCGATGAGTCTCTTATGAAACCCGTTATGGTAGTTCCTGAGTTTGAAACATCTTCATATTATTTCCTGAGTGTTCTTAATTATGGTGCTCGAATGGACGAGGGGCTACCATGGTATATTGCGGATAGAAAGTTATGTATGCTTTGTAAGGAGACGGATGAAGTTTTCTATGTAAAGTTAGTTGATGATTTTTGGGGTAATCGACACTTTTCTTTCCCCGGGAGTTCTCAGTATTGGTCGAGAGATATTATAATAGATTATCCGGCTCTAATAATAAAAAACAGGTTTAACAAGCTACTTTCAGATTCTGGGAATGAATTAGACGAGGAACAAAGGAAAAAACTACAGAAAGTAATTGATGAAACCAATGACGAAGATAATGATCTGGTGTTCTGGTATAAACTGAAAATTTAATTAATTTGTTATGTATAAGCATTGTCTTAAGAAGCTCAGTTCGCTTATTCTATTACTTGTACTGTTTGGATCGGCTATTTCGGCGCAGGAGTTCTATGATCAGTTGTCAGATGCTGCCCTTGAGCTAACCAAACAGCAGGTGGTATACGATCCGGGTTATTATGTAATTGATTATCCCGGAGGGGATATACCTGAGGGTAGGGGTGTTTGTACCGATGTTATTGTAAGGGCCTACCGGGCCCTGGGGCTTGATCTTCAAAAAACGGTTCACGAAGATATGCAGGCAAACTTCGCTAAATACCCACAGAACTGGGGTCTGAATTATCCGGATAAAAATATTGATCATAGGCGGGTACCAAACCTTATGAAGTTTTTCGAGAGACAAAATGCTTCCTTAGAAATAACAGACAAGGCAGAAGGCTATCTGCCTGGCGACATAGTCTGTTGGGACCTGGGAGGGGGTATTACACATATTGGAATAGTGGTTAACAGGAAAACTCCAGACTACCAGAGATATCTAATTGTTCATAATATTGGAGAGGGACAGAATTTGGAAGATTGCCTGTTTAAATTCAAGATAATCGGACACTATCGGTATAAATAATGCTTCGTTATTCCTTAGCTATATCTTAGGCTATTAGATACATAATGGAATATAATAACTGAGAAATCTAATTTATTTCATATATTGCATTTGCAATATATAATTAAATCTTATTTGAAATTGGAGATGATGGTGTTTTAATAGCTGTATTAAGATACTTGTGTTTTGATATTATGTCTTTTAGACAAATGTAAATTCAACAGGATTGACTTGAACAATTAATTAAGAATACAATTGCTGATTCTTCTTGGAAGAATATTTCGCTGCATAATTTTTTATAACTAAAAACTAAAAAAATGAAGAAAATTGTAAACAAATTGAAGAGGTCATTATTATATCCTATAATTTCCATTATAGGATTGACGATTCTAATATCAACATCTTGCGATAGCGATTATGTTGAAAAGGATATTATGAGTGCACAATCTCAGTCGAAAACCGATCAAGTTTTTGCAAATACGGATATATTAATGTCCGTAGAAAGCAATACGTTGATTTTTAATTCTGAAGAGGATTTTCAGAAAGCAATCGATTTACTAAATAGCCTTGGCGATGAGAGTCTAAATGATTGGGAGAATTTTTGTGGGTTTAGTTCATTGTTGAACTCAAAAAAGTATGAATTGGTTCAGCATAAAACGGACAAACTATTTGCTTCATTGCTTAATAACGAATCAGAGGTTATTGTTGGCAAGCATAAATTTACCATCAACTTTGATAATGAGAAAGTTGTTGTTGAATATATAATAGATGAATCAAAGAGTTCTTTGGATCTAAAGTCTTCAGATCTCCTGGTTGGAGAATTTGATTTTACAGATGATGTATTCACGCTTCTTGAAGACGGTATAAAGGAGATCAAGGGAACATATTGTGGTGGTCGTGTTGATGACCATAGTTTCCCATTCTATGGAATGTCCGGAGATAATATTTACTGTAGAGTAAAATATTATACAATTGGGATTTATAATACCATAAGTATAAAGATGGATCAAAATTTTTATTATTTTGATGGTTATGCACCATTGAAAAACGGATTTTATACTAATTATGGAGAAAGTACCTGGGAGAATAAAAAAGATTCAGGCACTTTTAACAACATTTCTGAAGAAAAAGAGACTCCGAGCTATGGAGACATAAGTGTTAGGCCCTATGCCAGAACAAGGCGTCTTAAATCTTTTTATCTTAATGTAGAGTTCTATACTGAATGCACCTGGAACACCACCTATAATTATGAGATAAGTGTTGATATCAATTGCCATTAATTAGGGTAGAAACTCAATTTCTCCGGTAGATAATTCTATTGAGAAGTTTCAGCAATTAACTAATACATATTCAAAATGAATAATCAATCTATAATTACAAAACTTATAATAATTACGGTATTAATATTTTGTATCGAATCGTTATCTGCTCAGGTAAGACCTGAAGTAAAGTTTGGTTTACGATATAACTCTGAGGTTTTAATAAGGACAAGCCATGATAATCATCCATTGGCCCCTGAAATAGGACTGGGTATAGGGATAAATTCAAAATGGTATACAGGAATAAGTGCCAATTTCTTTAGCACTAAATCAAGTACAACAGAAGCTAATCATTACTTGCTTGAACTTGAAGTTAGTAGAAAGATACCTGTAAATAAGATTCCAAAGCTTGACCTTGGGGTATCTATTAGGCCTGGCATAATTCTGGTTGATGCTTATTCAGTCCAATATTCAAGCGATCTTGAATTATATAAAACACTCACCTTATCCTTGAATCCTTATATAGGATATACTTTCCTTGAAAACTTAACAGCTATATTATGGACTGGCTTTACCTGGCTCCCACAGGAGGCATCCCGATTATCTGACCAGCAAAGAGTAGGTGGATATATTGCTTGTGGATTGAAATATTGTTTTTAGCATGCTATTATAGTGATGAAATATTTTAGAGTTATTATCTTTTTATTTCTGGCATCCTGTTCAAAAGAGTTAACTATTGAGTTGCCCCCCATGGAAGGAAAGCTGGTATTGAACTGTTTCTTTTCAACAGGTGAAAACTTCCTGGCCTATATTGGGAAATCGTCTAGAATTCTGGATTCTGATACAAATGCTGTATCTGATGCCCTTGTTTCTCTATATGCAGATAATATATATCAGGGAAATATGGCTTATACTGAAAATAGTTTTTATATTCATGATACTGTTTTAATAAGGCCAAATATACTATATAGGATTGCGGTTTCTGTTATTGGATTTGATGATGTAGAAGCAGAAGATATGGCGCCAGAGCCTACAACAATCAATGAAGTTTATTATGATCCGGAACAATATCTTGATTCTGAAGGAGATGACTTTTATAAGCTAAGCGTAGGTATTAATGACAGTCCTATTATTGATAATTATTATGAGTTAGTTCTCCAACGTTATAAAAATGAAGAGGTCTACGATTTAGTATCAATAAGGGGAGACAACGAAAAAGTTATCATTGGCGAAGGAGATTCTGAGTTTTATAGTGGTTTGTGTCTGTTTTCAGACGCCTTAATAGACTCTGAACCTTATGAATTAGATCTTCAAACTGGAATTTCTCTAGAAGGAAACAAAAAGGTATTAAATGTTCTTACGGTAAGTAAAGAATACTATTTATTTCGTAAATCCTTAATCAGGCATTTAAATGGCCAGTTTCCGGATTTATTAAATCCGACTGAACCTGTGAATTTGTATTCTAATGTAAAAGGTGGTTACGGGATATTTGCCGGATATTCAAAAGAAATTGTAATTACAGATTCGAAATGACTATTTCCAGATTTTTCTGTTCGTTTTGTATTCTTTTCTGTGTGCCATTTTTATCATATTCTCAGGAAATAAAGATAAGTGGATATATAAAAGACCAAAGCAATGGAGAACCATTAATTGGGGCAACAGTAATTAGCTTTAAAGGACATAATGGTACGTCTTCAAATAGCCTGGGATTTTATAATATTAGTGTTAAGAGAGCAATAGGGGATACATTAGTTTTTAGTTTTGTGGGCTATAAACAAGATACGATGTTTGTCAATTTCATTCAGGATACAACTATAAACGTGTCATTATTTGCAGGAATAGATTTGAAGGAAGTATCTGTTTTTCCTGATAAGACTCATAGCTTTGGAATAAGGAAAGCGGGTTTGCTACATATTCCAATGTCAACATATAAAGAATTGCCCTCTTTTATGGAACGTGATGCTATAAAGTCTCTTCAGCTTCTACCCGGGATTGCTTCCGGCCTAGAAGGACAAAGCGGTCTGGTTGTTAGGGGCGGGGGTTTCGATCAAAATTTATTTCTATTGGATGGCGTACCACTATATCATGTAAATCACTTAGGCAATTATTTGTCAGTTTTTGAAGTTGAAGCACTCAGTGATATAAAAATATTTAAGGGGGCATTCCCGGCTTCTTACGGTAGCAGGCTTTCTTCAATTACAGATATTAGAATAAGAGAAGGTAATAAGCATTCTCTCAAAGGCTCATTGTCAGCAGGCCTGATCTCATCAAGCCTGATTCTTGAAGGACCAATAGTGAAAGGGAAATCCTCCTTTCTTATTTCTGTGAGACGATTTTGGCCCGATTTAGTTATTATGCCATTAAGTAGTAATTTATTAGAAGGAGCTACTGTGGGATATAATTATTTCGATAATATTATAAAAGTAACACACGAATTATCGAAGAACAACAAATTGTATCTTAGCTTTTATGCAGGCAGAGATAACTATAAGACCATTTTTAAGGAAAAAAACACTTCTTCTGTTACAAAGGCCTATAACAAACAAACATGGGGCAATTTGCTGCTTACCGGAAAGTGGGTTCATATCTACACTCCAGATCTGTTTGGAGAAATAACAGCAGGTTATACAAGATATAGTAGTGAAACCAGTAATATATATGAGTTTAGTACCTCAGTAGGTGAGTATACAGAAGATCACAGCATTAAAAAACTTTCAGGAGTTAGTGATTTAAATATATCGGGTTCTTTTGAGTACTCCCCTGGGAATAATATTGATTTAAATTTTGGCGCAGGATCTGTCCTTCACTTTTTTGACCCGGGATCGTCTGTGTATAGCTCGAATATTGATGGGGTACAACTCGAAAAGGATCTGATTAAGAACATAAAACTAAGGGCCTTAGAGAGCTATATATATACAGACAATGTATTTTCAATAACTAATAATTTTGCTTTGGATCTGGGTTTAAGATGGAGTACTTACTTTGTGGAAGGGGAATTTTTCAATTCTTTTGAACCCAGGCTTTCTTCAACAATATTTATAAACGATGTGTATTCATTGTCTGTCTCATATAACAGAATGCAACAATATCTCCATATTATTTCAAGTTCAGGGCAAGGAATACCGTCTGATTTATGGATGCCAAGTACATCATTAATACCCCCTCAACAATCTTCTCAAATTTCATTTAGTATTAGCAGGTCTTTTACTAAGAAAGGTGTTGAAATTTCCCTGGAAGGATATTTCAAAGAACAATCCAATTTAAGTACGCTAAAAGAAGGGGTGTCTATTTTCGTAGGTAGGGATAGCTGGGAAAGCAAGATTGAGAATAAGGGAAGAGGAATGTCTAAAGGTCTGGAGTTGCTCGTTCAAAAAACAAAAGGAAGCACTACAGGCTGGGTATCTTATACAATATCAAAAACCACAAGGAAATTTCCCGGCATTAATGAAGGATTAAGCTATCCCTTTAAGTATGATAGAAGGCACGATTTATCATTCGTTATAAAAAAGAAGATTTCTAATAATATTGATTTAGCAGCTACCTGGATTTATGGTTCCGGGCTGCCAGTTAATCTGGCCCTAGGTAAATACAGAACGGTAACAACAAAAGATTATATTAATAATTCAGGAGATATTTTCAGATTTGATCAGGATGCCTATATATATGGAAGCAAGAATAGTATCAGAATGAGGGCTTATCATAGATTAGATCTTGGGATTAATTTCCACAAAGAAAAACCTAAGGGTAAACGGACATGGTCTTTTAGTATTTATAATCTTTATAACAGGCAAAATCCGTTATATTATTATGTTGACTATCCGGAAAATGAATCTCAAATGAAGATTTACCAAAAAAGTCTGTTTCCTATAATGCCTTCAATATCTTATTTATACAGATTTAATTAAGTTTGAAAATTGCAATTTAATTCATAATTTTCCTATCCCACATACCGTACGACTTAGGCCATACGACGTTTGCCTATAGTCGTTTATCGATTTCCTTTTGCCCTTCGCCTTGTTTTTCCTATTTTTGGTATTCACTAATTAGTTAAATTATGACAGGATTAATAATCATTATAGTTGTTGTCGTATTGATAGCACTCTTTTTTATCTCCGCCTATAACCGGCTGGTAAGACTAAGAAATAATCGAGAAAATGCTTTTGCAGATATAGACGTACAACTTAGACAGAGACACGACCTTATTCCAACACTTGTTAGACGGTAAAAGGCTATATGAAACACGAAAGGGAACTTCTTACGGAGGTTACCAACGCAAGGGCCAATGCAATGAAGGCCGGATCTATAAATGAAAAGATTGCTGCCGAATCCCAACTTTCATCGGCATTGGGAGGTATTCAGGTAGCTGTTGAGGCATATCCTGACCTTAAGGCAAATCAGAATTTTCTTAATCTCCAGGAAGAAATATCAGACGTTGAAAATAAGCTTGCTGCAGTAAGGAGATTCTTCAATTCGGCAACTAAAGAGCTTAATGTTTCTGTTGAATCATTTCCTTCCAATCTCGTAGCAGGGATGTTTGGCTTTAATAGAGAGCTTATGTTTGATCTGGGCGATCGTCGCGAGACAATGGAAGAGCCGCCAAAGGTAAGTTTTGATTAAGGGCTTATGAAATATCTAGGATTACAGAGACAGATATGGAGGAATAATACCAAATCCATTCTTCTATTAATAATGTTTCCTCTTGTATTTTATGCCCTTGTTTTTGTGTTCTACTTCCTTATGGATTTTTTCCAGGAAGAGGATATGATAAGCGATCCGATACAAAGTTCATTACGAACACTTCCCATCGTTACAGTTGTGGTAGGAATATGGTTTATTATTGCCTGGCTCTCACACAGCTCTATGATAAACAAGGCTACCGGGTCTCGTACGCTGGAGCGCACAGAGAATAAAAGAGTGTATAACCTGATTGAAAACCTTTGTATGTCTGCCGGGGAGACAATGCCCAAAGTAAATATTATTGAGGACGATAGCCTTAATGCTTTTGCCAGTGGATTAAATAAGAGGTCGTATACCATTTCCCTGTCAAGAGGAATAATTGATAAGCTCGACGATGATGAGCTGGAAGGGGTAATAGCTCACGAGCTGACACATATCCGTAATAAGGATGTAAGGTTGCTGATAGTATCAATAGTCTTCGTAGGCATCTTTGCTTTTGCCACTCAGGCTCTTCTCAGAACTTTTATGTATGGTGGTGGACGAAGAAACAGTAAGAACGGGGGGCCCGCAATTATTATTATAATGGCGCTTGCAGCCGTGGGCTGGTTACTCTCAAATCTCTTTCGTTTTGCTCTCTCAAGAAAAAGAGAATATATGGCCGATGCCGGCGCAGCCGAGCTAACCCATAAGCCGGGAGCTCTTGC
>RCND010002292.1_pt1 | contig 10642 bp, 7 predicted proteins | sample 2041351 | NCBI WGS metagenome assembly RCND01 (sample SAMN09708230, study PRJNA481090) | Marine sediment metagenome, whole genome shotgun sequencing project. | biome: marine sediment; feature: ocean; material: sediment; isolation source: Sewage treatment plant 12B marine sediment (STP12B) ...
CTCCACTAATTTATGATCCGGGGGAACAACTGGTGAAAACCATTTTTGAAAAAATCTGAAGGGGGGCCGCAATGGCCCCTTTTTTTTTACATCCATCCCTATCCCGTATTTATTCTACACTTTTCGGTATTCCCACTCGGTGCTGAAATTTGCGGGGTAACCGCAAATTATAGGCATCCTCGTTGGGAATACCTTCAAGCTTTATTATCAAATAAGTAGGTATGGGGAAGTAAAAGTAGGGCATGGTCTCCCCTTCAGATGTTTTAGAGGTGGTGGAGGGAGATGGCGCTGGTGATGTATAGGGCTGCTGTTTCAGTGCGTAGTCTGGATGATCCAAGGTGAAAAGGGGCATATCCCGCCTGTAGTGCCAAAGATACTTCCTCCTCGGTAAAATCACCTTCGGGACCGACTAATAAGGTATAGGTTCCGGAGTAGTCCAACTCTTTAATACTCTTCCGTTCTAGGGGATAGCAGTGAGCGATTCCCAGGGTTCCCTGGCGCTCTGTTTGAAGAAAGGCATCCATCGTCATAGCTTCGTTTAGCTTCGGCTTGTAGGCTTTCAGTGACTGTTTCATGGCTGATACAAGGATTCTTTCAAGACGCTCAGACTTCACCTGTTTCCTTTCACTGCGCATACAGATCAGGGGAGTAATCTCTGAAATCCCTATCTCAGTTGCCTTCTCCAGGAACCATTCAAATCGATCCATGTTTTTGGTGGGTGCCACCGCCAGATGAAGCTTATAGGGAAGTGCCTGGTAATCCAGGGTTTCTTTTTCAATTTGTAGCTTGCAGCGCTTCGGATGATCTTCGCTTATTACAGCCTCATACCAACCACCCCTGCCATCCACCAGGATCACATGGTCGCCCCTGACAAGTCTGAGAACACGAATGGCATGTTTGGACTCCTGCTCTTCCAGCTCAAAACTATCGCCCTTAATATGGGGATTGTAAAAAAGATGCATCAATGCGATTTGAGACTAAAATTAGTAATTTAAGCGGGCAAAACCCCAAGACCATGTTTAGAATAGGAGTTCTGTCAGATACCCACGGCTTTTATGATTCGAGGATCGCGACCTATTTTGGGGAATGTGATGAAATCTGGCATGCCGGAGATATAGGTGACTATGAAGTTATTATACAACTCAATCGAATAGCTCCGGTGGTGGCCGTGTACGGTAATATAGACGGCACATCCATCCGCTCCAGGTATCCAGGTCACCAGCGTCAGCTTCGTGAGGGACTGGATATCTGGATGACCCACATCGGCGGATACCCGGGCAACTATGATTATCGGGTAAAGCCAGACATAAGTGAAAAGCCTCCGGGCCTCTTTATTTCGGGACACTCGCATATACTAAAAGTGATGCCCGATAAGAAACATGGATTTCTTCATATCAATCCTGGTGCTGCCGGGCGCAATGGAATGCATAAAGTGCGTACCCTGGTACGTTTTGAAATAGAAAGCGCTCGCGTAGGAAACCTGGATGTTATTGAGCTAGGAACGCGCTCCAGGGCTTAAAAACAAGGCCTTACTCCTGATCTTCAAACTCCAGGAAACGATTGATAAACAGATCCAATCTCCTCCGTGCAGCCAGACTGTATACATACTGCCCCTTTCCAACACGGCCTTTGAGCCTTCGATCTCCAGCTTTCAGGTCAAAAACAATACCATTGAAGGTTTGGTTGGACGAGAGTACCTGCAGCCCTCCTGGTGTATAAGCAATATAGTACCAGGTCTTGTCATCTGCCCTCAGGTAGATGTCAAACAGGTCACCAGAGCCTCTTTCCACCAGCTCAATATAGGCTTCCACCTTCTTATTCACCTGGATATCGCCAATATTCCCTATTCCTACCAGGCCTTTATAACGGAACGAACGGGAATTCTGGTGCCATTTCAGCCTAAGGTCGTTGAAGAAAATGGTATGTTTCCACTGAGCGGGAATTTCCTCGTAGGTTCCGGTAAGTCCCAACTGTCGCTCCAGTTCTATAGCCATCTCCCTACCCAGCAAGTCTTTCATTGCCAACTGATAGTGAGGTGATGTGAGATCAACCGGATCAAGGCTGGGCAGAGCGTCAATTTCCGTTCCCATTACCTCGAGGGCCTCAGGAGAAAAGAAGAAATCAAGTCCAAGAACCAGATGGGTATCAAATTCTCCTTCAACAATCTTATGGCTTGCATTTCCTGTCGATACCATCTCCACGCTACCGAAATCCAGATTAAGATTGACGGGGCCCTCCCCATAAACCCTGCATTGTTCTGTCTCCAATCTCAGGTAGGATCCGGGCAAACTCAGGTCTGCCAATTTCTCAGGAGTGGATAAAATATAGTCTTCCCGCTCCGGATCATAGATCAACTCTCCACTGGCATTTGTAATGTTGGCATCGAAATAGTCTTTTCTCGCGGAAAGGAAGGTAGAATATATGTGAGTGGAGTCCCTTGTTATCATGGTGCCTGAGAAGATCTTATTCATAGCGGTGTTTTGCATCTGTTCAGGGATGGGGATGCGGATATTTGCCGGATCGATAATTGCAGTGAAGCGTAACCAGGATTTGACAATATCACAGGAATGAACCAATCTGGTTCCACCGTCAAAGGTTAGAAAGGGATCATCCGCAGAAAGCTGTACATCTCCCTGGAAATCGAAAAAGGGACTTAACATAAATGACGCATCCTCTTCCACCTTTGCTGTAGCTAGCGTAAGGATGGAGGTATCAACCCATACCTTGTCGAAATAAAGCTGATAAGCATTCCCAAATGCATCCAGGTAATCATAGTTTCCCGATCCAGTGTAGTCTTTGGCTCCATTTACAGCTATAGTAGCATCATAAATCAGGTACTGGCGGCTATATTGGTTGGCCATTACCTTCGCATTATTAAGCACGCTCATGGTGGCCCTGTATCCAATACTAAGCTCTTTTTCATAGGGGAAAACGAAGGCATCTGCCACCTTAATAAATGGAACTTCAAAGGCATACAGTATCCTGGCACCGTAATCATAGATAGCTTTGGGAGCAACAAAATTCAGACTATCCTGTTGGGGATGTGTCGATGTATAGGTGGGTCCATTGGTCCTCAACGAATCTATACCAATATCCACATTGTTTTCCGGAAGGATCGCACCCTGAGACAAAGTCACCGATTGCTGATCCATATCCCAGTTGATTTGATCAAGGTGCGTTTCAAAGAGATTGTATGGGAACTCTATCAGGGTAGCATCCCCATTGGCCCTGAATTCTCCCATTCGTTGATCCAGGTCCACAAAAATATTCACATCATTGGTTAGGAAGGGAATCTCATCAAAGGAGTCTGCAGTCAGCTTTACACCTGAAGAATCGGCACTAAGCGTGCTGGACCCATAGCGAAACCGATCCGATTCAAAACGTGCATCAGGGAAACCCATAACTCCGCTCCCTGTAAGTCCGGAAGGAGAAAGGGCCAGGTCACCTGCATGAAAGATGCTGTCATTGAAGATATGAAAGATCTCTTCCACCCTTGACATTTCAAGCAGGTTCTCCCCGGGAATTAATTTCAAATCTGCCACACTATTCTCCACCCAGGGATACTCTGATCCCTCTGTACTATCCTGAAGTAGGAAAGATCGTGTGCGTGCCATCATAGAGTCCGGATGCATCATAAAGAGATCCGATGTTGTGGAGGAGCCCAGGAAATCAAAGGAGCCATAGCCACGCAAGCCCCCGCTACTCATCTCAATATCATTATAAAAGGTCCCCACTCCCCCATATAGTCCAATGCCTTCTTCAGCGGTCTCCATAATGAATCCCAGCGAGTTATCTTCCCTCAGAGTCATTTCCATCTCCATGGGTGGAAGGATTCCTGCTGAGATAAAAGTTCCACGAGGTGCAATGGCCTCGGGACTGAAATTATCCAGACTGTCGATGGTAAAAGGCTCCAGCTCAAAGTAGAAATCTTCCCGGTGATAGACTCCGTTTTGAATAAAGGGATCGTCAAAATAAATATAGGATCCTTCCAAGCTGGTGAATGAAGGGTATTGGGGGAAATTCTCCAGGCCGGACTTATTCTGGGGATCATCGATCAATAACTGGCCCGTCATATCTTCCATGGCATTTTCGATTCGCCTCAGAACAGGTTCTCCATACTCGTTATACTCGTCGGTCGTTATCGATATCTTAAGAGAATCGATCTTTTGCATCTCTATTTTAAAGTCATTGTAGTCGAAATAGAAGTTCTTTCCGGAAAACTGAAACAGACCTGCATCAACAAGACCATCGAACTGAAATGATCTGTTTCGTTTCATAACAATACGATTGTCGGTGGGAATCAATCTTACATTCTGGGAATCGCTCAGGAATATCACTGGAATTCCAGAAATGGTCAGATCACGAGTATACAGATCCAGCTGGGCGTTTGAGGCACTCTCCAGCCGGGAGATAAAGCGTATTACATCGTAGTCCCTTTGTCGCATGGAGGAAGAGATGTAGTCAAAGGTTTTCTGACGTACAGTAATCAGCTCTTTGCTATCATCGTAATAGACAAATCCATATTTAGCCAGGCCCATCAGAAGATGACGTACCTGGTAGGGTGGATAGGCAATATACTGGGCATAATTTGGCATAGCAAATGTCCGTCCCCCCAACATCTTGGAATAAGTATAGAGCTGGGCCAGAGGGTGTTCTATATCCATTCCCTGTATGTCCAGAAAGAAATCGTAGTCAAAAAAGGAAGCTGATTCAAAGGTAGCACGCCCCACAGAGGTCCCCTGTAAGGCTTGTAGTTTCATAAAGGATTCTCCTCTGTTCCAGCTTAGCTCATCAAAATTCATATCGATGTTATGGTAGCTGTTGGAATATGGGCCCAGTGACTTGAAATCCTCAGACTTATTAAGCCGCAACTGGTCATTGCTTACATCAAATGAAAGTTCAAGATCTGGATGAAAGATTGAATCCTCTGCAAAATATATGGAAATGGAAGCATGTGGTGATCTTATGAATCTGCCATTCATAGCGACCCTGTCCGTTTGAGCCCTTAGACGAAGCGTGTCATTGGCAAAGACTTCCAGGACTGCCGGTTCTCCACCCACAGATGAACCCACCAGGTTGGCCCCCTCGATGGCCAATCCCCCACTATAATGAATCCCAGGTATAAAATTCTCAATCCTGTATGAATTCTTATAGGAGAGGAATTTCGGATAGGCAATGGAACTCAGGTCCTTTATAAGTGTAACCTTATCTTCTAATTTTCCCAGAGCTATCCCGTCAAACAGGGCCGGGTAGAATAGCTTTACAGAATCGGCTGTATATCCGGGAGTCTTCAGGTTAATTTTGAAATCATCCATTACAGCATTCAATTCATTTTCAGGCATGCCAGTCCGCTCCCAGGTCACCATTCCATGGCTACCATACCATTGTAGTTCAAATGGATCTACATAGCCTGTGGCATTCTTTATCTGAATATAATCCCGGTCGAAATAGCAGGCAACAACAACATCATCGAAATCAATAGTTAATTTCTCATTCATACGAAATTGAAATGTGGGACTTGACACCCTCCAAATAATGGAGTTAGATTGGTATAGTATATTATCCTCCAGTAGATTAAGGGATAAGGTAAGCAGCTGATCAATGGCCACAAGGGAAGCATCATCCCTTTTTAGAAACAGTGTGAATCCCTCCAGCCATTCTTCGTATCCATGGGAAGTCTTCTGTTCTGTGAAAAACTCCATCATGATACGTTCATACTTGATAAAATGAGGTCTGGGCCTGCATCTACGTTTAAGCAACAAATTAGATACTTCAATGATCTCCAGTTGCTGTTCATAGGAGAGGGAGTCATATACATGAAGAAAACGCTGAAAATCGCCGATCTCGGATGTCTCAAGATGGGCCCCGGTAAATATGCTTAATTCATTTACATACTGTCCGGTATCACTGGTAAACTCCCTGATTGACTGTGCAGCTAACAGCTTGACCAGAAGAAGTAAGGTAATGGATAGAATAGCTTTTTTCATAGGGGCTAATCAGGGTTCCGCTTTAACAAAAGTGAGGGAAATCCAGTTGGCTTCCTCTCCGGTACTCATATGTTTCAAGTCACACCTATAGGCCTCATTCAATATATATTGCACATCCTCTGCAAGAATACCACTGATTATCATCAGTCCCTTATCAAAGAGATGTTCTGTATATATGGACATATCCCTGACAAGAGTATTCCTTGTGATATTGGCCAATATCATATGGAACTTTTCCTTGTAGAGAACACCTGCATCTCCAAGTCTTACATCCATTGCAGAGGACCCGTTCCTCTTAATATTTTCAAGTGCGTTTTCATAAGCCCACTGGTCATTATCCACCCCCAGCACCCTTTCTGCACCCAACTTGCAGGCATATATTCCTAATACGCCCGTCCCACAACCCATGTCAAGAATTCTTTTCCCCTCCATAGGATAATTTCCCATTTCCCTGATCATCAATTTGGTGGTATGATGATGACCGGTCCCGAAAGACATCTTTGGTTCAATTATCAGGGTATATTCAAGGTCGTTGGAGGAGTCATGAAAGGGGGCTCTGATAAGCACCCTTTCATCGATAAGTACCGGGTCGAATTTCTTCTCCCACTCCTCGTTCCAGTTCTGATCTTCGGTCTTATGAAACCTGTACTGAACCTTTATGTTGCCACCTGCCAATTCATCAATCAGCTGATTCATAGCTTCGGCAACATAAAGCTCTTCATCAATATAGGCCTGGATATCGTCCTCACCCTCCACAAATCCCTCGAATCCAATCTGCGCCATCTTCGCAAAAAGGATCTCCTTTTCAGTGCTACTCCACGATCGGGCCGGTATAACGAATTCCAGGTATGCCATAGAGACTGTTTAGTCTAATAGGCATTCACTATACCCATGAAATCTTCTGCTTTAAGTGCTGCACCACCAATCAGTCCGCCATCCACATCTGGATTGGAAAAAAGCTCCGAAGCATTAGAAGGTTTGCAGCTTCCACCATAGAGAATGGACATATTTTCAGCCACATCCTTATCAAATAACTCCACCAGAAGATCCCTGATAAACTTATGCATTTCCTGAGCCTGATCGGGAGAGGCTACAACGCCGGTTCCAATGGCCCAAACCGGTTCATAAGCAATTACTACATTACTCATATCCTCCTGGGTCAGACCAGCCAGTCCCACGCTAAGCTGCTCTCTGATAACATCAAAATGCTTTCCACCTTCACGCTCTTCAAGCACCTCTCCACAGCAGAAAATAGGTTTCAATCCCTTTGAAAGAACAAGCTTGGTCTTCTTGTTCAGGAGTTCATTGCCTTCATGATAGTAAGAACGTCTCTCTGAATGTCCCAGTATCACATACTCAACGCCTACTGAGATAAGCATATCCGGAGAGATCTCACCCGTATAGGCGCCTGACTCTTCTGATGCACAATTCTGTGCGCTCAGTTTTACGCCATCAATCAAGTCATTCACCCTGCTAAGGTGGGTATATGGAGGGGCGATAATTACCAGGGCATCACTTTGTTTCTCCTTTTCAAGTTTTTCAACTGCTTTGGCAAGTTCCATCCCGTCTTTAAGAAGGGTATTCATTTTCCAGTTTCCAGCAACAATTTTCTTTCTCATTTTTCTCTACGTTAAAAATTCTTATTTAAAAATAGTAAAATTCATTAGGTATCAGTGTAAGCAGGTTCTATGTCCTAAGTGGTGATATATAACCTGAGAGTAATATCGCTATGAACAAAGCCAGCACAAAGGCAAGGCTCACTCCATTTTCCCTCTTTCTTGAATCTTCATTCAGCAATAATTCCGGGATAAAGTGATCAAATTCAACTACATCGAAGGAGAATTCATCGTAGGCTCCTCCGGCCTCCATTAAAAGCTGTGTTTCTTCATCCAGGGGAGCTGAAGCATTGCCGATGAGTTCCGACCAATACGGATCCAGTTGCTCCAGGGTCGGGAAATCCCTATAAGCCCATTTCCCCAGGATGGTTCCATTTTTCACAAGCATAAATCCGGGATTTGAACGTACAATGGTCTTTAGCATAATCTCATCCCCAGCCAGAAAGGGATAGCCGAGACCCAGTTCTGAAGATATCGATTCCACCTCTGCCGAAGTAGCTGAGGTCACCGCATAAAAGGAAAAATCACTTGCAAATACTTCCAGTTGGGACCATTCTCCAGCATGGCTCAATGCTTCTTTATCAGCCCCTGCCAGGTCATGACTAATCATGAAGAGGCTATATCCCCTATTGGAGAGGATCTCATCCACCAGGTCGTTTCCATAAGCATCCATAATAGCAAAATCATGAATGGGGGGGTCGTAGCCCTTGCTCACCAGCTTCGATTCGCTATCGACAAAGACCCACTGAAGGGTATCTTTCGGATAGTTCTCCATGCTAAAGGATTCCGACTTTCCTGTCTCCTTATTCCTGTAAATCAGGGTTGTGGTGTATTCATCTGTGGCTACTCCATCGGGAATTTCCATTTCCTCCCTAATTACTGTACCCACATCGTAGGGTCTGAAATCGATCAGTGGCAGATGCCTGTAATTCCAGAAAGAAAAGAATGAAGCGCCTGCAAACAGAACCCCCACCACCATCCACTCCCGAAGCACAGGACCAGAATCATAGGTGCTGTTCCTTCCAAAATAGAGAAGCAGCACAAAAACCATCAGCACCACATTCTTAAAAAAGGTCTGCCAATTGGTGAGAATCAAAGCATCGCCAAAACAGCCACAATCCGATACCGGATTAAATAGTGCCAGGATGAAAGTCAGCAGTGTAAAAAAGGACATAAACCACAACAATACAGTGAATGTGGTCTTTCTTCGGTAGCCAAGAACCAGGGTAAGTCCCAGTATCAGTTCGAAGGCAGAAAGGAAGATTCCCATGGGAAGTGCAAGGAAATCCAGGAAACCCAGTTTAAATGCTGTGAAGTAATCTGCAAACTTGTAGGCCGACCCCAGAGGATCAACAGCCTTCACAAAGCCGCTAAAGATAAAGACCACACCAACAAGTAAACGACTTAATAAGCGAATGTACTTCATTACAGTAACTCCATACGTTTAATAATAAGATCCGAAATTTCCTCCGGGGGAAGCATGATACCATCAGGGTCCATACAATCAACAAGCTCCAGGTCATCCACATGGTCCTGCAGGGAAAGATAAACCTGCTGGACTTGCTCCTGGAATACCAGATCTTCCTCATGTATATCGCGTTCCCCTTTTAAGTAGGCCCTGTCATCTCCGTTTCTGGCTATATTCAGTTGCTTTCGGGTAAATTCAAATGGAACATTCAGGTAGAGGTTCAGGTCGGGCCTGGGCAGTTTGTTATATCCAAACTCAAAATCCAGGATCCAATCCCTCAAACGCTCCTGTTCTTTCACATCAGGCAGCTTGGCACACTGAAATGCAATATTCGAATAGACGTAACGGTCCATAATTACCAGCATCCCCTCCTCCATCCACTGTCTGATCAGTGAAGAGGCATCTGCCCTGTCGCCGGCGTATATCAGTGCAACCAGGTAGGGATCAACCTGGTCATTGGCACCCATTTCTCCCCGCAGGAACCTGGCTATAAGCTCCCCGTAGATGCCTTCTTCCAGCCTTGGGAAATGGAGATATTTGTAGGGAACAGCATTCTGTTCAAGATGTTCCCGCAAGAGTTTCAACTGGGTGGATTTCCCTGAGCCATCCAATCCTTCTATCACCAAGAAACGCATGAATCTACTTTGGATTATTTGTGTATTTTTAAATCAGTTTCCAAACTTACAAAATATAGGCTCAACCTATTGAGAATAGATGAAGAACTTCTCCACATCCGACCCACTCTTTTCAAGGAATTTATCATTAAACCTGGATGGAAGGATCATGGACCTGTCTACCCCTCGTGTGATGGGAATTATCAATACCACTCCGGATTCCTTCTATAATGGAAGCAGGGTACCCGAACCTGCTCAGGCACTTGAGAAGGCAAAGGAAATGATTGACCAGGGGGCCGATATCCTGGATGTGGGCGCAGTTTCTACCCGGCCAGGCTCCCGGGAGATTCCAGAAACGGAAGAAATTGAGCGCCTCTCACCTGTCCTTGAAGTCCTGAGGGAAACTTTTCCTGACTTCCCCATTTCGGTGGATACCTGGAGAGCTGGTGTGGCGCGAAGTGTAAGAGAGAGATTTGGGATCCAGTTAATCAATGATATTTCGGCCGGAACGCTCGATCCGGATATGTTTCCCACCATGGCGAAACTGGGTATTCCTTATATTATCATGCACATGCAGGGATCTCCATCAAACATGCAGGACGACCCGGTTTATGAGAATATTGTGGATGAACTGCTCCAATTCTTTGCGGAAAGGGTATACAAATTGAGAAAATTGGGTGTGAATGATATCATTATCGATCCGGGATTTGGATTTGGGAAAACACTTGAACAGAACTATACACTTCTGGGCCAGTTTGATTCTTTCAGGATACTTGAACTTCCCCTGATGGCTGGAATATCGCGTAAATCAATGATTTATAGCCTATTAGAATCCGAGCCCGATGATGCACTCAACGGAAGTACAGCCGCACATATGGCAGTATTACTTAAAGGTGCCAGGCTCCTCAGGGTTCACGATGTAAAGGCCGCAGTGGAAACTGTGAAGATCTTCCAGCA
>RCND010002293.1_pt1 | contig 10642 bp, 4 predicted proteins | sample 2041351 | NCBI WGS metagenome assembly RCND01 (sample SAMN09708230, study PRJNA481090) | Marine sediment metagenome, whole genome shotgun sequencing project. | biome: marine sediment; feature: ocean; material: sediment; isolation source: Sewage treatment plant 12B marine sediment (STP12B) ...
CACAGGAGCTTTTACCTATCATGACTGGGATGAACTTACACTGGAAGAAGTGCCTGATGAACTGGTGGGTCAGGTTCTTTTTACCACCATCAGGGGGAGGGCCCGGGAGGCACATTTAACCGGGGCCTTTCGCACCACACCCTATCCATCAGGGCCGGAACCTGATCAGATCATGCTTAGCTGGGTAAGTGATCCCTCCACAAGCATAGATATTCGGTGGCGCACCAACACTTCCATTTTAGAAGGCATGGTGAAATACTGGGAAAGTGGAGGTAAGGATACCTTGCTTGCTGTGGCAAAGATGAACATTATGGAAGATCGTCTTTTGCAAAACGATCGTTATGTGCACCTTTTTTCGGTTCATCTGGATCAGCTCCAACCCGGTACACAGTATTCCTACCAGCTTGGATCGGAACATGTAAATTGGTCTGGTGCAGCATCATTCCAAACCGAAGGCAAGAGTGATGATGACTTCTCTTTTATCTGGTTTGGAGATACCCATAAATCAAAGCATTGGGGTGATTTAATCCAGCATGCCTATCAGAAATTTCCCGATGTGGCCTTCTATTCCATTGCGGGGGATCTGGTAAGCACCGGACTGAACAGAGATGACTGGGATCAGCTGATTCATGTTTCAGGTCCTGTTTTTCAGTATAAACCATTGATGCCTGTGCCCGGAAATCACGATAGCCAGGATGGATTGGGAGCGTGGATGTACCAGGAAATACTCTCTTTGCCGGAGAATGGTCCTGAAAAACTATCGCTTGAATTAAGCTATTCCTTCAACTATAAAAACGCTCTTTTCCTGATGATCGATGTCACATCTCCTCTGGAACTGCAAAGCAGATGGATTGAAGAGCAGCTGAGTAACACTGATGCGCTTTGGAAATTTGCCATGTTTCATTTCCCACCCTATAACTATGAAGAGGACTATTCTGAAATACGGAAGCAGTGGTGTACACTATTTGATAAGTATCATGTGGATATGGTGATGAGCGGCCACACTCATTATTACATGCGTTCAAAACCCATATTTAATGAAGAGGTGGTTGAACATCCTTCCCAGGGAACTGTCTATGTGATATCAGTTGGGATTCCCGGAAATCATGAAAATATGCCCCCTGAAGAATATGCTGAGGTACGTGATGGGAAAGGCTGGTTGTATCAGCATATGGAGATCAATGGTGATATGCTCACTTTCAAGAGCCTGGATATAAACGGGAATATTAAGGATACATTTATTATTGAGAAATAAGCAAAACATGAATAAACTAATTCTCATTGCCTCATTTTTGTTAGCATCAGCTAGCATGTTTGCACAAAACCAGGAATACTTTAAGTCCGATGTTGAAACGCAACTTAAGCCCTGGACGCATCTCGACTTTTATAACAATCCCGATAATTTTCAGTTTGCCATAGTTACCGACCGTAATGGTGGCAATCGTCCGGGTATTTTCGAGGATGCCGTAGACAAGATCAATATTCTTTATCCCGAATTTGTACTGAGTGTAGGCGATCTGATAAATGGTTATACCAGGGATACAGCCCTGATAGAATACCAATGGAGTAAGGTAAACGAGATCATTGATGATTTAAAGATGCCCTTTTTCTATTTACCAGGAAATCACGATATTACCAATCAGGTGATGGCGAAAGAATGGGAAAAGCGCTATGGTAGGCGATATTATGATTTTACTTATAAAAACACCTTGTTTATCATCATGGACAGCAATGATGATGATGACCATAGTCTGACCAGGGAACAAACAGATTTTGCACTTGAATCAATCCGTAAGCATCCTGATGTTCGCTGGACTTTCGTATTAATGCATCATCCCATCTGGACCTATGATACCCATGGAAGGTTTGAAGAAATTGAGACAGCCCTGTCGGACCGAAAGTATTCGGTTATAGCAGGCCATACTCATCATTATACCCATGAAAGCAGGAAAGGTCAGAATTATTATGTCCTTGCAACCTCTGGCGGAGGAAGCAGTTTGCGAGGCAACTATTTTGGGGAATTTGATCATATCACCTGGGTTACTATGACAGATGGAGGGCCCTCAATGGCTAATCTGCGTCTCGACGGCATTCTGCCACATGATGTTGCCAACAAAGAGACACAATTTCTGGCCGGTGAGCTGGCAAAAAACGCCTCCTTTGAGCATGTTCTGTTATGCAATGAGGGCGAGGAATTCACCGACGGCACACTCTATTTGAATTTTGAGAACAGTGGAGCTGAGCCCATAAACATCCGACTCCAGTTTTACCATCAGCATCAGCTCACCATTCCAAAGCCCCTGACTGAAGTCACTCTGCTTCCCCATGGAAAGCAGCTTATTGAAATTCCATTCAGCTCACCTGTACCGCTTGCCTATGATGAAGTTGAGGCCATTCAAATTGACTGGCAGATGGGCTATGATTTGCCTGAGTATCCTAATTTTCAGTTATCCGGCAGGTACAATATTGAGGTGGCACCCACCCGGACTTCATTTCTGGCTCCACAAATACCAAAATTTCTGGATAACCTGACCGTCAGTGCAGTAAACCCATATGATAATCTCAAAATATTTTTTAATACCCAGCAGCAGGAAGAAATTAGAATTGAAGAGAGTGGCGAAGTATGTGTAAAACTAATAAATGAGAAGAATCAGTCTACTTCATCAGAATGCAAAAGCTATGAGAAACTCACTAAACTTCATAAAGCAGTGAAAGTAAAAGATCCGGAGGAAGGCCTGCTTTACTCTTACTATGAGGGTAAGTGGGATAAACTTCCCGACTTCGATCAGTTAAAAGCCCTGAGCAACGGGGTAGCTAAAGATTTCTGGGTCTCGGATTATGCACTGCGTGAAGATTATTTCGGCTATGTATTTACCGCATCCATACTTGTGCAGGAGGATGGGCTCTATGTTTTCAGATCAAATTCTGATGATGCATGTAAGCTTTTTATACATGATGAACTGGTGGTAAACCAGGACAAGGTCAAAGAAGGTTTTAAGGATGTGGGAGCTATTGCCCTGAAAAAGGGATTTCATCCTGTCACCATCCATTTTATGGAAGAAACAGGCGGGGAAAGAATGAGACTCTACATCAAAAAAACCTATGATGTTCAGTGGGAAGAGCTGGAGGTTATTGGGAGGTTCTATCATTGACATTGTTTAAAACAAGTAAAGGGTATTCATAATGAAGAAACTTATTGTAGGTGTTATCCTTATTACGATCATCATGATGGCTTATATTAGCTTAGGCAATGCAAATAAGCCTGTCATAAAGAAACTGGGTACAATTGATTGTGACCTTGTTGAAACGACCCCGGTTGTATTTAAAAATAGAGTCTATCGTTATGAATACGTCAGAGAAGGATATAAATCAAATTTGACGGGCGATTCATACTCTCGTTTTATAGATCACGAAAACGGGGAATCCACACCTGCATTTGCTGAAGGGTACCATTTGGGAAGCGCATTTGTTGAGGGCGATTCGGTTTATGTAAGCGCAGTGGATATTTGGGATGGTGAACATATTGTGATGTTTGTTTCTGCGGATTTACAAAATTGGCAATCCCGTTCAGTGTTGCATCTCCCTGGATTTGGGATTTTTAACACATCTCTATGCAAGGCAGATAATCGCTATGTCCTCATGTACGAAATAGGCAAACCACCTGAGGATGCAGGGCAAAGGTTTACTGCCAGATTTGCGTCGTCAGAGGATTTGGTAAACTGGAAGCCTTTGCCAAAAGAGTGTAACTATTCCAAAGATCGATATACAGCCCCTCATGCTCTGAGATATTTGGACGGCTATTTCTACAATTTTTATCTTGAAGCATATAAAGGATACGAAATGCGAATTGTTCGATCAAGCGATTTGATTCACTGGGTGACCAGCCCGTTAAATCCGGTATTAAAAGCTTCTGAAGAAGACAAGAAAATTGCCAATTCAAAGCTTACCAACATTCAAAGAACAGCGATTGCCGAAGCAAGAAACATCAACAACTCTGATATTGATTTTTGCGAGTATAATGGAAAACTAATCATCAACTATTCCTGGGGCAATCAGCAGGGGAGTGAGTTTTTAGCAGAAGCTGTGTTTGATGGAAGTCTGGAAGAGTTTTTAGCAGGATTCTTTCCACACTAAACAATTGCATTTGTATAATGATGAAGTAGAATCAGTGGGAGCTAAAATTCATTGATTTTTGCGCTCTTCGTTTTATCCACGATTCGCATGTAGAGTCCCCAGCTGGCTCCCAGGTTTTCCACCTTGGCCAGCAACTTATTGCTGCCTTTTTTAAGATGTACCTTGAGGAATACCTGGTCTGCAATGGCCGAACGTCCCACATGTTCATTGTAGATTACTTCACCATTTAACCATATTTTTGCACCATCGTTGCTTCCCAGTGTCAGGGTAAGATCACGATCATCGGGGCTGATGATCTCCGTAGAGGCATAGGCCATTCCAATCATATCCACTGCTGCAGCTTCATCCTGGCTAAAAACAGATATGAAATTGAGATATCCATCAGGATCGGTCTTGATCTTTTGCCAGCTGCCAGTATAAGCTTCGGTCTCCGGAGGATGCACCCCATCCAGTCCTTCATCAAAAGGGTAGGGGCCGCTTACCAACCAACTTCGAATGATGCCCTGAGTACTGTTATGAATCTCCCACCAGTCCTTTAGCCGACCCGGACGCTGAAGGGCAGCAATGTTTCCGGCACCCCGGGAATGTCCACGGAGCTTAAATATTTCCAAGGCATTTTTCCGCAATAATTTCTCTGCGATATCCAGGGCTTCCTCCTCACTGAAATACCCGCTTCCTACCTTGTCACACAGAACCCTGGTAAGCACCCTGCGTGCAAAGACACTGTGGGCATAAACCAGCTCCACCACGCTATAATCGCCCCCAAATAGCATGATCTTGTTGGCAGGAACTGTTTCGAGCCATTCATCCAGGTAGCGGATGCTGTAAGCCGGGGATATAACCGGGGTCCAGCACATGTCAATAAAGACATTAGGGAAATTCTTTGCCAGCACAGACAATTCACCTCCGTAAGGATAACTACTGTGGAAAAGGCAAAAATTCACCTCGGGGTACTCCATGAACAGGTTGATCAAATGCGTAGGATTTGAATTTGTTATATCATTTCCGTTTCCTGCCTGAAGGCCGGTATGGATCTGTATCGGAAGATCAAATTCATTTGCCAGGTCAAGCACCCGGTGCATCATAAAGTCCTGCAGTGCCTTTATTTCATCTGCCTTAACAGCCTCTTCCCTGAAGAGGGCGGAAAAAACATTTACTGCCCGTTCTCTGCTTGTATTGTTGTATTTCAGAATGCGCTGATAGGCGAGACCTGTCTTCACGGCAACCATATTGTAATCAACTCCGGCTTCAAAGGCTTCCCTTAAGGCAATGATGTAATCATCCAGGGAGGTGATATTTATATTATAATCACTACCCAGCTTTAGGATTTCAGTTTTTGAAGAGACCTGTATGAAGTGATCAAAGCGTTCAACATGCCTGTAAAAAAGAGTGTCATAGCGACGATGCCCGCCGTCAACAATGGATAATTCAATGCCGGACTTATCTTTCAGAATCCATTCATATAATCCCGGCTTGCTGTTCTCTCGGATCTGTTCCGATAAGCTCATATAGCTTTCTTCATTAAGGTCCTTCACTCCGTACAGATCATTGGCCGCCAGCAATACAGCACGTGCATAAGCAGTATTTCGCATTTCCTTGAAAAAGGGGTAGAATAGTTCCCAGCGTTCCTCCAGTGGGAAATCCTGTGAAAAGACGATGTTCATGATCCCCTTCATATTGCTTGCTGAAATCAGATCTTCATTGGCATAATGACTGAAGAGGTAGGTAAAGTCAAGCTGGTCTGCTTTCTGAATTCTTTCTTCCTCTGTGATCAGGTGCTCATGGGTATCGATAAGCTTGATTTCATTGACATATGTTTCAATCCTAAGTTCAAAACCCGGATCTGGGAGATCCGTGGTCTGGATTTGTGCGCTATTTGTACTGATCACTCCTGTAAGAATGCAGAAGGTGAGTAATGATTTGTTAATCAGTTTCATAGTTTCGTAAGGATTTTTCAATTTTCATGGGCTGCAAAAGCACCGGTCCCAGCAATCCCGAATCCATCAAAGGCCATTGGGACGCATCAAAATTCATATAAAAGATATTTACGAAAAAGTATTTTTGCCAGTTCACACCCTGCTGATCAAGGTCTTTCAGGCGGTTTGCTGACAGGTTGGTAACTTCAATCTCCAATAAGTTTTGACCTTTATTTAAGCTCTTATCAAACTCAAGGGTGAATGGAATACTCCACAGAGTCCCCATATCTTTACCATTGATTCGGACCCTGGCACTTTCATGGACCTCTCCCAGCTCAAGTTGCCAGTGCTCGGCCATCAGACTGTCGGGCATATCAAAGGAAATGGTATACTTTGCAGTACCGGCAAAGCGTAAGGCTTCCTGATCGCCCAAATGAGTCCAGGAAGCAAGCTGCTCAGTTTTAAATGCGGAAGGTAAAACCGGGCCACCTTCAATAAATTCAACATTCCAGTCGCCCTTGATTTCAACAGGAGAACCATCTTTTTGCAGGTAGGTCCATGGCAGGCCAGATGCTTTCCTGTCCAGGAAGGTTCTGATGATGCAGGATTCCCCTGGCAGCAGTTGTATATAAATTTCAGACCGGCCTTCATTTACACGGGTAGCTGCCAGTCCACTTTTATCTGAAGACAGCGGATCAAGGATGACAGCTGATTGAAAGGGAGTGGCCAGAGGAACCCAGGTATCCAGCTTTTGACCTGAGAGGTTTGAAATAAAATAGTGGTAGCCCTCAGCATGGCTGCGGCGTATATAGTTTGCACCCATATTGACCATTGCTTCGGGATCTATTCCCGCAGAGCTTAACATGGCCTCCATCCGGGAGCCGGTCAGGAATTGTCCGTCTTCCAGTTTCGCTTTCAGCATCTCATCCTCCACAGCTTCGAAATGCAACGCCGCTTGTGAGCTCTGCAGAGTATCCCTTCTTTCATTCAGCTCGAACCATCCGGGTACATCTTTCGGGAGCTTGTGTTCGAAAATGATGGTAGCTCCCTCCCGGGCCAGGGATAAAAGTTTTTCCCATGCAGGCAGGGGCATATAGCTTGTGGCAGGAACAACGATTGTCTTATAGCTTACACCTCCTGTCTCCAGCCTGTCCCCATTAAATACGATATTCTCCAGCTGTTGATCGGACAGGTAGTCAAAGGCATAGCCCTTTTCTTTCAACCAGGCTGCCAGTCTTCCGAAGGAGGAATCGCTAAGCCAGTCAGTTGAATGCACATTGAGGGTCTTGATGATTTCATTGCTGTATTTATGCCAGATATCGGCCAGGGGCCAGTAGAGTAATATATCATTGGCCGGCTTCCCTGATTGCAGGATTGACTGGCACCTTCCCACATACTGATTCAGAGCGGAAAAATCCCGCCAGAAAGCATTTTTTTGCTCAAAATGGGTGGATGCATAAAACATCCATCCAGGCCATTGGGCCTCTTTGGGGGAATAAGCATTTCCGTGATAGAATATATGATTGATCCCGGCAAGGAACATCTGGTCGATTTCAGGCTTGACCTGGGCAAGTGAGGTCTTGAAATGCTCTCTTAACCAGGTGCATGTTTCCGCGGCAACCAGTTTCTTTCCGGCCACATGGGCAGCTGATGAAGCAAATTGAAGGATCAGTGGGTCAGGAGGTTCACTGGTGGAGATATTCTCTGTTTTACGGGATAATCCGGGGATATCAAAGCTGGTAGCACCAAAGGTCTCTGTTTCCGGAATGTCGGAAGCAGCATACAGATCGAGCAGGTTTGCAGGTGCGCCATGCCCCTCATTTCGCGTAATCCAGCCATGACTGTTTGCCCAGCTGGTCCATGCCTCAATGTATTCCAGATGAAGTTCGGCCAGTGTGCACCGGTAATCGGCTTTAATGCGTGATATCTTTTCTGCTGTTCCCTGCCCTGTCAATGCCGGGAGATGAAGTTTCAGGTCGTATCCTCTGCGGGATTGAAATTCATTCAGGAGATCCCCGGTCCAGTTGGCATGGTAATATTCGTAAGAGTCATGGTACTGGGCCCTTAGCCGGGATCCTTCCTGCTGACTGAAAGCCCTGTCATAACGCTCCAGATAGGTGTTCAGGGAGGTGACTGAAAACGGATCCAGTACAAGTCCTTCATTACCGGGTGCAGCACGCTTTACTTTTTGACCGGTTCCATTTTCCCAGAGGGCGTAAATTTGCCATTCTCCCGGGGGAGCTGTCCAGCCGGTATTCCTGTTTTCACGACTTAGGTCGATGATATCGCCCTTTGCGGAGTATGCCATAAGGCATTGCAGATCCGTATCCGTACTATTTTCCATGAATAGCTCTCCTCCGGAAAGGGTGTATATTTTATATTCAATAAACTTTGCCGCATCCTGGGGACTTACATGGGAACCGCCAAAGGGCCAGCCTGTGGTGGTACTCATATCCACATTCATATCCAGACGTTCTGCTTCATCCAGTGTATGGGATAACATCTCCATCCAGGCGGGACTCAGGAAATTGATATAATTTTCTTCCTGGCCCTTAACTCCATAAATGGGGATAATGTGCACATTTCCGATCCCAGCTGTGTGCAGATTTTCAAGATTATAAGTCAGGTTTTCGCTATCCACAGCGCTCCCCATCCACCACCAGTAGGTTCCAGGCAGATGCTCTTTTTTTTGAAGTGGCCAACTCAGATCTACGTTTGGCTGGCATGTGGCAAAATTTGCAGTGGAGAAACAGGCTGCACAGGCAAGCATGATCTTAAGCCAGTATTTCAACATAGAGTGATTCATTTTTAAAGCATAAACTATTAATTGGAATCCAGTTCCAGCCAGACTCTGGACCTGGGAGCTATTTCCATGTGTATATGGCCTTCTTCTGCCTGATGCTGCTTTCCTGAGAATATATCCTCAATCTTTTCATTTTTCAGTCCTGCTGCGCTGAGATCAATGGATACAGCTTCCCGCCTGTAGTTATGGATGACCCATCCGGAAGTACCATAGGGTTGCAGGCTAAGCCGTGTAGGGGCATTAAATTCTATGTCCAGAGGAGTTAAAAATGCACTGCGTAGGGTAGAGGCCCAGCTCTCAGGAATCTCCATTAAACCCAGGGGGCGGGGGCATAGCAGAACCTCTCCAACTTTATCAAAATCAGCCTGCGAGAAGGTATGCACATTCAATGTGAATGTGTTTTCCCCTGCCACCAGAAAGGGGATGTCCCTGGTCTTATCACGAGCCAGCAGTTTTACCTTCCCTTCTGTCAGTTGAATATCCGATTCGAGGTCGAGGCCATACAGGATGTCTTCAGCTTTTCCTTCCACTATAATATGCTCTGCTTTCAGAGGAGATATATCCAGGGGCCAGTCTATGCCTGCAATTTCAGCCAAACGCTCACCATCTATGGCATGTGCCAGAAAGCCTGTGGTAAAAATCACTGTAGCCTGGTCGGCGAGTGAATTTTCTATTTTGAACAGAATTTCGTGATCAGCAGCTGCCTGGGTGGGTAAAAATACCACCCTGGCAGCTTCCGGGTATTGGGATACAGGAATCAAAGGAATTCCAAGCATCCCCATAAAGTCCATGATATAGAGATCACCATGTGCAGGACTGTTTGCTGGTTTATAGGCCATAACGCCTGTGACAGGATCAGTGGCCAGTTTTTCAGCAAGATCTGCCAGTTGCGAGAATTGTCTGCGCATTAAATGATGACCCCTGTGACCATTAACAAAATCAAAATAGTTGAAAAAGATGAGTTCCCGGGCACCGGCAAGCACACTCTGCCATGCCTGCTCAATAAAATCATTCTCATCACAATCTCCATGGTCAAACCAGGCCCCGCTCATCTTCTCCCCGGCCAGACTTTGCATCCATTTATAGCTTATAAAACTTTCATAGGGTTGGACAAAACCAAAACGCTGTGTGTATTGTCCACGCGATTCAGTTCCTACATATACCCGATCATAGAGGGCATTCTCCCTTAGCACATCATATCCAAAGAGATGAAAGCGGTCGTACCACTGGGGGTATTTAATGATCATTTGAATATCCGGGTTGACAGCTCTGGCCGGTGCAATAAACACACTTTCAGATAATTCGCACAGCAGATCCCTGCGGTATTGCGACCATGTACGGTCTCCTTTCGCAACTTTAGATTCCATACTGGTATCGGCTGTGCACAAAAAATCATCTATAATAAATTGATCAAAGACTTCCGCAGACATTTTCATTACCTCCATTAAATCAGCCTGGGTTTTTGGATTTTGCCAGTTGAACCATCCCAGTTGTGCTTCTTGCCGGACGCCAAAATTTCCTCCCGGTACTGTGGCAATTCCTCCTACCACTTCAATCTGCATATGCTCAAAAAAATCACGGACCTCCTGCAGGAGATTCTTATCAAGGACCAGGCCTCCACGGTAGACTTCAATGTAGGCTTTAGTGATGCCGTTAAGGCGGAAAATGGAAATGGCCTCACGTTTCCCGGCTTCATCAGATAGCAGGTCTTTCACAGCGTGGGCTGTAATGTAGATGCTTAACTGAAGGTCATCTTTTCTCTCCTGTGCATAGGAAAACTGGTCATTAA
>RCND010002295.1_pt1 | contig 10637 bp, 10 predicted proteins | sample 2041351 | NCBI WGS metagenome assembly RCND01 (sample SAMN09708230, study PRJNA481090) | Marine sediment metagenome, whole genome shotgun sequencing project. | biome: marine sediment; feature: ocean; material: sediment; isolation source: Sewage treatment plant 12B marine sediment (STP12B) ...
GCCAGCAGCAGAATCGCTGATACCTGGAATATAAAACCGGGACGGTCGATTCCGAGCATTGGCCCGGGACTGACACCGTGAAGCATCAACGCCCCAAGCAGCATGGCTGCCGGCGGGCTGCCCGGGATACCGAGGCTGAGCAGTGGTATCATGGCACCGCCGATACAGGCATTATTCGCGGTTTCGGTGGCTATTACGGCCTCCTCTAAACCGGTGCCGAATTCATCACCTCGGGGACTTGTGCGCTTGGCAGTGCCGTATGACACCCAACCGGCAATATCTTCGCCGATTCCGGGAACAGCACCAATTCCAACACCGATCAGAGCAGATCGGACGATATTTACGAAGTTCTTCTTGATGGTCTTGAACTCCGGGAGAATTCGCTTAACCTCGGCCATCTCTCCGTATTTCAGATCGTCACGAAGAGTTTGCATAATCTGGGGTATGCCGAAAGCCCCTATAAGCACTGGAACAATATCCAACCGGCCTTGAAGTTCGGGAATACCAAAGTCAAATCGAGGATAATTCTGAAGCGCATCCCGTCCGATAGAAGCCATCCAGAGTCCGAGAAAGCCGGCTATCCAACCCTTTATTACCAGATCGGGACTGGTAAGTGTTCCGGATATTATGATTCCGAAAAGGGCCAGGAGAAACTTCTCAAAGGATGTGAATTCCAGGGCGAGGGCCGAAATGATGGGTGTGAAAATGACGACAAAAATCATTCCGATAACCGTACCGATGGCGCTGGATGTGGTGGTTAGTCCCAGAGCCTTGCCGGCTTCACCCTTTTGAGCCAGGGGATAACCATCCATAGCTGTTGCCGCAGAAGCCGCGGTACCCGGAATATTCACCAGGATTGCCGTATACGAACCACCATAAACACCGCCGACATAGATACCCATCAGGGCAACCATTGCGGTCCCCAGGTCCATTCCATAAGTAAGGGTAGTCAGCAGCGCTACACCAAGAGTGGCGGTTAGGCCCGGTGTTGCACCGAAAATGATACCCATCAAAACCGAACCGAAGAGCAGGAGCATTGCCAACGGATCTATGAGAAGGATACCCAGGCTTGAAAAAAACATCCCGAATGAATCAAAAATACCAGCCATGCAGTTATCCCTTGTACCTGATTCTGAATACGACCAGGTTCATATAATCGATGATGAGTCCCTCATGTGGCAGCGGTGTGCGCAGAGGATATCTGAAAACCGGGCAGAGAAAGGCCGGAACTATAAGTGCCAGCCAGAAGGTTGTCCTTATCTTACCCTTATCAACACCCTCACTCTTTGCTGTCCTGAATGCCGTGATTACCATAGCGGTGAAGGTTAGTATCGCCAGGATATCGAATGTATATACATAAAGTCCGTAAACTTTTTCCCAAAGGCCTGTTAAGGCCAGAAGAAGAAATACGGCTGATTCTATCAAAAATATATTTGTCAGTCTTTTCCTGATCAAATCGCTCTCAGGATAGAAAACTGTTGTCAGAAAGAACAGAAATGTAGAAATACTGACAAAGAAATCAATCCGGGGTACGAAAACATAGATAAATGATCCGATAGCCAGAGCGACTGTCAGGGTTCTGACGGCACCGACAGTAATAGCGATACCTTTGTGTTCCCGTTTGTCAGTAAACAACGCCTTCATACCGCCATCTTTTATTGCGACACCGGTCAGAACCAGTCCAAGCACAATCAGCATGGATCCGACAAATAGAGGGAAGAGCGCAGGAGATACATACCAATGACTATCAACTCCACCATAACTGGCCTTTAACGGCATTTTTGTTGATTCAACAACAACGAATATACCGAAGGCGACAAGCAGCAGACTTGCTATGAAATCCGCTTTTCGAATTTTGATCTTATCCATAATCTCTCAATCTTGTAAAAAACCGGGGGACCTTGGCAGCCCCCCGGCAAAAATCATTGGACTAACAGTATCTCAGGCCTTACGGCTTGGGAATGTTCAGGTCCGCAGGGTTGACGTCGGCTGCGCCGAGTTCCCAGAGGGTCCATGCAAAGTTGGATTCCAGTGCAGCGAAGACTTCGTTCGCCTCAGCACCGCGCTTACCGGAAAGAATGTAATACTTATCCTGTCCGAACTTTATGACCTCGTCAGAAACCATAGCTTCGTCAAAAGCTGCGTAGAGAACGTCTTTGACTTCCTGGGGGACATCTGCGGGAATGGCAAAACCGATGGACTGTGCCAGAGGCAGATAATTTGAAAGACCAGGATATGTGTCAAAAGCAGAGGGAATAACAGTTCCATCAAGGTCGAAGGAATCGGGTGTCATCATGCCAAGGGGCTTCAGCTTGCCGCCGCGGATCAGTTCAGCCTGCTCAGCAACAGAGGTGATGATGACGGTGATTTCACCGGTCATTGCTGCATTTTGTGCGGGGGCGGAACCATCATAAGGGATGAAGTTCAAGTCAGCATCGGAACCGTTCTCAAAAGCGAGAAGGTTGAGATGATGGATGGAACCGGAACCGGAAGCACCGGCGCGGATACTGCCGGGAGCAGCTTTTGCAGCTTCAACCAGTTCTTCGATGCTGTTGTAAGGTGAATCGGGAGTGACGGACAGAACGTCGGGAGAACCACCGATGATGAAGGTGTCCCATACGTTGAACCGATTGCTCCAGGCGCCTTTTACACCGGCTGTTACATTGGATTCAGACAGGCCCGTGATGGTGTAACCATCATGTGCAGCGCTGTAGCCATAGGTCATACCAACCGAACCGGCAGCTCCACCAGTCTTATTAATAACATTTACATTGACGGGCAGTATGTCGTTCATAACGGCCATTACTGTGCGGTTACATACGTCAGTACCACCACCGGCACCCCATACTACAACTGTAGTGATGTCACGTGTAGGATACTCGCCGGCCATACCGGTGTCAGCTTCGCCATTTGCAAAAGCCAAACCTGCGATGAGCACGATCATCGCTGTCAGGATCATTGTCTTCTTCATAGAAGATCTCCTTTTCCTTCAGGGAATTTGTTTACCAACGCAACGCATCGGTTATTTACTTTGTAATAAGCGGCCTTAACCCTCTTCACCCCAGAACCTCGGGATTCAGACAGTCAGGGGGAGTCGAACCATTAACCATTGCGATAAGGTTATTGGCGGCTTTGACGGCCATTCCATCGCGGCTGGATACGGTGGCCGAGGCGGTATGTGGGCAGATAACTACGTTATCCAGTTCAGAAAGTCCGGCCGCCATTCTGGGTTCATTTTCATAAACATCAAGGCCGGCACCGGCGATTTCCCGGGTTTTCAGGGCTTCCACCAGAGCAAGTTCATCGACAACCGGGCCTCTGGATGTGTTAATGAGGTAAGCCGTCCGTTTCATTGCCTTAAACTGCTCAGTGCTCATCAGGTGACGGGTAGTTTCCATAAGGGGAACATGAACAGTGACATAGTCGGCCTCAGCAAGAAGCTCGTCCATTTCCACCCGACGTGCTCCGAGTTCTTTCTCAAGTACCTCGTTCTGAAATGCGTCGGTATAAAGAACGTGCATAGCGAAGCCTTTAGACTTCAAAGCCATAGCGGTACCAATCCTGCCGGCACCGAGAAGACCCAGGGTTTTCCCGGTAACATCTCCACCTATGAACTGCATCGGGCCCCAACCGCCCCACTTTCCGGACCGCATGAGGGTATCGGACTCAACAATCCGCCGCCCGGCGGCAAAAAGAAGAGCCCAGGCCATTTCAGCGGTGGCATTGGTAAGTACTCCCGGGGTATTGGACACCGGGATTTTTCTTGCTGTGGCGTCAGGTACATTAATATTGTCATAACCCACAGCGTACTGAGCATAACCTTTTACATTGGGCAGAGCGTCCATCAATTCACCGTCAATTTTGTCTGTAAGCAGGCAGAGCATTCCGTCGGCATCCGAAGCGGCGTCCAGCAGCTCCTGCCGGGTAAGCGGGCGATCATGGGGATTCATTTTCACTTCGAAATTCTCGCCAAGGAGCTTTAATCCCGCGACAGGTATTTCCCGTGTCACATATACTTTTTTCATGACAGGTCCTTAAGCTGAAATATTTCATCTTCAATGAATTTCCAGGTCTTCAGATAATCTTCATCAGCCACAAGTTCGGCGATTTTATCTTCGCCGGCCTTCTGCAGCAATTTTTCCACCCGCTGTGTCAGTCTTGTATTTACCTCAAAGGTCCCCTTGATATCCCAGCGTGTGGGAGAGGTATCAGAAGTGAGATAATCGTTGTAGCCGAGTTTGTGCAGATAGTAGAGGAACTCCACATAGGCCAGATAGGTATGAGATCCGCAGAAATAGTCCCAGTCCCATTTACCGTTGTTGTCGTTGATGTGTACGTAGTAGGGCACTCCAGCCGAGTGAATCAACGCCAGTTCTTCAGACGGATTATTGCCGCCGTAAGTTGAATGACCGTAGTCCAGAGTAATACCGATATTTTTGCGGCCGATTGCATGAATCAGAGCGAGGGTTTTTGCCGCGTCATCCAGATAGCAGCGGCCCCGGGTTTCTGATGGCTTGTATTCGATCATAAGAGGGAAATCGCCGTAATACTCGGCGGCTTCACCAAAGGTCTGCTTCAACCTTTCCCACACAGCGATGTAATCGGCTTGAAAATTGAACTCATATCCGTCACCCAGGGGGCAGCATGTGACTTTGTCAGCACCGACAGCTACGGCGAAATCCTTGGCATCCTTGATGATCTGAACAGCCCGTTTCCGAACTGCAGGATCCGGAGATGTGATACCGCCGCTGCGGAATTCCGGCTCAGCCTTGATATTTACATTGATTGCAGAAACCTTCAGGCCATGTTTGTCCAGAAGAGCTCTGATATCAACTGCATCACTGACTTCATAGGGAAATACAATCTCGACAGCTTCGAGTCCCGGTGTCGCCGCTACCATCGCGAATTTTTCATCAACAGTTTTGGGCTCGTTATATTTATGAAATCGGTCAGTTGTCTGACCGAGAAAAGCCGTGATGACACTATGCTTATACATTACTTTTTCTCCAATAACAATTTGGTACGATCTACAAGTTTAGAAGCAGACAGACCATATTTGTGAATGACTCGCTGATAGTCACCGGATTCTCCAAACACATCTTCAAGGCCCGCTATATCGAAAGGCACCGGGTTGGTGGTAAGGACATGTCGGGCAAGGTCGTATCCCAGACCATTGCGAACCTGGTGATTTTCGGCCACAAGCAATGCACCTGTCTTTCCGATTGAAGCATTCAGAGTCGGGGCATCGAAGGGTTTGATGGAATACATATCAATGACTTCAACCTCAATACCTTCCAAGGCAAGGGCTTCTGCAGCCTCAAGAGCCTGAAATACGATGTCACCGTAGGTAACGATGGTAATGTCAGAACCTTCCCGTAAGGTTTTGGATCCTCCCATGGGGAACTTTTCCCCGGGAGAATATACATCGTAGAGTTTATCCCTCATCAACCTTGTAAATACCGGGCCCGGAGTGGCCATGGCTGTGTCAAAACAACCCGCGGCAGCTACCGGATCGGCCGGGCAGAGAACCTTCATGTTGGGTAAGGTGCTCATAAACGCAATATCTTCGGTCGCCTGATGGGTCGCACCATCAATAGCCGCGGTAAGGCCACCATGACTGGATAGAATTTTAACGTTCAAATTGGGGTAGCAGATAAACGAACGTACGGCTTCCAGGGCTCTCATTGTAAGGAAAACCCCGTAACCGCCGACCACAACATCGCGCCCGGAACTGGCCATGCCCGCTGCGGCGGCCATTGTCCCGATTTCGGCAATTCCCAGGTTGAAGTATCTGTCAGGGTACGCTTCATCAAAAAGGCAGGTATATGTGGAATAGCCGATATCAGAATCAAAAACAGCAAAATCTTTGTCTATGGCACCGTATTCCACCATTCGTTCACTGAATCCCAGTCGGGTTGGTTTTTGTGATTTTTCCAGTGCCATCAGTTCTTACCCCCGACGTCTTTCAGTGCCTGATCAAGTTGATCATCGTTGGGGGGTGTTCCGTGCCAGCCCCGAACATTTTCCATATAACTGACACCTTTGCCTTTTACTGTATCGGCAATAATTGCGACAGGTTTTCCGACATGGTCCCTTGCTTTAACCAGGGCATTTAAAACCTGATCCATGTCATGCCCGTCGATACGCATGGTGTGCCAATTGAAAGCCCTGAATTTATCTTCCAGCGGTTCCATGGGCATTATTTTGTCGGCTGTGCCGTCATTTTGAAGGTTGTTACGATCCACGATGGCTACAAGGTTATCCAAATGGTACTTATTCGCGGTGCCGGCGGCTTCCCAGACAATGCCTTCGTTTGTTTCTCCATCACCGAGAACAGCATAGACATTCCAGTCGGCTCGTCTGAGCCTGGCATCCAGAGCCATGCCTACCGCCTGGCCGAATCCTATTCCCAACGATCCTGTGGTAGCATCAACTCCCGGGCATTTTCCCTGTACCGGGTGCCCCTGCAGTCTGGTTTCAAACTGCCTCAGCGTGGAGAGTTCCTCTACCGGGAAATATCCCCTGAGAGCCAGTGTTGCGTACCATACGGGGCAGGCATGTCCTTTAGAAAGAACAAAGCGATCTCTGTCCGGCCAATCAGGTTCTTCAGGGCGAATATTCAGGATGTCGAAATACAATGCAGCCAGAATATCTGTGGCCGAAAGTGAACCACCAGGATGACCTGATTGGGCGCTATGTATCATTTTCAGGATCTCGGCTCTGATTTCTCTGGCCTTATCCTCCAGGTAACGAGCCCTGCGATTCAGGGTACCCGATGCTTTCATGCACTCTCCTTGAGCAAATTGCGTTTAAGGTGGTCTTTACCTCTTGTATAAGCTGTTTCAACAGCGTCTGTGAGACAACGAATTTCAATATCATAAGAGCCGCTGTATTCGGCATGATTCAATCCGCCGACAACATCCTCCCAGGAAATGTTTCCGTCTCCCGGCGGCAGAGACAGATTGGTAATACCGTCATTATCACAAAGGTGGGTAGCGATGATTCGACTACCCAGGTTCCTCAGAACATCCTTTTGACTTTCACCGGCGGCATGAAAATGTCCGGTATCATAATTGATCCCTACGTTTTCCATGCCCTCCCGTCTTAATAGATCTGCGATTTGCCGACTGTCACCGACAAGATTGCCCGGCATTACTTCCAACGCGAGTCTTCTTCCACTGGATTCAACCAATGCAGCAAACAGACTCAGCCTCGAACAGAAGCCTTCCGAAACTTTCTGAATGAAATTGAAATCATCAGGCGACTCATGTTGGAATGAAGGTAGTGGAACGGCGATAATGCTGAGATCTGTCCACGGATCCAAAACATCAAGAATCGATTTCAGTTTTATCGTCCACTCGCCGCTTTCGAGACTCGATTCATTCGAAAAACCGGTTCCCAGAAAATGAGCAACAAATATGTCCGTCTTCAGTCCGAGATCCAGACTCCGCTTCCTCAGATCGTCAGCTTTGCCGGATACCCATTCATCAAGACCATCTTCAAAAAATATTTCGGGCTGCCAATTTGTGAAACCAAGACTGCTCAGCAATCCGAGAGATTCCCCCGCCTGGAGTACGGAAAAGGCTTCCCCGTAGAGAGAAAGGAACCAAGCTGGCGAAACTCCAAAATTCACTCTTTACTCCATCGCAATTTTGTATACAATATTTTGTATCATACCACAAGTGAGCTGTAAACATAAAGTTTCATGATTTTCATGAAATACAGGTTTTGTCCGGGTTAACAGAGTATTGACGACGACCTGCAACACTCCATAGGATTGGTAGTAACTATGTATGAAGTCCAGGTTGACGATCTGCCCGCACAGGTTTATCAGCGGTTGAAAGACATGATCCTCAACGGAGAGCTGATTCCCGGCCAGAAACTGGTACAGGAAGACCTGGCTTCGAATCTGGGGGTATCCCGGACTCCTCTGCTTTCCGCATTCAGAACTCTTGAAAAGGAATTACTTCTGGAATTGATACCTCGAAGGGGGGCCTTCGTCAGGAAGAATACCGAAGAAGACCTTCTTCACGTGTTTGATATACGTTTAAAAATGGAGCCGCTTGCCGCCCGGGAAGCGGCGGTTCGTATCAATTCAGAAAGTCTGCAGGAAATTGAGGACCGCCATAAGGCGTTTGCTGAAGCCGTTACCGCAGGTGACAGAATCCTGTATAAAAGGGCGGATTATGATTTTCATTACACGATAATGAAATATTCCGGTAATCCGTACATACCCCGTATGCTCAGTTCGGTAAACCTTATCAGCGTCTCAAACGTATCCGGTCTTGTGACCGATCCCAAAGTGAGTCTTAAAGGCCATGAGAAAATAGTGTCGGCTTTGAGACATGCTGATCCTGATGACGCCGAGGAAGCCATGACAAGGCACCTGACTCTAGCCAGGAACAAACTTATGGAACACCGGAGTTTGAGTTGAGCGCCATCAGAAAGAGCGCTATCTCAGAGGTTGTCTACGAACATATTACTCAAATGCTTTATGACGGCATCTACCCACCAGGGACACCTATTACAAGAAGAGAACTTGCAGAGAAAATGAGTGTCAGTCCGACTCCTGTGGGAGAAGCTATTGCCAGGCTGGTGGGTGAAGGAATAATTGAGCAAATCGGGCGTACAGGATACAGAGTCAAAGAATTCACTTATGAAAACCTGGAATCCCTGTATCAAGTGAGGGCCGGCATGGAAGGCATGGCGATACGCCTGTGTCTCGAATATGCCGGAGAAAAAGTTCTGGAGGAAATTTCTTCCTGCTTTGATAAGTATTACGGTGTTCCCCTGAAAGAGATAGTCTTATCTGAGTATATGAAGGCAGACCAGAAATTCCATCGTCAAATCGTCGGAGCCTGCAGCAACCCCTACATCCTGAGCTACAATAAAAACTATGAATTTCAACTCCGGAGCTACCAGAAAGGCCTCCTGAGACCGCCGGGGGACACAATTGACGAACATCGATCGATTATAGAAGCCATCAGGAGTAAAGACGCGGCAGCAGCTCAGTCGCGGATGATTGAACACCACCTCGCCACATCCAGGGCCATAAGAGAAACCTATCTCGCCTGAATTACTCAGGCCAACCCGGCTGATTTAAGCAGTGCCGCGATAACCCCGGCCGTTAACGCCGAACCAAGAGTGGTAGCAGTAACAATAGCCGCACTACGTGAAGCATCGTGGTCTAATGAACGTGAAATTACAAAAAACGAAACCGCTGTAGGGCAGGAAAAGCCTACAACAATTGAACCTGTCCAGGCAGCATTCAGCCCAACAATACGCGCTGCTGTAAATGCCAGCACCGGCATCAGAATAAGCTTAATACCCGCCGCGGCGAGAGGTTCCGTCCAACCCGCAGGATCTCTGGTGAATTCGAGACTGCCTCCTATGGCTACCAGTGCCAGAGGCAGACTTGCCCTACCGAGGATTGCCAGGATATCCATCACTATTACCGGCATCTGTACAGGTATAAGGCTCAGAAAAATCCCCAGAAATATAGCCAGGATTATGGGATTTACGGCGAGACGCTTGAAAACCTTTATCAGGATTCCCGAACCTTCTCCGCTACTGAGCTGACGATCCATTGCAAAGTATCCGATAGGTGTGTGCAAAGGCAGAACCAGAGCCGAAAAAATTGCTGCCCGGGCGAGTCCTTCCTCCCCGTAAAGAGCCTCTCCCAGGGCGTAACCGACAATGGCGACATTGCTCCAGGTGGCTCCGGAAGCAAATAGTCCTCTTGTATCAGAGCTGATCCCAACGAAACGCGCGGCAAACCATGCAAAGGCAAAACTCAGAAACAGAGTGCCCCAGATTACCGCAATGAGTCGCAAACTGAGCATTGAGGTAAAATCCGTACTGATAAGTGTTTTCAGTAAAAGGGCAGGAAGAAAAACATGAAAAACCAGACGGGACAAATGGCCGGATATTGAAGAATCAATAAGACCTGCACGCCGCAGTATCACGCCAATGGCAATAATAAGAAAAACCGGTCCGACAGTAGTCAGGCTGTAAACAATACTTTCCACGGGCCGAAGTATAAAGAAAGGTCTTTCTATATCCTACCTGTGTTTTCCACCTGGTGCGATCCATGTTCCACCGGAGCTGTCGCCCTTACCTTCAAGGGCATCGGCCAGCCTTTCGGCCATCAAACGTTTCTGTGACAACCTAATCTTAAGACGGCCCAGATATTCCTGCTCCTGTTTTAATAGAGGCGTCTAAATTCTGTTGTCTTGTCACTTCTCTTGACACTACGTAAGCTCTTAATGGCTTGTCAAACTGTGCTTGTATAGCCTCTAGTAGTTGATTATTAGCACCCATTCCTACTATGTTGAATGCAGGTTCTGCTCTGTCTCCACCTCCACTTCCACTATTACTAATGCTTCCTGAAGCTACCGATGGCACAGAACCTCCTGATGATTGAAACTTTTGTCTCGCAATCGTAGCTACCTGAATCGCTCCCATTGCAGCAGCTAGACCAGCAGTAGCAAAACCAACAGGAGTAGGACCGTATGTCGATAGAGCTTTCATAATTGCAACAGAAGTCTCCATTATAGCCATACCAATATCCATAGCCTTTTGCATTTTAAACCTCTTTTTCTCAATAACCTCTTGTTTTACTCTTAGTTTCTCGTCAT
>RCND010002448.1_pt1 | contig 10628 bp, 11 predicted proteins | sample 2041351 | NCBI WGS metagenome assembly RCND01 (sample SAMN09708230, study PRJNA481090) | Marine sediment metagenome, whole genome shotgun sequencing project. | biome: marine sediment; feature: ocean; material: sediment; isolation source: Sewage treatment plant 12B marine sediment (STP12B) ...
AAAATGTTACAATTTTTTCCGATGCGAGCACCTTCCATTATAGTGACATTACTTCCAATCCAAGTTCCTTCGCCAATTTTTACATTATTATGTATAGTAGTAAAAGGCTCTATAACTACATTCTTTGCGATTTTCGCACCAGGATGTACGTATGCTAACGGTTGGTTCATTTTTCTAATATTTATTTTATAAAGCGGTAAAAATGTGTTCGCTATTAAACCTTCTAAACTTCATTTAATCTTTTGAAGTATGCTCGGTTCATTTTATTTTACTTTTGAAATCTGGGCCATTAATTCAGCCTCTGCACATAATTTTCCATTGGCATAAGCATAGCCTTGCATATGACAAATCCCTCTTCTTATTGGAGTAATTAGTGAGCATTTAAATATTAATGTATCACCAGGAACTACTTTTTGTTTAAATTTTACTTTATCCATTTTCATGAAAAACGTTAAATAGTTTTCTGGATCTGGCACTGTACTTAACACTAAAAAGCCATTGCCTCTACTATTAAAACACCTGGCATAACTGGTGCTCCGGGAAAATGCCCTTTAAAGAACTCTTCGTTCATAGTGACATTTTTCATTCCTATAACATGGTTTTTGGTTAATTCGAATACCTTGTCTATTAATAAGAAGGGTTGTCTATGCGGCAACATATCCATAATTTGATTCACATCCATTAATGGTTCTGAATTCAAATCTACTTGTGGCACATTATTTCTTCTTTCGTTCTTTATTATTTTAGACATTTTTTTTGCAAACTGCGTATTTACAAAATGTCCTGGTTTATTAGCTATTACTTTACCTCTAATTCGTGTGCCGATTAATGCCAAATCGCCAACAACGTCTAATAATTTATGACGTGCAGCCTCATTAGGATGATGCAAAGTAAGGTTATCTAAAATACCATTAGGTTTTACAGTTATTTTATCTTTATTAAAAGCTATCCTAAGCTTCTCCATCGTTTCAGGAGATAAAGGTTTATCAACATAGACTATAGCATTATTTAAGTCTCCTCCTTTAATTAATCCATGCTCTAAAAGCATTTCAATTTCGTGTAAAAAGCTGAATGTTCTGGCTTCTGCAATTTCAGTTTTAAAATCTGAAACCTTATTAAGTGTCGCATTTTGAGTTCCTAAAACTTTTGTCCCAAAATCAACCATGGTTGTTATCTGGTATGAGTTAGAGGGCATCAGTATAATCTCACTACCAGTTTCTTCATCAGCATAAGATACAACTTGAGTAACTTCATATTCTTCTCTAAAGGCCTCTTGTTCAACAACTCCAGCTTTTTCTATAGCTTCTACAAAGAATTTTGAAGAGCCGTCCATAATAGGTGGCTCAGAGGAATTAAGTTCTATAACAGCGTTGTCTATATCTAAACCAACCAAAGCTGCTAAAACGTGTTCGCAAGTTTGAATGGTAACACCATTTCTTTCTAAACAAGTTCCCCGCTGTGTATTTGTAACGTAATTTGCATCAGCTTCAATCTTTGGGCTACCTTCTAAATCGACACGCTCAAAAAGAAAACCTGAATTTTCTGCACCTGGTTTAAATACGAGTTTCACGTTCTCACCTGTGTGAAGTCCTACACCTTCTAGCGAAACCTCTTTTTCAATGGTCTTTTGTTTTATTTCAGTTTTAATTATTGCCATCTACTTTCTTTTCTAATTCATTAATAGTTTTTGCAAGCTTAGGTAAATTTTTAAAATAAACGTAAGATTTATTCCAATCAGAATATCCAAAAGAAGGTGAGCCTTGTAAAATCTCATTATCTTTAACATTTCTACCTATACCAGATTGTGCTTGCACTTTCACATTATCTCCTATAACTAAATGCCCGGCAATACCTACTTGACCACCTATTTTACAGCCCTCACCTATTTTGGTTGAGCCAGCAACACCTGTTTGCGCTGCAATTACTGTATTCTTACCAACCTCTACATTATGAGCAATTTGTATTTGGTTATCTAGTTTTACTCCAGACCTTATTATTGTAGAACCCATTGTGGCTCTATCTATTGTTGTGCCTGCACCAACATCTACATAATCTTCTAAAATAACGTTTCCAATTTGGGGAATTTTAGAATAGCCTCCATCCTTACTAGGCGCAAATCCAAAACCATCGGCTCCAATTATTGCACCAGAATTTATGACACAATTATTACCAATTAAACAATCTGCATATATTTTTCCTCCTGAAAAAACCACAGTATTATCTCCAAGTTTCACATTATCACCAACATAAGCGCTTGGGAAAATTTTTACATTTTTACCAATTTGTACATTATCTCCTATGTAAGCGAATGCACCAACATAAATATCTTCTGGAATTTTAGTTGTTTCTGAAATAAAACAAGGTTGCTCTATTCCCGATTTATTCAACTTAATTTGATTATAATATTCTAACAATTTTGAAAACCCTTCATAAGCATCTTCAACTTTAATCAGTGTTGTACCAATTGGATGTTCAGGCTCAAAATCAGAATTTACAATTGTTATAGACGCTTCTGTACTATATATATAAGGAGTGTATTTTGGGTTGGATAAAAAAGTTAAGGATCCTAAAGTACCCTCTTCAATTTTAGACAACTTGAAAACTTCAGTATTTGGGTCTCCAACTACAGTTCCTTCTAAAATACCTGCGATTTGTTCTGCTGTAAATTTCAATTAATTGATTTTAATTTGTCCGTTGGTTATCACAAAAATAGAGAAAATGTATCACATTTTGTTTTTAGGATAGCACATATAATATTTAGTTACGGGTTTACTTAGTGCTTTTAGGTTTAATTGATCCGATACTTTGGCGATATCCTTAATTTTACCTGACTTTAAAAGGATATTAATATTTTGTTTTTTATTCTGATAAGCTTGATTTGTTATCTCACCTTGAAACACAAAATATTCTGCTTCATACTTAGATATATCATGCGCTTTCATTAATTTTTCAGTATGTCCGATTAACTCAGAAGCTTTAATAGGTTTGTTCTTTAACTTAATTTTCAGCAAGTCTCTATTAATAATCATTTCACAGAGATTGCTTAACACAAAATCTTCATTATTTTGCCATTCTTTCATTGCCGAAACAATATCGTAATCATCAAGATTAGCAAATACGGCTAAATTTTCGATATTAAAAACGTCACCTCCTCTTTCAGAATTTAAGAAATATAATAATGCTTTACTACAATTTAATTCCGTACCCAAACTAACTAGCTCTTTAGCACGTTTTAAAATACGTGTTAACAATTGCTCTGCAACCAAACCTGTTTTGTGCAAATACACTTGCCAATACATAAAGCGTCTGGCTACCAAAAATTTTTCTATACTATAAATACCTTTTTCTTCTATAACTAATTGATCGCTGACTACATTCAGCATCGTAATTAATCGTTCGCTATTAATATTGCCTTCGGCTACACCAGTATAAAAACTGTCTCGTTTTAAATAATCTGCTCTATCCATATCTAATTGACTAGATATAAGCTGACACATAAACTTACGAGGATATTCACCTTTGAAAATTGAAATGGCTAACGTTAAACTTCCGTTAAACTCTACATTGAGTTCTTCCATAAAACGAAGCGAAATTTCTTCGTGAGAAATATTATTTACAATACTATGCTCCATAGCATGTGAGAAAGGACCATGACCAATATCGTGCAATAAAATAGCAATTAACAATCCATTCTCTTCATCTTCGGAAATTGCAACTCCCTTAAAACTAAGCACATTGATCGCCTTTTGCATTAAATGCATACTTCCTAACGCGTGATGAAAACGTGTGTGATGCGCACCAGGATAAACCAAATAAGACAATCCCATTTGACTGATACGACGTAACCTCTGAAAGTATTTATGCTGAATAAGATCGAAAATTAACGAATTTGGAATAGTAATAAATCCGTAAATTGGATCGTTAAATATTTTAAGCTTATTATTTGTAGGCAAAACTTTAAATTCATTAATTAGAAAACAAATATACACCAACATGATAAATATTCTTTGGGTTGACGATGAAATCGATTTACTAAAGCCACATATTCTCTTTTTAGAGAAAAGGCACTATGTTGTTACAACATGCCAAAGTGGAACTGAAGCCTTAGAGATTATTAACGATACTAACTTTGATATTGTTTTTTTAGATGAGAATATGCCAGGGCTTACTGGTCTCGAAACTTTAAACGAAATTAAAGAACGACGCGCCAACCTACCCGTGGTAATGATAACCAAAAGTGAAGAGGAATATATTATGGAAGAAGCAATTGGTAACAAAATTGCTGATTATTTGATTAAACCCGTAAACCCTCATCAAATTTTATTGAGCCTGAAAAAGAATTTAGACCACTCGCGTTTAATATCGGAAAAGACAACGTCTAATTATCAACAAGAATTTAGAAAAATATCCATGGATTTATCTATGGTGAATTCTTATGAAGAATGGGTTGACTTATATCAGAAATTGGTCTATTGGGAATTACAGTTAGAAAGTATTGAAGATGTTGGGATGACAGACATATTAGAATCCCAAAAATCTGAAGCCAATATGCAGTTTGGTAAGTTTATAGAAAAAAATTACACGGATTGGTTTCTACCAAAAACTGATGCGCCAGTGATGTCTCACACGCTTTTTAAAGATAAAGTTGTGCCAGAATTAAGTGATAAACAACCGACATTATTAATTGTAATAGATAATTTAAGGTACGATCAGTGGAAGGCTTTTGAGCCTATCGTTAACAATTACTACAAGAAAGCTTCTGAATTAGCATTCTACAGCATTTTACCAACTGCAACACAATATGCACGTAATGCCATTTTTTCTGGATTAATGCCGGCTGATATGGAAAGTTTATTCCCTCAATATTGGAAAAACGATACCGACGAAGGTGGTAAAAATATGCACGAAGGTGATTTTTTAAGAGAACAATTAAAACGTTTGGGATTAGGTCATCTTAAGCATGAATACCATAAAATCACCAATTTAAGAGCTGGAAAAAAATTAGTTGAAAATTTCAGGTCTTTAAAGGATAACGATTTAAATGTTGTCGTTTATAATTTTGTGGATATGCTGTCCCACTCCAAAACCGAAATGGAAGTTGTAAAAGAATTAGCGTCTAATGATAAAGCGTACCGTTCACTTACTGTGAGTTGGTTTAAAAATTCACCGTTATTAGAAATGATTCAATTATCACAGCAACTTGGCTTTAAATTAATTCTAACTACAGATCATGGCACTATAAACGTTAAGGCTCCATCTAAAGTTATTGGAGATAGAGATACCAGTCTAAATTTACGTTATAAAACAGGTAGAAGTTTAACCTATCAAGATAAAGATGTGTTGGCAATCAAAGACCCTAAATCTGTTCATTTACCAGCACTTACAATGAGTAGTTCATTTATATTTGCAAAAGGTGATTTATTCTTAGCATATCCAAATAACTTTAATCACTATGTGAATTATTATAGAAACACGTATCAACATGGAGGTGTTTCTTTAGAGGAAATGATTATTCCTTTTGTGGTTTTAGATCCAAAATAATTATCTGTTCTAGTTTATTCTATATTTAGGACCTGAACTGAATTGGTTTAACGTCGTTGAATTTTCTATTTCAGCATCTCACTCATTTTTGACAGAAAATCCTTTAAATGCAAAAAAAGCCGACGAAATACACTTTTTTTTAGGTTTTCCAAGTTTTTATCACTACCATTGTAGTATAATTTACAATAGATTGCATTGAAAACTATTGAGTTTACATATCATTTAAAAGACATTGATGCTATTGCATCTAGTGTTTTAGAACATTTAGAGTCTAAAACATTAGTGTTTAATGGTACTATGGGAGCTGGTAAAACCACATTTATTAATGCGCTTTTAAAAGCTATGCAAAGTGATGATGTGGCTACAAGCCCAACATTTTCTATTGTAAACGAATATACTATACCAAATGATAAAATTTATCATTTTGATTTCTATAGAATTGAATCTTTAGATGAAGCTTATAACTTTGGTATAGAAGACTATCTGAGTAGTAATCATTGGTTATTTATGGAATGGCCAGAACGTATTGAAGAGTTACTACCAGAAGATGCTCAAACCATTATTATTACTGATATTAAAGATAATAAACGATCCCTCAAATTAACTATAAACATTAATCATTTAACCGAAAATACAGCTATGACAGAACCGAAATTTTAGATAAAATTTCAATAATATTCCTATAAGAAAACATACTAGTTACGGGAAAACCGTAATTGAAACCTCAAAATTTCTTGGATTTTAACACTAATTGATTTTTACAGGCGCTGTGTGCGCTATATATTTGTAGTAATTAATTAATTAAATCCCTTAAATTATGAATTCAAAAAAACTAGTACTTGCAATTGCTATTTTCGGAGGAATGTTATTTACTGTACAGGCAACTAACATTATTGACTTAGATGGACAAAGCACAACAAAAATCGAGAAGAAACTTAGAAAACTCGTTAAAAACGGATAAAAAGAGTTTAAGTAGAAGCGCCGTAGTTGGTACAATTATCGCTACAATTATAGTTTCTACTCCTCTTTTGTATTCTTTGCACGAAAGTGTCCCAGCCACGTCGGTTTGGGACACTTTTTTGTTTACATACGAAAGTGGATTCTGGGGAGAAGCTCAATATGCTATGTGGGTCTATACCAGTAAAGTAATTCCACTTATTTTATTAATAATTTGGTTTTTTACATGTAGACATTGGTGGTATCATGCCATATTGGTTCCTATTGTAATGTTTGCTTTTCAAGCTGTTAATAGCTGGAATTCGGATGCTGGAAATATCGATGAAGGAACATTTGTTGTATTAATGCCTATCTTAGTCTTGGTTGTACCATCAATTTATTTAATCAGAGCAAAAATGTTTAATAAAATAAATGATGCTGATAAAACCATGGAAGAACTTGAAGAAGAGTTTATGATTAAGCCTAAATCCGTTTGGAGTAAGTTAAAACAGTATTTTTAGAAAACAAATTAAAACATATAGAGATATTATTCGTAATTTGACTTAGAATAATTTTAGTGACAATTTGCTATATTGCGGTTACTATTCAAACTAATTTAAATGAGTAAATCGTTATCACCATTTACCAAAGCCCAATTATTACCACAAGAAGAAACCTTAGAGATTTTTAAAAAAAAAGGGGAACTTTTTCTAGGTATTCCTAAAGAAACTCACTTTCAAGAAAAACGGGTGTGCTTAACGCCAGATGCAGTTTCTGCATTAACGGCCAATGGTCATCGCGTATTGCTTGAGTCTGGTGCTGGTGAAGGTGCTAATTTTAAAGATAAAGATTATAGCGAAGCTGGTGCAGAAGTCACTAAAGATACTGCTAAAGTATACTCCTGCCCTATGATTCTTAAAGTAGAACCTCCTTCTTTAGATGAAATAAAACTCATTAATCCACAAACTATTTTAATTTCTGCCTTGCAAATTAAAACACAAAGTAAAACTTATTTTGAAGCTTTAGCTAAAAAACGTATTACAGCACTCGCCTTTGAATATATTAAAGACGAAGATGGTGCATATCCTGCGGTGCGCTCTTTAAGCGAAATTGCAGGTACAGCTTCGATATTAATTGCCTCCGAGTTACTCTCTAACGTAAATGGTGGTAATGGATTAATGATGGGTAATATTAATGGTGTGCCACCAACAGAAGTTCTTATTTTGGGAGCTGGCACTGTGGGTGAGTTTGCGGCACGTTCCGCGATTGGTTTGGGTGCGAATGTTAAGGTTTTTGATAGCTCAATCACTAAATTACGTTGTCTTCAAAATAACTTGGGTAGAACTATCTACACATCAACCATGCAGCCCAAAAGCCTTTTAAAGGCATTGAAACGTTGCGATGTAGCCATTGGCGCAGTACGAGGAAGTAATAGATCACCTATTGTCGTTACCGAAAGCATGGTAGATCACATGAAAACTGGGTCGGTAATAATTGATGTAAGCATTGATATGGGAGGTTGCTTTGAAACGAGCGAAGTCACCACACACGATCATCCAACTTTTGAACATAATGGAGTAATTCATTATTGCGTGCCTAATATACCTGCGCGCTATTCGAGAACAGCATCTGTATCCATAAGTAATATCTTCACTCCTTACCTATTAGAAATAGGAGAATATGGTGGTATAGAAAATGCGCTTCGTTTTGATAGAGGATTAAAAAATGGGTTGTATTTTTACCACGGCATTTTAACTAACAAATCGGTTGCAGAATGGTTTGGTTTAGATTATAATGATGCCAATCTATTAATTTTTTAATTAGACTTAAGTTAATGAAATTTATACATCGATTAGGCTACTATCTTGGCGGTTTTGCCATTGGGCTTGTTCTCCTTATGTTTTTTTTAAATGGTAAAGATGCCTCTTGTGATTATGGTCCAAACGCAAGAACAGTAAAAAATATTAGCTCTAAACCTATTCTATATTCAGATAAGGCTTCAGTATTTATTACTGAACATAATCTAGATTCTGCGACTGTTATCAACTTAGTTAAATTTGGTAGTGTTGATTTTTCTAACAGTAAAACCAAATTAGATTCTTGCAAAGTCTATTTGATAGAAAACAGTTATAAGGACCAGGATATGGAATTAAAGATTCAGAATTGTGACTCACTAGCGACACTCCTCGATATTAATTATACAGACATCTAATTTATTGAATTTTTTTCGTTTAAAATTTAATGGTTTCATTCTAAATTTTCATCTTTGATGTAAATAAATATAATATGAAAGTATTAGTAACAGGAGCAGCTGGCTTTATAGGGTTCTATGTCTCTAAAGTGTTGTTATCTAGAGGTCATGAAGTTGTCGGATTAGATAATATTAATGATTACTACGATGTTAACTTGAAATTTTCAAGATTGAATGAACTGGGAATAGCAACAGAAGATGCCACTATATTTAATGAAAATTGCCAAAGTAAAAACGCTAATTTTTCATTTGTAAGAATGAATCTCGAAGATCGGGACGAGCTTCCTGAATTATTCAAAAAAGAAAAGTTTGATATTGTTTGTAATCTTGCCGCTCAGGCTGGTGTAAGATATAGTTTAGAGAATCCTGAAACTTATGTAGATTCTAATTTAGTTGGATTTCTTAACATACTAGAGTGCTGTCGCCATAACGATATAAAGCACCTTGTTTACGCAAGTAGCTCGAGTGTATATGGTCTTAATGAAAAAATACCGTTCTCTACAGATGATAATGTAGATCATCCAATTAGTTTATATGCGGCAACTAAGAAGAGTAATGAGTTAATGGCGCATACTTACAGTCATTTATTTAAAATACCAACTACAGGCTTACGGTTTTTTACGGTTTATGGTCCTTGGGGACGTCCAGATATGGCAATGTTCTTATTTACAGATGCCATTGTTAATGATAGATCTATAAAAGTTTTTAACCATGGCAAAATGGAGCGCGATTTTACTTATATAGATGATATTGTAGAGGGTGTTGTGAGGATTATTGAAAAATCACCACAAATTAGAATTGATAATAATGAGTATTACAAAATATACAACATTGGTAATAATAACTCAGTTAAGTTATTAGACTTTATAAAGGAAATAGAAATAAATTTAGAGAAAGTTGCAAATAAAAACATGCTACCAATGCAACCAGGTGATGTAGAACGTACTTGGGCTGATGTTGATGAACTTATAAAGGATTATGATTATCGTCCTAATACATCGATAAAAGATGGTGTAAAGTCTTTTATCAATTGGTTTAAAGCATATTACAAGTAACTCAGAAGCATTTTAACGATAGATTGTGTTTCTTTTTATAATGGCGTGAGGTTTATCGTAAAAACAAGTCGTTAATATAAAAAATTAGAGCAGTTAGATAATTTCTTGCAAATTTGTCATCATTTAAACAAAAAACCCAAATCAAATAAACTTAAAACTATGAACATAACAAAAATTTGCTGTATTGGAGCCGGATACGTTGGTGGCCCAACTATGGCCGTAATTGCAAAAAAGAATCCGCACATAAAAGTCACTATTGTCGATATTAATGCCGAACGTATTGCTGATTGGAATGATGAAGACCTTTCCAATTTACCAATATACGAACCAGGTTTAGCCGAAATCGTTAAAGAGACACGAGGGAAAAATCTTTTCTTTTCTACCGAAATTGACAAAGCAATAAAAGAATCTGAAATGATTTTTATATCAGTAAACACACCTACCAAAACTTATGGTAAAGGTAAAGGCATGGCTGCTGATTTAAAATATGTAGAGTTATGTGCCAGAAATATTGCAGAAGTAGCGACAACAGATAAGATCGTTGTGGAAAAATCTACGTTGCCTGTAAGAACTGCTCAAGCAATTAAAAGTATTTTACACAATACAGGAAGTCATGTGAATTTTGAAATTTTATCTAACCCTGAGTTTTTAGCTGAAGGCACTGCAATCCAAGATTTATTAAACCCAGATCGCGTTTTAATTGGTGGTGAATCTGCAAATGCTATTGATAGTTTAGCAAATGTATATGGAAGTTGGGTTTCTCAAGACAGAATATTGCGAACTAACGTATGGTCTTCTGAGTTATCAAAACTAACGGCAAATGCATTTTTAGCACAACGAATTTC
>RCND010002299.1_pt1 | contig 10623 bp, 8 predicted proteins | sample 2041351 | NCBI WGS metagenome assembly RCND01 (sample SAMN09708230, study PRJNA481090) | Marine sediment metagenome, whole genome shotgun sequencing project. | biome: marine sediment; feature: ocean; material: sediment; isolation source: Sewage treatment plant 12B marine sediment (STP12B) ...
TCGCTTCCGGCAACAGCCTCAAAATAGCCTTTTGCATCAAAGCCTGTGATTCCGGCAATCACACTGGCTGGAAACTTCCGGATGGAGGTATTGAAACCTCGCGTGATCTCATTGAACTTTCTCCGTTCCACAGCAATACGGTTTTCTGTACTTTCCAGCTGGGCCTGTAGATCCAGGAAGTTCTGGTTGGCCTTCAGATCAGGATAGCGCTCAATGGTGACCAGAAGTCTGGAAAGGGCTGAGCTTAATCCATCCTGAGCCTGCTGAAAGGCAGCCAGCGATTCAGGGGTAATGTTGGAAGGATCAATGGTGACACTGGTAGCCTTGGCACGCGCCTCAATGACCTGTGTGAAGGTCTCCTGCTCATGTTCGGCATATCCCTTAACCGTATTGACCAGGTTGGGGATCAGGTCGGCCCTCCGCTGATATACATTTTCCACATTGGCCCACTGACCGGTAACACCCTCTTCAAGTGTTACAAATCCATTGTATTTTTTCACACCCCAGAAAACGGCAATTAAAATGATTATTCCAATAATAATCCAGGTTCTGTTTTTCTTATTCATATCTCTTTGTTTTAAGTTTCCATCTTATATAAAGAACAAAATTAATGATTGCGGACCATATATCGGCATTTGTGCCTAAGAATCGGTGAAAATTCGATCAAAGCAACTTTTGGTGCAGCTGCTTGTTATCTTTTTATGAAAGAGAACTATTTGGTTCTTTATGATGGTCATTGCAGGCTCTGCAGCAAATCGGTGCGTTGGATTAGTAACAATGATGTGCGGAAGAAATTCACATTTAAGGCACAGACCATCCCCTCCGATACCGTTCAGCTGATCATGGATGGGAAAAGGTATGAACGCTCGACTGCAGTTCTCCGTATCGTCATCCATTTGCGTTTTCCCTGGCCACTTTTGGGCTTTTTCTTTCTTGTACCCCCCTTTATCAGAGATAGAATATATGTGCTGATAGCTCTTAGGCGGAAGCATTGGTTTGGGGAAGAGACAGGATGTGTTATATAACCCTCCAGGCATCATTCGCACAGGCTTCTGTTTTTTGTACTTTTGAGACACTTTAAGAAGCTCGATAAGATGAACAGTGAACAGTTTAAAGCGGCCATCCTTGAAGGGATCCCCGCACAACTACCGCCAGCTCAACAGCCAGCTCCGGAATTGAACCATGCTCCCAGAAGAAAGGATATTCTGACACCTGAAGAAAAAAAGCTGGCAATACGGAATGCCCTGAGGTATATACCGAAAGAACACCATGCTGCTCTTGTAAAGGAGTTCGCAGCCGAACTGGATACATTCGGCAGGATTTATATGTACCGTTACAAACCTATATATGCCATTTCGGCCCGTAACCTGGATGCCTATCCATACAAATCTCAGCAGGCCGGGGCCATTATGATGATGCTCTCCAATAACCTTGATCATGTGGTAGCTCAGCACCCCGACGAACTGATCACCTATGGTGGGAATGGCTCTGTCTTTCAGAACTGGGCCCAGTACCGGATATGCATGAAGTACCTCGCCGAGATGAGCGATGAACAGACCCTGGTACTCTATTCGGGACACCCAATGGGCCTTTTCCCCTCACACAGGGAGGCTCCCAGGGTGGTGGTGACCAATGGGATGGTGATTCCAAATTACTCTGGGCAAGACGATTACGAGCGAATGAATGCCCTTGGTGTAAGTCAGTATGGCCAGATGACAGCAGGCTCTTTCATGTATATAGGTCCCCAGGGAATTGTCCATGGCACTACTATTACGGTAATGAATGCCGCCAGACTCAAACTAAAAGGGGGAGACGGAACTCTGAAAGGAAAGGTTTTTGTGACCTCCGGACTGGGCGGGATGTCGGGGGCTCAGCCTAAAGCTACGGTTATTGCAGGGGGGATTTGTGTGGTAGCAGAGGTGAATCCACGGGCCACTGATGTACGTCATTCTCAGGCCTGGGTGGATGAGGTCTATACTGAGCTGGATCAGCTGGCCGGTAGAATAGAGCAGGCGCGCCAGAAGGGGGAAGCAGTCTCGCTGGCCTACCAGGGCAATGTGGTGGATCTTTGGGAGTACCTGCTCCAGAAGGAGATTCCGGTGGAACTGGGATCGGATCAAACATCCCTTCATAATCCCTTTGCCGGAGGATACTACCCGGTGGGGATAGACTTTGAAGAGGCCAATCGGATGATGGCCGAGGAGCCGGAGCGGTTTAAAGAAGAGGTTTATAAGTCCCTGCGCAGGCATGTTATAGCTATTAATGGACTGGTTGATAAGGGGATGTACTTTTGGGACTATGGGAACGCCTTCCTGCTGGAGTCGGGCAGGGCAGGTGCCGAAGTTTTCCTGGAGGATGGAACTTACCGCTACCAGTCCTATGTGCAGGCCATCATGGGTCCTCTGTTCTTTGATTATGGATTTGGTCCCTTCAGGTGGGTCTGTACCTCATCGGACCCGAAGGATCTGGCGGTGACCGATCGCATTGCAGCTGAGGTACTGGAACAACTGCTTGTTGAAGCACCTGAAGAGATTCGCGGACAGATGGAGGATAACCTGCACTGGATCAGGGAGGCGGATAGCCACAGGATGGTGGTGGGCTCACAGGCCCGGATCCTCTATGCCAACAGTGAGGGCCGGATTGCCATTGCGAAAGCATTTAACAGGGCCATCCGGCAGGGCGAGATCCAGGCACCGGTGGTGCTGGGTCGGGACCATCACGATGTATCGGGGACCGATTCACCCTACAGAGAGACCTCCAACATCTACGATGGTTCGGCTTTTACAGCCGATATGGCAGTTCAGAATGTAATCGGGGATGCCTTTCGGGGAGCCACCTGGGTTTCGCTACACAATGGCGGAGGTGTGGGCTGGGGAGAGGTGATCAATGGTGGTTTCGGAATGCTGCTGGATGGCACTGCTGAGGCAGATCGCCGTCTGGAAGGCATGTTGCACTGGGATGTAAATAACGGAATAGCGCGAAGAAGCTGGGCCCGAAATGAAGGGGCTATCCGTACCATTGAAAGGGAGATGGAGCGTAGTCCACTTTTAAAGGTTACGTTGCCAAATCTGGTGGATGATGCTCTGCTGGCTTAAGCGTAGGGCCTTTCAATGGCAGCTTCCAGCTGGTGCATACTGATGTTCCTGCTGAAACGCACCTGCTCCTTTCCTTCAAAGAAAATCAGGATGGTGGGAATGGTAAAGACCCTGAATTGTCCTGAGATCACCGGACTCTTCTCAATATCTACATAACGGGCCAGGATCAGTGGAAACTTATCTCGCAGAAGCTCTTCCACCTTTGGCTTGAGCACCTTGCAGACCGAGCAGGAGTCGCTGGAGAAATAGAGCACCAGCCCTTTTTCCCTGGCAATTTTATCCTGTAACTCCTGGATATTATAGATTCCTTCCATGGCTAATAATCCTCCTCGTTGAGCAGGACAAGCATACACTCGGCAATAGGTTCGATCCCTGCCTGCTTCAGACGGCCCATAAACTCCGGGTTGATAGTACCCGGGTTGAAAATGACCCGTTTTGGTTTCAGCGAGATAATGTAGTCGTAATAGTCCGCTTGCCTGGAAGAACCAATATAGATGGAAACGGTGTGTACATCTTCAATATGGGGCATGCCCACCAGGATTTCTTGATCAACGATCAGTCCCTCCCTGAATCCAACGGCTACGACTTCCTGCTCGTGACGGAGCAAGCTTTTCACGGCCTTGTGTGAAAACCTGACAGGATTAGGGCTGGCACCCAGAACCAATGTTTTTTTTCGATCTGCCAAGGGGCTTGTTGATTTATGAATCTGACAAAGATATGCATTCCTGAGAAATAGTAAACTAAAAGCTAAATAGTGCGGATCAGGACCACAGCATAGGCGGAGACTCCCTCTTCGTGACCGGTAAAACCAAGTTTTTCTTCGGTGGTGGCCTTGACTGAAACCTGATCATCCCGGAGACCAAGTTGCTTTGCGATCTGCTTCTGCATCCCTGGAATGTAAGGGCTTATTTTTGGAGTTTGCAGGCAGATGGTGCTATCGATGTTTCCTATCTCATATCCCCGTGAGCTCAGCAGTTCCCCGGTAAGCTTAAGAAGTATGCTGCTGGCAATCCCTTTGTATGCGGGATCGGTATCGGGGAAATGACTCCCTATATCGCCCAGGGCTGCAGCCCCCAGCATGGCGTCACAGATGGCATGAAGGAGGGCATCAGCATCGGAATGCCCCACGGAGCCTTTGTGATGTTCGATTTCAATGCCACCAAGCCAGAAGGGGATTCCCTCTTCCAGGCGGTGTACATCATATCCGAAACCAATTCGGAAGCTCATGGAATGATTTTATAAATTCAGGTCAGCAAAATCAAAGCCCAGGGTAAACCTGAGGGTGTTGGCCAGCGGACTGTTCTGTCCATTGGTGGGAACAAGGTAGGCAAAGTCCAGGGAAAATACATTAAGTTGAAGTCCCACACCCACGGTGAAATATTTCCTGTTGCCCTTGGAGGCGTGCTCGTAAAAATAACCTGTCCGTAATGCAAACTGCTTACGGTACCAGTACTCTACCCCGATACTCAGGGAAATTTCGTTGACTTCTTCCTGGAACACACTATAGCCGCCATCGCTCTGTGGCACACCCGGGGCATCGTAGAAGGACTGGACCATTCCCATCACGGCCGATCCCGGGGGCTCTTTCCCACGGAGCACATACAGCTCATTGGTGGCAGAGTCAAGCGCCATTTTAGGAGGAGATGGGACCAGGAGCTTGTTAATATCCAGGTTGGTGGATATGGTATTGTATTCGTCGATGTTATATGTAAATCTTCCCCCGAGCCTCAGATTGGTGGGGATAGGCGTTTTGTCGGAATCCACACTATAGGAGATTGGCGTACCCATGTTCGTAAGGGCGATCCCGGCGGCCCACTCTCCATCGCTGGTACCAACATCCACCTGGTTCTGATAATAGAAACCCAGGTCAGCCGCAAAAGAGATGCCGGCTTTGGTTTCCTGGCCGTCTGATGTCTGCTGCCCACTGGTGAGGTCGGAGCGTATAAAACGAAAGGCGATTCCCCCGGAAAAGTTCTCGGTAAATAACCTGGAGTACCCTGCATCCACTGCAAATTCGTTTGGATTATACTGCCCGGCAAAGCTTCCGTCAATATTTGTAAAGGTGATACTACCCAGGGAGAAATAGCGCAGGGAGGTAGAGATCACCTGTTGTTCATCCACCCTGAAGAACCCGGTCAGGTATGCCAGATTGATATCGGGAATCAGATTCCTGAGCCAGGGTGTATAGGAGATGGCAAATCCCCCCTTGCTGTCAAGGAAAGCATATTTACCTATGTTCCAGTGCTGTGAATTCACATCCGGTGAGGTGGCAACACCCCCGTCACCCATGGCCCCTGATCTTGAATCGGGAGCAATGGTCAGAAAAGGTACCGCGGTTTGAATGGCATTTAGTTCCGGCCCCGCACCTCCAAGTTGTCCAGTGTTTATCTGCCCTGAAATATTTATGGAAAGCAGTATGAATGAACTGCTTATCAATGTTATTAATCTTATTTTCAATCTGAAACGCATCAATATAATTTTGGACTGCAAATATAAAACATTAGAATGATTCGGGCAGCTAAGACGCCACGTCTTTAAGTACGTATTAGAGTCTGTTTTAGTATGCAAGTCAAGTTTTTTTTCATACTTAACGGGCAATAATTAGTTTTCCTGATGAAGAGGCCATTTCTCCATCATCTGTACTCAGGGTGGCCCTGTAAACATAAATACCACCACCCATCTCTGCTCCCCCGGAGGAAGTGCCATCCCACTCAACAGGTTCCAGCCGGTATCCGGGCGAATCTACTTCCTGGTCGATGACCCGGATCAACTCACCAGACATGTTGTATATATGGAGTACCAGTCGAAGATTGCTGTCGGGCCGGTTGTGTTCGATATTGAACCAGGTACGGTCGAAAAAGGGATTTGGGAAATTGTAGAGCTGCTCCATCAGCATCTCTTCCGATTCCATGACCACAAAATCGAGGATCGATTCGGAGGAGTTATTGTGGATATCCCAGATTTTCACAGTGACCGAATAGGCCCCCGACTCCAGTTTGCTAAAGGGATACCTGATTACACCTGAATTATATGAGTTGGCATTGGCCTGGTAAAATTCATTCAAAATCACTGCATTGATCCGGTCCTCATTTAGAGTGGCCGTCAGATCATGTCCGATCCCGTTCCCGGTGGCATTGATCCCGAAGTTGTCCGACACATAGGCCAGCAGCTCCGGATTGCCATCGGTGATTCCACCTGAGATAAAAAAGCTATCGTTCATAAAAAGTTCTATCACAGGATTTTCATTGTCTTCCATATTGTCCGACCCGACTCCTCCTACAGTAAAATCTTCATAGGATCCCTGGGCGTCAATCTCCTGATTGTTGCCGTAATAAGAGATTTTTCCGAGTCCATAGGCATAATTAATGTCCTTGGGAATATAGAAGCCAAAACTGAAGCGACCCTCATTCACCGTGGCTTCTCCGCTGTAGAGAATATTGTTTCTGGCCTTAAAGGTGAAAACAGCTCCGCCATCGTTGGCAAGGGTCTCAATAGTTCTCTTTTTATCGAACACTTTGGGGTAGACCATTCCGTTAAAACCATTTAAGTGCAGACTATCTTCACTCTCCAGGTGTCCCGATATGGTCACCCACTGCAGGGCGGAGAGCGTATCGCTTTGCTGGGAAATGGCTGAGCCATTGATGGAATCGGTCACCACCCTGTGACTGGGATAGCTGAGTCGCATAGAAGGATCTCCCAGCAGGGTAAAGTTACGTTTGTTGATCCCCGAGCCAGTATTGTTTTTGCTGTAGATAATGATATCGCCCAGCCGAAGATTTTGCTGATTGGCATCCTTCTTAAACGCCACCTCATAAAAACGCTCATTCAGAGCGTGATTGGGACCTGAGTAAACCAGCCGGGTGGTGGTTAAGAGACCGATACCCCCTCCCTCGCTATTAAGAAGCACCTCTTCCCCTCCGGAGCTTACCTCCAGATCCTCTGCACGGTCATACTGGTCGTATCTGCTGAATTCACAGGTGGCTGTCACAAAGAGAGGCAGCTTATCCTTGTTCGTCCAGGTTCGGATTTCGTTGGTTGTGAGGATCTTTTCATGGGCAAGCCCAGTAGTGCCCCCATGACCGGTATAGTTGATAATCAGTGCACCCCTGTGAACCTGGTCGTTGATGGCCCGGGTTACATCGGGATAGCTTGGGCCTGTGGAGAGCTCCTCCTGGGGATAAGCATCCAGGTAGATCTTATTGCTATTGTAGGCCGGGTAATTGTCTCTCACATAGTTTGACAGTTCATCGGCCTGCCGCATATGAATGTTGCTGTCCTCATCGTCTCCTATAAAGCAGAGTTGGTTTCGCCAGGCTCCCTGCTTGTCCGACATGTCATACCCAATAATTTTCTCCACCAGCGCTGAAGCCTCTTCAATTTCAGAAGCCGGAAGGCGTCCGATCCCAATATCCAGAAGTCCGTCGTACATCCTTTCATCGGTGTCGAGCAGACCAAAAAAGTCGTCGGAGACGTAGGAGCCAGTGGGGGAGAGAGACTCTTCCGACTGGTAGGTAAGTATCAGGTTGGGATTATACTGTTTCTCTCCACTACCCCGATTGTCGTACGATCCATCGCCGAACAGGAGCAGGTAGCGGCAGCTATTGGCTGTTCCACCTGAACGATCGTAGAACATCTTCATGAAATTACGAATGGCACCTACATCGGGTGTGCCGGAGGAGAATTCATTAAATACCTCTTGTTGTGTCACCACAGCCACATCCATGCCATCGTTTTCTCTTCGAAACTGAGCAAGTTCCTCAGCTTCTTCAAGAAAAAGCTCCGGAGTGAGGATAATCATTTCCGGGTGACTCAGGCCATGTAGATCCTGATTCGTCACAGAACCCAGTCCCTCCGATGAATAGTCAGGGCTGAGAAAATTGCCTTCAGGCCGAAATGCAATAAATTCCCTGTGGTCATTGGTCTCAAGGGTAAAACTGGCAACAGAACCCTCCAGGCTAAAGGCGATATTTTTAGGGTGTTGGGGATCGGTGACCTCCCAGATGATTATGTCACTGCTTGCTTCGTTTAACCTGAACTGACTGATATTGCCGGGTCCTGCACTCCTGGAGTCTCTAAAGGCCAGTTGACTGCCTGAAAGTCTAAGTTCTGATCTGCCATTAATGCTGATAGCGTTGAGCCAGCCCTGAGAGTTGGCATCGGGACGATTGTAGCTTACTGTAACATCCACTTCATCCCATTCTGGCTGATAGATGAACTGTTCAGATGATTCGTAGGCGTAGGTTGAGGTGTAGTGGCTCAGATTGGTTCCGCTTACTGAAATTATTCCCAAGGGCTCATTGTATGCACTGATTGAAAAGGTAGAGTTTACGCCCGAACGGGCTGCAGCCGCGACACTGATATTTACCGGCTCCCCTTCAACTCTTCCTTCAATGTAAAATGGATAATCCTCTGTTAAATTCACACTAAAGACATCTCCGTACCACACTCTTCCGGAGTGAATCAGGTTATAGCTCTCATCTTCATGGAAATCCAGGAAATCATATGCTGCAACTGTATGCGTGGGTACTTCCGAACTCAGGACCGCATCTTCGGGACCAGAGGCTTCTCCCTTCCCATCAGTGACAAAGTAATGACCTTTCCAGGAATAGCTATGCAGCTGGTGGAGATACATTCCACTTTCTTCATCAATATCCCATTGCACAGGTCCTTTTGCATAGAAAAAAATGTGATCGCCCGGACCAAAAATCTCATCTGCTCCCTTATGGATATACAGGGGGATGGCTTCCAGGTCGTCTATATAGCCCTGGGAAAATTGTTCGGGGAGCAATGTGGCACCGGACCCGTATACACTGACTGAGGCGGGATTAGTGAGACCCATTTCCTGGAGTTGCTCATAACTCAGTTTATGTATACCGCTCTCCTCTACCGAAACCTTGAACCAGCTGCCCGATGCCAGCAGTGAATGATCCATCCAGCTCCCGACTTTGGCACTCTTTAGCGGTGCAAGGGCAGCTTCCTGTTCCAGAAGGAGTTCAAAATCATCCACCTGCAACACGCTACCATCGGCTTGTCTGATAAATGGCAATACCTTCACCAGCACAAAAGATTTGCCAGCTTCCCTTGCAAGCGAATACTCCAGTAAGGGGCTCTTTTTCAGACGACTCTGATCGATTCCATGTAGGATAGAAGTAGCTATTTCAGTGGTTTTGGTGACCTTTAAACTGACCACTGGAAGCATCCCTTCTGGGGTCCATGCAATTTTTCTTGTGAAATATGGTAACGTATTCTCACCATCCTCGTATAATGCATTTGGAAAGAAATGATGAATATCCCCTCTATTCCACTGAATGTTAACATTTTCAGTTTGAGAATAGAGCAGGATTACGGGGTGAATGAGTATGAGGAAAAAAAGTTTTCTCATAAAAAATGTTCAAACAGCTGCTAGAATATGTATTTAAACGTGGATTTTGTCGTTAATAGTATGTATTCCTTACAAAACAGCAGGTTGTTTTGAAAGGATATTACGAATTAAAGGCATTGATATTTATAACAAAGTTGAGGTGAGAAAGGTTGCAAAGGACCATAGCGTTTTTGTTTGGATGACAGGTTTACTGCTTATCCACTTTAGCGATGCTGCCTCGCAGGATCCTGCATTCTCGCAATTCTATGCCAATCCCCTTTATATGAATCCTGCCATGGCTGGAGTGGAGGGTTCTGCCAAGGTCTACCTTGGATACAGGAACCAGTGGCCGGGAGCCGTCAATCCCTATGTGACTTACCATGCCTCCTTCGATCAGTATATTGAATCCCTTCAGGGCGGAGTGGGAGTACATGTTGGCAATGACCGGCAGGGCGGTGGTGTTTTCAATACCCTCTCCGTGGATGCCCTCTACGCCTATCATCTGCAGGTCTCCTCGAAACTGATGATAAGCGGCGGATTTCAAGCTTCGGTAGGACAACGGAATATGGACCCCTCTGACCTGGTACTTCCATCGGAACTTGCCGGGGCAGGAACCACAACACTTACATCCTATGCAAAGGTATATCCCGATTTCGCTGTGGGATTTGCCGGGTTTTATGAAAACTTTTTTGGAGGAGTGGCTGTTCATCACCTTCTGCAACCATATGGCTCCCCCTCCGAGGATCCAAATACAAGACTTTCCAGGAAATATACGGCCCATTTGGGAGCCATGATCCCGATAATTGAAAAGAGGTTGGGCAGGGAGGTATTACAGCTCTCACCCCATCTTATTTTTATGCAGCAAGATATTTATCAACAATTGAACTATGGATTAGAGGTACTGTACAGGGGAATTATCATTGGAGCCTGGTTCCGCCAGGATCTGCTGTTCTCCTATGGTACCGTAATCTTCTCAGCGGGCTATGGTACCGGCCAGTTCCGATTCCGGTACAGTTACGACGCCAAACTCTCTCCACCTGATTTGCATATTCCCACGCTGGGGGCGCATGAGTTATCGATGGTGGTTATATTTGAAAACTTGAAGAAGTCAACCAAACACCGGGCAATAAAATGTCCTAAAATATAGTTACTTTTGGTAGATGTTTC
>RCND010002300.1_pt1 | contig 10622 bp, 9 predicted proteins | sample 2041351 | NCBI WGS metagenome assembly RCND01 (sample SAMN09708230, study PRJNA481090) | Marine sediment metagenome, whole genome shotgun sequencing project. | biome: marine sediment; feature: ocean; material: sediment; isolation source: Sewage treatment plant 12B marine sediment (STP12B) ...
AAGACGACCCTGTTGGCCAGAGTGTGTCTGGCGGGGTGGGGCCGCGGCGTCAGATCGTGCACCATGGCGATGGCGGGCACCGGGCAGCGGTTGGGCAGAATCGCCAAGGAACCGATCCAGACATCGGCCTTCAACGCCTCGAGCAGCCGCGGCACGGTGGTGTTGAGCCACACCGGTCCGAGGGTCGGCCACCGCGGCGCCGGGACGATCATCAGGTTGGAATGGAGTTCGCTTCTTTCCAGCCGTATCGGCTTTGACGCCGCGAGGTGAACCGAACCACTTCCGCGCCGGGCGAGCCCACCCATGACCTTCTCGGTCCACGTCCCGACTCCGGTCCGCTGCCCGACCAGAGCCCGAGCGTCACACGCGATATTCATCGGGCCCGGCCGGCCGCTTCCCGGCCGCTCTGCGGAGGACACCCGCGGTTGCGGCGGCCGCCTTGTCCCATGAGAACCGACGTGCGCGCTCGCGACCGAGACCCCTCAGTCGTGCGTGGTGGTCAGGGTCTTCGAGAAGCGAGGCCGCCCCGGTTGCGATTCCGTGCGCGCTCTCGGGATCGACATAGACCCCGGCCGGGCCGGCAACCTCGGGCATGGCCGAACGACCCGATGTGACCACCGGCGTCCCACACGCCATGCTCTCCAGGATCGGCAGCCCAAAGCCTTCGATCCATGACGGAAAGAGCAGCGCACGCGCCTGGCTATAGATCGAGACCATCCGGTCACGCTCGATGTAGTCGAGATGGACGATGCGGTCTCGAACCGGCGATGCCTCGAGCTCGGCTCGGATCTTTTCGGTTCGCCAACCCCAACGCCCGACAAGAACCAGCTTGCCGGAATAGCCCCATTCGGCCAGGAGCGCAAACGCTCGAAGGACACCGACCACGTTCTTGCGCGGCTCGATGGTCGAAACAAAAAGCAGGTAGTCCTCAGGCAGGGAGGCATCGGGTTCCGGGTCATCGGCAACCGCGGCGAAGTGCCGATCGAGCCCCTCGTGGATGGTGTGGATCCGGCCACGGTCGATCTGAAAATACTCCACCAGGTCTCTGGCCGTCGCCTCCGAAACGGCGATGACCCGCTCGGAATGCCGAAGTGATTTCGTAAATCGTGAGCGGAGTTCATCGAGCGTCTCCGGCGCCACCACTTCGGGCATCACCGCAAAGGCGAGATCGTGCACCGTGACGACCATCCGACGCCCAAAGAACCGCTGCATCCGCGCCGGTTTGAAATTGGGCGCAAAGATCACATCGTTGCCGTCGAGCAGACAGAGCGCGGGCTCCAGCAGGTGCCGCAGTAGCCACAACGAGGGTCTTACGGGGAAGAGAAAATCATCCGGGATCTGATGGGTCCGCAGCCGCATCCTTCGGTTGCCCGGCACCGGAGGCGGCTGCTCCCCTGGCGCGAGAAAGGCGTGGGCGTAGAGATTGAACCGGATTCCGTCGTCACGCTCATCGAGGGCGCTCAGGAGGTTCCACTCGTACCAACCGATCCCGGTCAAAGTCTCGGCGAAGGGGAAGACATCAACTCCGACGTACACATCGTCGGTGCCATAGACGATCCACTCGTAAGTGCGGCGCACACGGGCTCTGAGCGTACCCAACAGATCACGCCCCACGTGCCCGAGAAAACGCGCGGTGGAGCGGATACTGGCCATGGGAGGGGATCTTACACCAACCGCCACCGGCGGGGCGCGGCCATTGACGGTGTTACGATCATCCCCATGAAGATCCCGGTTCTCATCGACGATGAGGTCGCCGTCAGGGTTCTGACTCTCAACGACCCAGATCGCGCCAACCCACTGTCGGCCGAGCTCGTCCTCGCGCTCACCGACGCGCTTCGGTCAGCCGCGGATTCGCCCGAGGTCAGGGTGGTCGTTCTCGCCGGCGCCGGCCGCCATTTCTCCGCCGGCGCCGATCTGACGGCGCTGCAGCAGGTAGCGACCGGGAGCGACTCCGAAGGCCTCCGGCGGGACTCGGAGTCGCTGCGAGAGCTCTTTGAAGTACTTCTCGGCCATCCCAAACTCACCATCGCGGCGGTCCACGGCGCCGCTATCGGCGGTGGCTGCGGTCTCGCCACCGCCTGCGATCTCGTGGTGGCGGAACCCCGCTCGCGCTTCGCCTACACCGAGGTCACCATCGGCTATGTTCCGGCCCTGGTCCTGACCTTCCTCACCCGCAGGGTCCCCGGCCACGTCGCCCGCCGACTCCTACTGGATCCCGAGCGCCTCGACGGCGAGCGCGCCGTCGCCCTCGGTCTCGCCGACGAGCTCGTCGAGGAAGGAAAAGCCCTGGAACGGGCTCGTGAGCTCGGCAGAAGAATCGCCGGCAAATGTTCCCCTGCCGCCATCGCCGCGACCAAGGAACTGCTCAACGCAACCGCCGGGATGGAGTGGCGAGAGGCGCTCGCCCACGCTGCGCAGGTCAATGCGTCGCACCGACTCCATCCCGAGTGCAAACGGGGAGTGAGGACCTTTCTCGAAGAGAAGCGGACGCCGGATTGGTTGGAGGAGGAGTAGCGGGGTCAGCGGCAGCGGCAGCGGCAGCCACAGCACTCCCAGCACGCGCTAGACCAACGCTCCCCGTGTCTTGGTGGTTGCGAAGCTGCGATGGCTCTGTGGTTCAACCCGAACGTGGGCGGACCCGAGCTATCCTCGAGCTTCGTTCATCGCGAGGCGGAAGGTCCTCCAGAGGATCTTGAGATCCAGCGCGAGGCTCCAGTTCTCGATGTAGTAGAGATCATGGACCATCCGTTGCCGGATCGAAGTATCGCCCCTGAGCCCGTTGACCTGCGCCCACCCGGTGAGCCCGGCCCGCACCCGGTGGCGCGCCTGGTACTCGGGATACCTGGTCTTGAAACGATCGACAAACTCGGGCTGCTCCGGTCGCGGTCCGACCAGGGACATGTCGCCCTTGATGACGTTGAAGAGCTGGGGAAGCTCATCGAGGTTGTAGCGGCGCAGATACCCTCCGACCCTTGTCACCCGCGGGTCGTCCGTTCGGGTCCACTTGCCCTGACCGTTGGTCTCGTTGTCGATCCGCATGGAGCGGAACTTGTAGAGCTTGAACGACCGGCCGTCGAGGCCCATTCGTACCTGCGAGTAGAGCGCAGGTCCCGCATCCTCGCGTTTGATGAGCCAGGCGATGATGGGGAAGATCCACCCCGTTGCCAACAGCAGGGCGGCCGCTCCGACGACGTCAAAGACCCGCTTGACGATCTGATTCCACCCCTCGAGGGGAATCTGGGTCAGATTGATGATCGGAAGCCCGTCGAGCTCCTCGGTCCTGGCCCGAACGGCGTAGTACTGGAGGAGATCCGGCACCACTTTGATTTCCACGAGCAACTGGCCACATCGACGGATGAGTTTGACCACCCGCTGATGAGCCGCCATGGGCAGCGCGATCATCACCTGGTCGATCCGCTGTTCCTCGGCAATGGCCTCGAGATCGTTGGTTGTGCCGAGAACCGGGATTCCGTGGATTTTCCGCTTCTGTTTTCCAGGGTCGTCATCGAGAAAACCGACCACCGTGAATCCGTACTCTCGGTGGCCCTGGAGGCTCTCGACGAGCCGCTTGCCGAGCTCGCCCGCGCCGATGACCAGCACGACCTGGAGGTTTCCACCGGAGCGCCGAACCCGTCGCAGGATGTCCGAGATCAACCACCGCGAGAACGCCACGAGCAGAATATCGACACCGGCGAAAATCGGCAGGAAAAGACGCGAGTAGGTGAAATCGGATGGGCGGTAGAAGGTCAGAAAGGCCGTCAACAGGATAGTTGCGAGCATGACCGCAAGAATGACCCGGAGCAGTTCGTCAAACCGGGACCGCAATCTGCGGCGCTGATACAGACCCTGAAAGTAAAAGACCGTCGGCCACATGAGCGTGGTGACCGAGATGAGCTGGAGATACATCTGGATCGGCGGGGTGCCCTTGGTGACCGGCTGAATCGGGATGTCGAAACGGATCCAGTACGCCAGAACGACGGCGGCCGCTGTGGCGAGGATATCGCCTATCAGCTGGAGCACCACTTGAATCTGGCGACGCCGTTGGATCATCCCAGGGCCTTCCCGAATCCCAGACGGTCGAGGAGAAAGCCGAAACGCACCCTGAATTGCTCTCGCGAGAAGAACTCGGCGCGATGTCGCAGGACGGCGGGATCCCAATCACCATCGAGGGCCCGGGCGGTGGCGTCCACCAACGCTTCGAGCCCCGACTCTTCGGCGAGTTCGCCCTCGATGCCGGTACGCACGACATCGGCGGTGCCGGATGCCGACAGCCCGACCACCGGCGTGCCGCAGGCGAGCGCTTCCACCGTGACCATCCCAAAGTCCTCGATGTTGGGCACCAGAACCGCGGCCGCGCGCCGATAGGTGTCACGGAGTTGGTTCCGGTCGAGCCAACCGAGGAATCGGACATCGGGACCGGCGAGACGTTTGAGCTGCGACATCCGCGGTCCGGTGCCGACGATCTCCAACGGTCGTCCAAGTCTTTTTGCCACCTCGATCGCAACCTCCACCCTCTTGTACGGAACAAGAGCCGCAACCGTCAAAAGATGGTTGCCCCGCTCTCCGCCCGGGGTGAAGTACTCCGTGGCCACCGGCGGCGGAAGAACCTCCGCTTGACGGTTCCAATAGTGTTTGATCCGCCAGGCCACGAGCCGCGAGTTCGCGATGAGTCGATCGATCCGGGCCGACGACACCATGTCCCACTGACGCAGTTTCGCCAACCGGCTCTCCACCACCGGCTGGAGCAGCGAAGGAATCCGGGCCGTGTAGAGGGAACGCTGATCCCAGGCGTAACGCATGGGTGTGTGGACATAGCTGAGATGGAATGCGCCCGGCGGCGGGATCACTCCCTTGGCAACGCAGTGGCTCGTGGAGATCACGAGATCGGCGTCCGGAAAGGTGAAGCTCTCCATGGCCGCGGGCATCAGCGGCAAAAGGTAACGCCACTTCCTGCCGCCGAATGACGGCCCCTGGAGCCAGGAGGTGTTGATCTGCCGCTCCTCGAGGGCGGGCATGACCGAACCCTTTCGGTGGACCAATGTATAGAGGGGCGCATCTGGGAAGAGCTTGGCGATCTCGTAGAGCACCCACTCCCCACCGCGCATCCCGGTCAGCCAATCGTGAACCAGGGCGACTCGCACCTCAGCCCTCCCCCAAAGCCCGCCGATACGCTTCGACGGTCTTGTCCACCGTTCGCTCCCATGTCAACCGTTCGGCCCGCCGACGGCCCGCCTCCACCATCCTTCGACGGAGAGGATCATCCACCAACACCTGCTCCACCGCACTCGCCACCTCGTGCACATCGAGGGGATTGACCAACCTCGCTGCGCCCTCACCGAGCTCTCGCATGGCTCCCACGTTCGAGGTCACCACCGGCAGTCCTGCCCCCATGGCCTCGAGTATCGGGAGGCCGAACCCCTCGTACAACGAGATGTGCAGCAGTTCTGCGGCCACATGGTACAACGCCCTCAGGTGACTCTGGGGAACCCGACCAAGAAAACGCACCCGATCGGTCAAACCGAGGCGGGCGGCGCGGGCGGCGAGCCGGCTTGACGGCTCGACACCGCCGACAAAGACGAGTTGACCGGGAACCCTGTGCCGCAGGACCGCAAGGTGGTAGGCGCGCAGTACCACATCGAGGTTTTTGTGCGGTTTGTCGTTGGCCACGACGAGTACGAGGGGCGCATGGAGACCGTAGAACTCTTTGAGCTCCTCGACCTCGGACGCGCTGGGTCTAGCTGCGAGGCTGGGATCAGCGCCGTTCGGAATCACCACCAACCGACCCGGGTCGGCCGAAAAGAGACTGATGAGATCGCGGCGAGAGGTCCTCGACACGGTGATCACGACCCGTGATCTTCTCAGGGCCGACCGCAGGACCACCCGCAGATAGAACTGGGCCAGGCTCGCCCGCACCCTGGGCGGATAGAACAACTGGATGACATCGTGAACCGTGGTCACAATGGGCCGGGGCGAGAGGGCGGGCACCACATAGTGCGGGATGTGCACCACATCCACGCGTTCACGCCAGAGAGTGGCCGGCATCTGGATGTGTTCGGCCAGCGAGTACCCTTTCGCCGTAGCCGTAAGCACCCTCGCCGATGGCGCGAGCTGGCTCACCCGTCCCTCGTGACCGGGGCGGGCAACCACCGAAAGCTCCACATCACGCCTTTCCTCCATCCCCCCGAGGAGGGAACAGAGATACGTACCGATCCCGAAATCGGTCAGTTTGCGTGCATCAATGGCCACTCGCACACCGACATTGTATGCGCGCCGACTGCAGAAGGCACGGCGATGGCTATACTTGGGTCGGATGACGACCATCAAACCATGTTCACGACCCAGGGTTCGGACCTCCCGACGATGACAGGGATCGTGATCCCGACCCTCGGCGGCCCCCATCTGAGAATCTGCCTCGACGCCGTGGCTGCCCTCGACCCATCCCCGGAACGAATCGTGGTTGTGGTTTCCGGCGGTGCAGCCGTGCCGGAGCTTCCGAGTCCCATCGAGGTGCTTTCCACCCAGGGCCGGCTCGGTTTCGCCGCCGCCGTCAACGCCGGCATCAACGCTCTCGGTAACGACGTCGACCGGGTTGCCCTTCTCAACGACGACGCGATTCCTCATCCTGGATGGCTCGGGCCTCTCGAAGCGGCGCTCGATGCGGATCCAGCCCTCGCCGCGGTCCAGAGCACCGTCACCGACACCCTCGGAGCCGTCGTCGATGGGCGTGGCATCACCCTTGATGATGTCGCGCTCCCGATCCAGGTGGACCGTGGCTCCTCCCCCGCACCCGAACCCCCCCATCCGAGATCCGTCATCGCCGTGTCCGGCACCGCGTCGCTGTATCGAACCAGTGCGCTCCGGGAATCCGCTCTGGCCGACGGCGCCATCCTCGACCCGCGTTTCGGCAGCTATCATGAAGACTTCGATCTCGGACTCAGGATGCGCCGTCTGGGTTGGAAATCCGCCTGGGTGCCGGGCGCCCGGGCAAGCCACGTGGGTTCGGCCACCGGCCATGACCTCAACTGGCGCCACCCGTGGTGGCTGCTCACCAATCGCTGGCGCGCCCTGGCCGGAAACCTCACCCCGGCCGCCTTCTTCACCGCTCTCCCCACCCTTTTTCGCGGCGAGCTCCGCGCCATTCGCACTCTCGCCCGCACCAACCCCCGGGTCATGCCGACAGCGGCTGCGGCGTTGGCCTGCCTTCCCTGGATCGTGATCCGTTCGCTCGGGCGTCTCAGTCCCGGCCCGCGGCTCACGGCCCTACCGGAGAGTTGATCATGCGTGTTCTCTTTCTGACCGACGATCGACTAGGACCGGCCATGGCCGGATCGGCCCTTCGCGCATGGGAACTGGCCAACGCTCTCGCGGGCGCCGGACACGAGGTTCGGCTCACGGCGGATCGAGGCTCGTCCAAACCGCACGACTCCCCCGTCGAACTCGTCGATGCGCCGGACTGGCGCTGGGCCCAAGCCGTGGTCGCGCCTCCGTGGAGCCTCCACCTTCCCGCCTTCTCCGGCCGCCATCTACTGGTAATCGACGGCGCGACCCCCCTGCTCGCCGAGCTCGAGGCCATGCCTTCAACTCCGGAGATCCGGCGACGTCGACGGACCGCGGCGGCTCGGCTTCCGGTGGTGGCGGCCAGGGCGGATGCCGTTCTCGCGGCCGGTGGGGCACAGCACGATTGGTGGCGGGCGGTGTTCCAACGCCGGTCCGCGGTTCCCATTCTCGAGGTGCCTTTCGGGATACAAGAGCACGATCCGCCGACGGAATCGGCCGAGATCATCGGTGTTCCCCCGGACTGGTCGGTGGTGCTCTGGTGGGGCGGGGTCTGGCCGTGGCTCGACCTCGACACCCTGCTGGCGGCACGCGCCCGCCTTGGTCGGGTTCCCGTGAGCATCGTCGTCCCCACCGCCACCCGGCCCGGCGGCTCGGTCGCCCAGTTCACCGCTACGGATCTCAATCGGATGGCGGCCCGCTACGCGCTGTCAGCCCCGGAAGTGGTCCCCCTCGAACACTGGGCGCCCTATGACGAACGCTATCTGACCCTCAATCGGGCCGCGGTCATGGCCTTTCTCCACCAGGCAAGGCCCGAGTCGGAACTCTCCTTTCGCACCCGCGCCATGGATGCCCTGTGGTCTGCGACACCCATGCTCCTGTCGGCGGGCGGAGAGGTCGCCCGGCTCGCGGACGCCCTCGGGTGGGGTGAAGTGGTTGAACCGGGCAACCCGGCGGCGGTCAGCGATGCCCTGAAACGACTGCTCCAAGCCGAGAGGCATGATCATTGTCGAACGGCGATTCTGGAAAACCGCGATCACTGGCGGTGGTCACGGGTTGTAGATCCGCTGGTGGAGGCACTCCCGAACCTCGGCGCCGTCCCACGCGGCGCGCTCGCGCCATCCCTCGTGCGAGCGGCGATGATTCTCCTCGGTCTCGGCAGGCGTAGGCGCCGACGGTGACGGTCGCGGCGGTTGTGGTCCGCTGGCGGGGTGGCGACGAGGTTGACCGTTGCCTGCGATCGCTCCTCGCTCAGTCCGGTCCCGACCTCGGCCGGATCGTCTTGGTGGATTCGGGCTCGGGCGACGGCGGCGCCCAACGCCTGGCCGCGTCCTACCCCGAGGTGGAGGTCATCGCCCTGGCCGAGAACCGCTCGTTCGCCCACGCCGCCAATACCGGCGCCGCCGCGATCACCGAAGATCTGATCTTCCTCCTCAACCCCGACACCGAAGTCGAAATGGGGGCCGTGACGACCCTGGTCGACGCGCTCGAGCAGCGACCACAAACCGCCGGGGTGGTCCCGCTCCTGGTCAATGCGGATGGTTCGGCGCAACATCTCTGGCAGCTCCGCCGGCTGCCCACCATCGCCCGCCTGGCCACAGGCCGGTCGGGCGCCGCGGCGTTCTCGCGCCCTCCCACCGCACCGACGGGTGTGATCCAGCCGGCGGCCGCGGCGTGGCTGATCCGGCGCGATGTCTGGCGGGCCCTCGGCGGATTCGACGAGTCCTTCGCCCCGGCGTGGTGGGAGGACGTGGATTTCTGTGCCCGGTTGGCCGACAGCCTGGGCTCGGCCGACCACCCGGCCGACGAAGGTTTCGTGGTGGTTCCACAAGCACGGGTTCGCCATCAGGGAGGATCGAGTCTCGAGGAACTTGACCGGGCGGCGTTTCTCACAGCATTCTGTGCAAATCTCCTCCGCTATTCCGCCATCCATCACACGAAACACCTCTCGCTGATCCGCACCGGATTTCGGTGGTCCATGGCCGTTAAAGCGATCGTCCGACCCCGGCAATCCGAAGCCTATCTTGCGGCACGACGCCAGTTCTGAATATCTTCCCGCCCCAAGGCTCCACCGTCAGAGGCGCAATTCACCGGTGCTCTTTCTCGATTTCACGCGGAAAGTACCGCCGCGACAGACCTTGACCTCCCAAGGAACTGGTGTAGGCTCGCTCGACTATGGCGACCAGCAACCGTCACACCGTCATCATGGGAACCGGATCCTCGATCCCACAAAGAGTTGTTCCCAACAGCGACTTCCTCGCCAACGAGTTCTTCATGGACTACGGCGAACCCATCGAGCCCGGCACCAACGAGCGGGTCATCGACAAGTTCCGGCAGATCACCGACATCGGCGAACGCCGATATGCGGACGACGATGTCATGACATCGGATCTGGCAACCGAAGCTGGAGCGTCGGCAATCGAGGATGCCGGCATCGATCCGGAGAGTCTCGACTATGTGATCGTGGCCCACAACTTCGGCGACATCCTCGCCGACAACCGGCGGTCGGACTTCGTGCCCTCACTGGCAGCGCGGGTCAAGCAGAACCTGGCCATCGCCAACCCCGAATGCATCGCTTACGATCTTCCGTTCGGGTGCCCGGGCTGGGTCCAGGCCATGATCCAGACCAACTACTTTCTCCGCTCGGGAGACGCCTCGCGCGCGCTGATCATCGGCGCTGAAACCCTCTCCCGCGTCTGCGATCCGCACGATCGGGACAGCATGATCTACTCCGACGGCGCCGGCGCAGCCGTCCTCGAAGCCCGCGAGAACACCGAACCGGTCGGAGTCCTCTCCCATGCCGCGAGATCCGACACCATCGACCACGCCAAACTTCTGTGGATGGGCGAGTCCTACAACCCCGACTACAAGGACAGAACGCTGTTTCTGAAGATGTATGGGCGCAAGCTCTACAACTACGCCCTGACCAATGTTCCCGGCGTCGTCAAACAGAGCCTGGACCGCGCCGGCCTCGATCTTGCCGACGTGACGAAGATTTTTCTCCACCAGGCCAACGCGAAGATGGACGAGGCAATATTGGCGCGGCTCTTCAGGCTCTATGACGCTGGAAAACCCGACACCGTGTCACAAGGTTCGATCTGAATTTCTCGCAACAATGTGTTTCGCACATTTGATGCCTGGTGAAACGATTGAAACTGTCCTGAACAGTCGTGTCGAAGAATGCGAGTACTACGCAAAAATGATATCGGACATTGAGAACGACCACATGCATGAGTGGCCGCCAGGAATGAAGTTCGTCGCCGGCTTTGGCAAAGCTGCAGGAGATGGGGCACAAGCTGTTGGTGAAGTCGCCCCTGATCGTGCTCGCCCTGATTGTCTCCGCCGGT
>RCND010002301.1_pt1 | contig 10622 bp, 7 predicted proteins | sample 2041351 | NCBI WGS metagenome assembly RCND01 (sample SAMN09708230, study PRJNA481090) | Marine sediment metagenome, whole genome shotgun sequencing project. | biome: marine sediment; feature: ocean; material: sediment; isolation source: Sewage treatment plant 12B marine sediment (STP12B) ...
GTGGCAATGTGGAATCCTGACCGTGACGTTCATGTACGAATATCGCCCCCACATTGCCAGGGCTCGCGTTCAGGTACTTGTATGAACACCACGCGGCGAAATCGACGTCCCACTTGTGCAATGACAATGGCACATTTCCCGCAGCGTGAGCGAAATCAAAGCCGGCAATGGCACCGACTGCGTGCGCAGCAATGGTAAGTCGTTCGATGTCGAAGAATTGGCCGGTGAAATAATTGACGCCACCGAAGAAAACCATCGCAAGTTCATCGGCGTTGGCCTGGATCGCATCGAGGATGTCTTCTTCCCGAATCAACCGCTCTCCCTCTCTGGGCGCCACTTCAATGATGGCGTCGTCAGGATCGAAACCGTGGAACTGCGCCTGCGTCTCCAGCATGTAGCGATCCGACGGAAACATCTTCGCTTCGCTGATGATTTTATAACGCTGCTTTGTCGGCCGATAAAAAGAAACGAATAACAGATGAATGTTGGTTGTCAGAGAATTCATGCAAACCACTTCCGAGTCCTTTGCGCCGACAATTTCGGCCATAGGCGGTGTCAGAAGTTCGTGGTAGCTGTACCACGGATTGGTCGAATGAAAATGCCCTTCAACGCCATACTTTGCCCACTCGTCGAGTTCCAGCTCAACGGCTGCACGAACCGACTTCGGCTGCAGTCCGAGCGAGTGGCCTGTGAAATACACGAGTTCGCGCGTACCCAGGACAGGAAAATGGAATCGGTCACGATACGCGCCCAGCGGATCCGCCGCGTCCTGCGCCTTGGCGTAATCGATCGTCGTCTGATACTGCATGCTAAGCGTCCACCTTTGGCGGAATTATAACCCAGTCTTCCGGCGGCTCTTTACCAGGGTGAAGCACCTTGCATTCGGGGCAGGTGCGCGCCGCCTCGTCGTTGTAAAACGACTCATACACCGGTGGCAGATCACGGACGATCGACTTCAACTGCACCTCGACCCGGTGCACGAGACTGCCGCACTCAAAGCAATACCATTCAAAGGCATCCTTCAGACCGTCAGGCCGTTTGGGTTCAATGACGAGCCCGATGCTGCCGGCCATTGGGCGCTGCGGTGAGTGTCGAACGTGCTTTGGCAGAAAGAAAATCTCACCCTCGCGAATGACGATATCAGAAAACTTGCCTTCGTCGAATACCTTGAGAACCATGTCACCCTCTAACTGGTAGAAGAACTCCTCGACAGGGTCATCATGAAAATCCGTACGTTTGTTGGGGCCGCCGACTACGAATACCGACATGTCGGTGTCTTCCCAGATTTGCTGGTTTCCGACGGGCGGTTTCAGCAGGTGTCGGTGCTCTTCGATCCAACCCTGAAAGTTGAGCGCGGCTAGCTTAGTCATTTCCGACTGGTCCTCGGATTACTCAATAGACTGCTGATCTTAGCTTGTGCCTCACTGTTAAGCACCAGCAGACAACGGTATATTGACGTCTGGCGCGAGTGGAAAATAATAATGACAACTTCAAGTGGGCTGCACTGGACATCAAGAAGAGCTTTTCTCATGGCCTCTGTCGGCTGTGCAGTTGGGCTTGGCAACATTTGGCTGTTCCCGTACCAAGCGGGTGCCAACGGTGGCGGCGCTTTCGTACTGATCTATCTCGCCGCGATTTTCGGCCTGGCTCTGCCCGTACTCTTGGCGGAAATAATGCTGGGACGACGCGGAGCCGCGGCTCCGCCAACGGCGCTGGCTACCGTGGCAAAAGAATCCGGTCATACCGAAAACTGGCGCTGGATGGGCATCTTTCTAGGCGCTATCGGCGCGCTGTTTGCGCTTGGATTCTATTGTGTCGTCGGGGGATGGACGATCGCCTATGCGTTCAAATCAGTCGCCGGCCAGCTGCAGCAGCTCGACGGCGAGCAATCCGCACAAATGTTTACACAGCTAAGCGCAACACCCGGTTCGCTTTTACCGTGGTTTATGGCTTTTACCGTACTTACGATTTTCATATCGTCCAAAGGACTGCACGCCGGCGTTGAGAAAGCCGTGACGTTCATGATGCCCGCCTTGTTCTCGATGCTGGTCGCACTGGTGATCTATTCGGCCTTCGTTGGGGATTTCCGCGCCGCTGTTCAATTTTTGTTTCAACCGGATTTCAGCAAGATCACCAGCAAGGTCGTGCTCGCTGCATTTGGTACGGCATTCTTTTCGGTTAGCGTTGGCATTACCAACATGATGGCCTACGGCTCTTACATCGAAAAGAGTACTAATCTCCCGCATTCAGCCACGATTATTGTGATCGCAGACACAATCGTTGCCTTGCTTGCAGGACTGGCAATCTTCCCGATCGTTTTCATGGCCGGAATCGAGCCAGCCGGTGGCGGTGGACTCGCATTTATCAGCCTGCCGGTCGCGTTCGGGCAGATTCCCGGTGGTCTTCTGGTCGGCACCGTGTTCTTCGTATTGTTATTTTTTGCGGCACTAACGTCGTCGATCGGCATGATGGAACCACCGGTGTCCTGGTTAAGAGAAAGCTTCAATCTTTCGCGCCGCAGAGCCGCTTATACGGCCGGCTCAGCAGCGTTTGTTTTGAGTCTACTGGCGGCACTGTCGTTTAACGTTCTAAGTGACGTCCGGGTACTCGGCAATCTCGCGATTTTCGCAGACAAGACGATATTTGAATTCTTTATCTACGTCGTCACCCAGGTGTTCATGCCCGCCGGCGGAATTCTCGTCGCAATATTCGCGGGCTGGATAGTCAAACGACAGTTTAGTGCAGACGAGCTGTACAACGGTGAGCAGCCACTCGCCTATAAAGTCTGGTTGTTCATTGTGCGCTTCGTCGCGCCGGTTCTACTCACATTGGTGCTGTACGACGTAGCGACGCAATAACGCTACGACGTCTACCGGAACGGTAGAGCGGTATCGGCTTTGATTTCCTTCAATACGATATTGGAACGCACTTGTGAGACGCCAGGTAATTTGAAGACGAAGTCATCGAGAAAGACGTTGTAGGCTTCGATGTCTTCGACCACGACCCGCAAGTGAAAGTCTGCCTCGCCGCTGGTCGCAAAACACTCCAGCACTTCCGGATGCCGCAGCACTTCGCGAATGAAATGTTCGACCTGTGATTGCTCGTGCCGGGCAAGAGATACATGCACCATCGAAGCCAGACCGAAGCCCGATTTTTTCGCGTTCACCAAGACGGTATAACGATCTATTACGCCGTCTTCTTCGAGACTCTTAACCCGTCGCCACACGGCGGAACTGGACATGCCAACGCGCTCGGCGAGCTCCTGCATTGTCAGGCGGCTGTCCTGCTGTAGCTCCGCCAGTATTCGGCGATCGTTCTTCGATAGCATCGTATTTCTCTTAATTAAAAGTATTCGTAATATTGTGCCATTATTTGCCATTTATCGGGATATTTTTTCGATTCTTATTATAAATACGGGATGCTTAGGGACCCATTAACGCCCCAAGTCTGCCAAACTGCGCCAATCCCTGTGACTTAAGCGGAGCCTCCATGGCTGCCAATCCCATTGCCGTTCCCGGCCAACGATTCCCACTCGACAACTACGAGTTACTCGACCGCTATCGACGCGAATCGGGACGGGTCTTTCTCACCGGCACGCAAGCACTCGTTCGACTTCCGTTGATGCAACGCACCATCGACAAAGCGGCTGGACTTAACACGGCCGGGTTCATCAGCGGCTACCGCGGCTCGCCGTTGGGTGCATACGACCAGGAACTCTGGCGCGCAAAGTCGTTTCTTGATGAAAGCAACATCGAGTTTCTACCTGCCGTAAACGAAGACCTGGCGGCAACGGCAGTTCTCGGCTCACAGCAAGTCGAAACCGACCCACACCGAACCGTCGATGGCGTATTCGGAATCTGGTACGGCAAGGGTCCGGGCGTTGATCGTTCGGGTGATGCACTAAAGCACGGCAATGCGTATGGCAGTTCGCCGCACGGTGGCGTGCTCGTTGTAGCAGGTGATGATCACGGCGTCGTGTCATCTTCCATGCCGCACCAGTCTGATGTCGCGTTCCTGACTTTCGTCATGCCAAATCTGAATCCGGCGAACGTTGCCGAATATCTGGAGTTCGGCCTCTACGGCATCGCATTGTCGCGCTATTCCGGTATGTGGGTCGGCTTCAAAGCCATATCCGAAACTGTTGAATCAGCAATGTCGGTCAGTCTTCCTCCGTACCGACAGTTTGTGACTCCGGACTTCGAGATTCCTGCCACGGGCCTGCACTATCGCTGGCCCGACTTGCCTGGCTTACAGATTGAAGAACGGCTGGAGGCAAAAAAAGCAGCGACACTCGCGTTTGCCGCGGCGAATCCGATTGACCGAAAAATCTTTGACGTCCCGGGCGCCCGCTACGGCATTGTTACCACCGGTAAGGCGCACCTCGACCTGATGGAAGCACTGCGACTACTGGGTATTGACGCGAGCGTGGCACGCCGCATCGGTCTGGACGTATACAAAGTCGGCATGGTCTGGCCACTTGAACCCCAAGGTGCCCTCGACTTTGTACATGGCAAGAATGAAGTACTCGTTATCGAAGAAAAGCGCGGCATTATCGAGAGTCAGTTCAAGGAATATTTCTACGACTACCCAGGCCGAAAACCCAAACGCATGATTGGCAAGGAAGATGAGAAAGGCGAAAAACTGGTGCCCTGGATCGGCGAGTTATCGCCAATTCAACTAGCCCAGATAGTTGCCAAGCGATTGGATACAGAATTTTCCGGGCTAAATCTGACGGCTCGCGCCAAGCAGTTGATAGATCCCGGCCCACACATCATCAACGTTGAGGGCGTCGCTCGAACGCCTTATTTCTGTTCCGGATGCCCGCACAACACTTCTACCCGATTGCCAGAGGGCTCTAGCGCTTTGGCCGGAATTGGTTGTCACTTTATGGCCAATTGGATGGATCGCGACACCGAAGGTCTCATCCAAATGGGCGGTGAAGGCGTTAACTGGATAACACGCTCGAAGTTCAATGGTGGTCGTCATACTTTCCAGAACCTCGGTGATGGCACGTATTACCACTCCGGTTCGATGGCAATACGGCAAGCCGTCGCTGCCGAAACCAATATCACTTACAAAATACTATTCAATGACGCGGTCGCGATGACCGGCGGCCAGCCAGTCGACGGGCCCCTGTCGGTGCAAACGATCGCGCATTCGGTGCGTGCTGAAGGCATACAACGTATTGCACTCGTTTCTGACGAGCCTGAATCGTTTGTCGCCGGCGATTTCCCGAGCGGCACGACAATCGATCATCGCCGCGACCTCGATGCAGTGCAACGTGAGTTGCGCGACATCCCTGGCGTCACGATTCTGATCTACGCTCAGACCTGCGCGACCGAAAAACGACGCCGACGAAAAAGAGGGTTGCTTGAAGACCCGAAGAAGTTTGTCGTCATAAACGACCTGGTTTGCGAAGGCTGCGGCGACTGTTCGGTCGAGTCGAACTGCCTGTCAGTCGTACCGAAGGAAACGCCGTTTGGGCGTAAGCGACAAATTGACCAGAACACCTGCAACAAAGACTTCTCCTGCGTTAACGGTTTTTGCCCAAGCTTCGTCACGGTTGAGGGTGGCGAGATTCAAGCCCGCACGGGAATTGTGCCCGATGACGAGCACGGCAAACTGCTAGCTTCGCTGCCAGAGCCTGAGCTGCCGCGAATCGACGCATGTTACGACCTGCTGGTGACTGGCGTAGGCGGTACCGGTGTGGTGACCGTCGGACAACTCATCACGATGGCAGCGCATCTCGAAAACAAGGGTGCCAGTGTTCTGGATTTCACGGGCTTTGCACAGAAGTTTGGCACCGTCCTGAGTTACATTCGTCTTGCGGACGACCCTGCCGATATCAATCAGGTACGTATTGAGAAAGCCCGCGCCGATGCTCTCATTGGTTGTGATTTGGTGGTCAGCTCTTCGCCGCGCGCGTCCTCTACCTATCTGCCCGGCTACACTAAAGCCGTTGTTAATACCGCAGAGATGCTGACGGGTGACTTCATCAAAAATCGCGACGCCAACCTCCGCGCAAGCGAGCGTGTTGCGGCCATTCGTGATCTTGTGGGTGCTGAAAACTTCACTGCATTAAATGCGAACGCTGTCGCTGAGAAACTGTTGGGCAACACCATCTACGCCAACGTATTGTTGCTCGGTAGTGCGTGGCAGCAAGGGCTGCTACCAGTATCTCTGCAAGCTTTGATGCGAGCCATTGAACTCAACGGAGTTGAGCCCGACAAGAACAAACTCGCCTTCAGCTGGGGTCGCCTGGCAGCGGTAAGTCCTGAGCGTGTTCAGGAACTGATGCAAAGTGACGAGGCGACCAAGGTCGACGAAACGCTGCAGGATATAGTTCAGCGCCGCGCGGATTTCCTCTTGGAGTATCAAAATCAGGCACTAGCTGATCGCTACACCGCTCTGGTCGAACAGACCCGGGTCGCCGCACAAGACATCAACGCGGATACCGAGCTCGCAGAAGCCGTGGCGCGCAGTTACTTCAAACTGCTGAGTTACAAGGATGAGTACGAAGTGGCTCGACTGCACACGCAGACCGGCTTTCTCGAAAAGGTGAGGAGTGACTTTGGCAACAAGGCGAAAGTCCGCTTTCATCTTGCGCCACCGCTATTGAGTAGCAAAAAAGACGCGCGCGGCCGGCCTCGCAAGAAGGAGTTCGGCGCATGGATGATTCCCGCGTTTCGACTGCTTGCGAGCTTACGTGGGTTAAGAGGCAGCAAGCTGGATCTGTTCGGCTACACCGGTGAGCGCCGCATGGAGCGTGCGTTGATCCGTGAATTCGAAGCAACCGTTGCGAGACTGTTGTCTGCCTTAAACAAGGAAAACATCGGCGACGCCACCGCTATTGTGCAGCTGTATATGGATATCCGCGGTTACGGACCCGTAAAAGATCTGGCCGTCAAAGATGTTCGTGAAAAGATCGGTGCGTATGCGATCATGCAAGTGTGAGTATTAACTACGAATTCGACGTAAAACCTGAGTACGGAGACATCAACCCGGTCGCGGACGGGGTTGACTGGTTACGCATGCCGCTGCCGTTCGCACTCAGCCATATCAACCTTTGGATGCTGCGTGACGGCGACGGCATAGCGATCGTGGACACGGGTATCGATTCCGGCAAGAGTCAGGACATCTGGCGAACCGCCATTGCCGATCGGGCGGTGACCCGGGTCCTGGTTACGCACCTGCATCCAGACCATGTCGGCTGCGCCGGATGGCTCTGCAACGAACATGATGTCGAATTGTGGATGACGCGCGAAGAATACCTGTTGTGTCGAATTCTGGTCGCAGACACCGGCCGGGATGCCCCAGACGCCGGCGTGAAGTTTTATACCGCGGCCGGGTATTCCAAAGATGCCGTGCAGCGATATCAGGAAATGTTCGGCATGTTTGGCAAATTTGTCGCGCCATTGCCGGAATCGTATCGGCGCCTATGCGACCGCGACACCGTGACCATCGACGGATCCGACTGGGAGGTAATCGTCGGCCGGGGTCATTCACCAGAGCACGCGTGTCTCTTCAATACAGAGAAAAATGTATTGATCGCTGGCGATCAGTTGTTGCCGAGAATTTCTTCGAACGTCAGCGTGCATCCGACCGAACCGTACGCCAATCCACTCAAAGAATGGCTGGATTCACTGCTCGCGATGAAAGATCGACTCCCCGAAGATGTGCTTGTCCTGCCCGCTCACGGCAGTCCATTTCGCGGCGCCTATGAGCGCTTGGATGCATTAGTTGCCGAACACATGGTAGGGCTCGAAAAACTGCTTGAAGAATGCCGCGAACCAAAGCGTGCGATTGACGTGTTTCCAGCATTATTCAAAGCGAAAATTTCTGAGTCCAATCTGGGCATGGCAACGGGTGAGTCAATCGCGCATTTAAACTATCTTCTTGCCGATGACTCGATCACAGCTGAAATCGATAACGAAGGCGTACGCTGGTACCGGCGCAGCTAAACGATCCTGCAAACCACAATCATCGACTGATTATTTTCGTCATCCACATCGTTGATCTTGTGCGTATAGGTATTAGCAATATTGATATCAGGTTCGGTGACGACATTGCGCTTTACGTCATTAGATAGCTTGCTCGCGAACCCTTGACTATCGAAATGCGCAGCATTGATGGCTATGGAACACACCGCACCCGGTGCTGCGACTCGCCATAGTTCGTCGAGCGAATCCGGGCCCAGGTGCCCATGCGTAAAAGTCCCAGCGCTTACGATGCCAGCGTAGGCATTGCTTTCGAGAGCAATCGTCTCAGTTAAGTCTGCCTGGATAAGCCTGGTATATGCGAGAGTGCCATCATGTGCTTTTTTAGCGCTAGCCTGATCAAGCATCGCCTGCGAGATATCAATACCGTCTACTGCAGCAACGCCGCCATCGCGTAACGCAATTCCAACAACACCGGTGCCACAGCCTACGTCGAGCACTGGGCCCTCCGGGCGGTTTTTCTGCTCCAGAAAATATCTCGCAGCGTTCAGATAGCCAACGTAGCCCTTTGCCGCGATGAAGTCTTCGTCGTAGGTATTCGCCCAGTCCTTATACAATTGAATACTGTCGTCTGGAGTCTCGACGGCATAGGCATCGTTTAGCGAAATTTTCTTATCTTTGTTCAATACAGTCCGATCACATCGCCGAAGTGAATTGAAACAATCAGGAATACGATCGCCAGCGAAAATATTTTGAGTAACAGCGGCCCGACAAATCGAACCCATGCCATATAAGGCACTTTACCGAGCGCCAACGCACCCATGACAAGCGCACTGGTCGGAACAATCATATTCGTAAAGCCATCGCCGAATTGATAGGCAAGCACTGCCGTTTGCTGCGGCACACCGGTCAAGGTTGCAATCGGCGACATGATCGGCATTGTAACGAAGGCCTGCCCGCTTCCGGACGGTATGAAGAAGTTGGTTATCGTCTGCACCGCGAGCATACCGACTGCCGAAATCTCGGCTGGCATGCCTTCGAGCAAGCTTGCGATGCCGTAGATAATTGAGTCGATAATCTGTCCGTCCGACAACACGACTTCGATAGTGCGAGCGAAGCCAACGATCAGGGCAGCTGCGGTCATACCCGCCGCTCCCTTTAAGAAAGTCTGGCTGGTATCACTTGGTGACATTCGTGAGATCAATGCAGTGATAATTCCAATACCCAGAAATACCGCATTCAGTTCGGCGATGTACCAGCCGAACTGCTTCGCCCCATAAACGAAGCCAACGATACCCAAAATGAATACCGCTAATACCGCAATCCTTTGCGGGCTCATCACGATATCGTCAGGTGGCTCGAAACCCGTGCTGTAGTCAACATGCGCAACCAGACTAGTTGATGGATCACGTTGCACGCGCATGGCGTATCGATACAAATGGTGAAAGGCGATTCCGAGGAACGCCAGCATCATGACGAAACGCGCGCCGGACCCAGACATCAACGGCACGCCAGCGATATTCTGCGCAATGATCACGCCAAACGGATTTGTTCCCGCACAAGCCCAGCCAATACCGTACGGCACCCACACCATGCCCATCGCAACAATGGCGTCCATGCGCATCGCGAGACTCATCGTCACAATGATAGGCACGAGTGGGACATACTCCTCGCCCATGCCGATCGTGTATGCGCCGATACTGAACAGCAGCAAACAGCCGGCTATCAGTATCCATGGACTCTTGCCGAGTCGCGCGACCGCGCCGTGCAATGCCGCATCGATCGCGCCGCTTTTTCGCAATACGGCGATCACGCCGCCAACCAAGAAAATCAGGAAGATGATGTCCTGGCCGGCCGCCATACCCTTCGGGATGGCCAGTAAAAAATGCCATGGGGCAATCGTGACCTTGTCTTCAGCACTAATTCCTTCGTAAGTGCCACCGACCACCATCGTTCGGTTCGGATTTTCAGGATAGGGCTGACGCTCGAATTCGCCATGTGGAATGACATAGGAGAGAAGTTGTGCGACAACGATGAACGAGAAAATCAGGGCGAGCGAATCAATGTTCCATGAACGCTTGGTCACAGTGGGCTCCGGTTCTTATTATCCGGATAGTTTACGCAAATTCAGTCGTTCTTGCGGGCCTTATCGATGCCAACAATTGACGCGCCGTGCTTGAGGCTCTGCGTGTCCTCGTGGCCGTCACACCAGCGCCGGAATTCATCAGCTGGCATGGGTTTCGCTATGAAAAACCCTTGCACCATGTCGCACTCCAGGCGGCGCAAAATCGCATATTGTTGATCCGTCTCGACGCCTTCAGCAACGATCTCCAGTTCCATAGCCTTGCCGAGCGCGATGATCGCCTGCACGACCCGAGTGTTAGCGTCGGACTCGGTCAAATTTGCGATAAAGGACTGATCGATCTTGAGAGTCTGCACCGGTAGCTGCGCCAGGTAACTCAGCGACGAGTAGCCCGTACCGAAATCGTCAATATGAATGCCCACACCGAATGCATTGAGGTCGCTTAGAACCGGTCTTGCCGCCGTTAGATCTTCCAGCAATGCGGTTTCCGTCAGTTCCAGATTGATAAGCTTTTGATCAATGCTCTGCTGAAACAGTATTTGCTTGATCATGCTTACCAGATCGTTATTGCGTAGCTGATGGGCAGAAATATTTACAGCAAC